>Ga0310694_10007250_pt1 | contig 10431 bp, 7 predicted proteins | sample 174DNAGHGhighgp2_FD_203884 | JGI IMG/M metagenome (GOLD analysis project Ga0310694, IMG submission 203884) | Sheep rumen microbial communities from Palmerston North, Manawatu-Wanganui, New Zealand - 1742 DNA GHGhigh gp2 (v2) (version 2) | ecosystem: Host-associated > Mammals > Digestive system >... | reverse complement strand
GTCTCATTAAGTGGTCTTCGCCCGTCGTCCAAAAACAACATTTTGAGGTTGTTTTTGTTCCTCCGGCGACGTGTACAAAAGAAGTACACGAGGAGAAAAACCCCAAGTAGTTACCCATTATACGGATTTTAAAACTTATATTGATATGTTAAAGAAAACATATTACTGTGATTATGGTATTTTGCCTCCAAATCATTATACATCGAGTCGCGAACACGACCGTGCATCATGGTTAAGAAAGCATAACCGAAGTCAACCTGATGATTGCCCGTGGTGTAGCTGGCACCGGCCGAGAGCCAAATACGGTCGGCATCCGGAATACGGTTGGTACGGAAATTGTTGTTGGCTGTCGGCGCTTGGTCCCAAGCGGTACCGGCACGGAAGGTCCAATTTTCGTTGGCGAAATATTCTTGACCGAGAGCAAAAGTCCAAGAATCCTTCCAACGATATTCCACATCATAGTTGCCGCCGTTAAGCGGAGAACCTGAAGCCTTGCACGGGAACGTATAAAAACGATGCCATTGAATATATTTAACGGTAGCTGCGGTTGCCCATTTATCGCTCCATTTATGATAACCGGAGAGAATCCAGCTGGCCGGCAATTCCGGGTCTGCCATAGTATCAAAGCGCATAAAATCAGGATATCTGAACGCTTGTCCGGTTTCATTCATATATATATATTGTTTACCGTGTGTATGTTGCGTACTTTTAAAACGATAGGCCAAACCGATGCGGGTATTTTCATCAAAGTCATACATTGCACCTAACTGCCAAGATTGTGTCCAACCTTTAACGCGATAATCGTTATAACCTATATTTGTGACAGCGCCTCCGGCATAAGGATTATTGACATTGATATTACTGGTCAGCTGACCTTTGATGTAACGCAAGATGGCGCTGGCACCCAAAGAAAGCCCCATATCAAAGCGATAAGCGGCCGAGAAGTTGGTATCAATCACTTCCAACTCGGATTTGCGCGCACCGCCCAAAGATTGCGCCACATGGCTGTCGTGCTTATATTTGGTGGAAAGCCCGTACGGAACGTAAACTCCCAAACCGAAGAAAGCTTTGTTATTATAATTGTATTGTCCCATAACGCTCGGCAGCGGCACAAAATAATCCATTTTATCGGTACCCTGCTCGCTTTTGGCTTTGGCGGCGATTTCGGTTAATGCCAAACCGACTTGAGCGCCGGAACGTTTTTGTGCGGTCATACCGGCCGGATTATATCCCATTGCGGAAAAGTCATCGCCGACCACGCCGATACCGGCAAACGAGCGGCCCAAGTTGGTTGTAGAAAATTCGTTCAGTTGATAGCCGGCCGCATTGGCATTTTGTGCACCCAAAATTACGGCAAGAGCAGTCATTAAATAAAGTTTTTTCATAAGTCCTCTCTTGTATTACTTTATTAAACTCACGTATTTCAAGCTAACACCGACCGCACCTTGCGTAAACATTATTTTTTTTGCACAGGTAGTTTCTTTGAGGAAACTAATGATTATTTAGGGAGCTAAACAACGTTTCATTCAGCTTTTTCTGTGGATAACTTTTACGGATATGGCATAATTGCAAAAAAAATTTTACGATACTGTCAGTTTCAATTTTATAAGGATTATAGATATGGCAACAGTAAACGACACGGACTTTTCCGATATTTACATCATTCCGGACGGAACCGGATATATTTGGGGACAAAAAACACCCAGCGGTTTAGTCCCGACACATCCTGATGATTACGAAGAATTTAAACAAGCATTAAAGGATACGTATGACGGCACAAACCCGAGTTTTTTGGTGCGCTACAAAGGGCGCAACTACCGTGTTGAACGCACGGTAACCATTGACGGTGAGCAATTCTGTGCCCGCAAAATGCCGCATTCCATACCGGATATCAATACCCTCGGTATTGATGACCGCCTGTTGCGCTATCTTATTTCCTTGAGCGGTGCCTCCGGTTTGTTATTGGTAGCCGGCACCACCGGTTCCGGTAAAACAACGACTCTTTCCGCACTTCTCCGCGAATGGTTGGTACGCGAAGGCGGTTATGCTTTCACGCTTGAAGATCCGGTGGAAATGCCTCTTGACGGCACTTATCAAACCATTAACGGCGAGTTGGGTATTTGCAAACAGATGACACCTCCGGGTGGCTCTTGGCAAAACGGCTTAAAGTCAATGCTTCGTTCTAAGCCGCGCTATGTTTACCTCGGCGAGATTCGTGACCCTGACGTAGCCTCGGAAGCTTTGCGTGCCGCCATTTCCGGTCACTTGGTATTATCTTCCATCCACGCGGCAACCGTTACCGATGCCGTACACTCGGTGGTTAAATATGCCGCCGCCAGCGGTATCTCCGAAGAAATGTCATACGACTTGGTCGGCAACGGTATTTTGGGCGTGCTGCACCAAACTCTGGTGGGAGTACCGAAACACCCGAAAATTGAATATGTATTTGCCAATCCGGATACTTCCGCCGGTGACCAAGTACGCGGTATCATCAAGAGCGGAAAATTAAATCTGGCAACAACCATTGAAACTCAACGCGTTCGCTTAAGCCGTGGAATACCGCTGTTTGATATGTAGTAAAATAATGGCAACGGAAATAGCATATATTAATAATTTATCAAGACTTTTGCGCTAGCATAAAGAAAATGTAAATATTTAGAGGATACATCATGAGTAACCAGAATGACACTATTGAAGAAACACTGAAAACTTGGAATTATTGCAAAAACTTTTTCAGTTTGTTGAAACAAGGTAAGTTTGGCCCTGCCGTACGCGAATTATGGCCGCTGTCCAAGGCTTTTTATACTAACAACCTTAAAGGTAAATATGTTGAAGTCAAAGGTCGCAAAATTCCGCTGACGGCCGTATTGATTGTAGTTTTGTTTGGATTATACTTTGTCTTTTCGCCTTCCGGCGGTGCAGAAGTTGAAGAATCCGGCAAAGCTTATATTGTTAACAATGCTTACGAAAAAGACGGCTTGCGCGTTTATGATTTGAAAAAATGTAATGCCTCCGCCTGCGGATACATTGAAAACGGCACAAACAACCACTATGAACACATTAAGGTTAAGTTGGTATTCTACGGTCCGACCGGAAAGAGCGTGGCTGAAGGTACCGCCGATGCGTGGGAAATGGCTCCGCGTACCCGTGCCGAATTTACGGTTCCGTGTTCCGAAGAATTTGCTTATCCGAAGTTGATTGATGTTCTGATTAATCCGAAACTTGACGCGGAAGAAGATGACGTTAAACAAGCTCCGGCGCAGCAACCGGCACCTGCTCAGCAGGATCCGGCTCAACAGGCTCCGGCTCAACAGGCTCAGTAATGATAAAAATATAAATTACAGTAAAAAAAAGAGTTCCTTTTCGGAACTCTTTTTTTGCGTCTGACAGCGGCGATTAAATATCCATCGTATCCAACAAATTGCGGGTATAAGCTCGCAACTCGCCGCTGTTCATCAGGCTCAATTTGATATCGGACTTTTGCAAATCAACATTGGTGCCGCAATCAAAGCGCATACCCTTGGTCAAAACACCGTAAATCGGCGTACCGCGAATAGCTGCCAAATTCAAGGCATCGGTCAGATTGATTTCGCCGTTGGAGCCTTTAGTTACTTCCGGCAGAATATCCAAAACAACATTCGGGATAACATACGGGCCCATCGAGGCATAATTTGAAGGAACTTCTTCCAGTTTCGGCTTTTCCACCAAACCGGAAGCTCTGACGACGTTACCATCACGTTTAGCTCCGATTAAAGCGCCGTAACGAACCATTTCTTCACGCGGACATTCCATAATATTTTCCACAATACCGCCTCTTTGCGCATAAACATCGCATAATTGCTTCAAAACGCCGTCACCGTGCAGATTGATGTAAACATCATCCACCCACATCACGGCAAAATCACGATTGCCGATTATGTCTTTAGCCATTAAAATAGCGTGTCCGTTGCCTTTAGGTTCGCTTTGGCAGGCAAAAGAGAACTTCATACCGGCCGGAATAATATCTTGCAGACTTTTCAACAAATCATCTTTGTGCTTTGCTTTAAGATGAGCTTCCAATTCCGGTGCCGGCGCATAATATTTTGCAAACATATTTTTGCAGGCATCGTCGCTGTAAATAAACACGATTTCCTTGATACCGGCTTCCGCACACGCATCAACGGCATACTGAATTACCGGCTTGTTGTTAAGCGTCATAAACCCTTTATGCAAAACTTTGGTAGTCGGCAGGTTGCGAGTCGACAAACCCGCCACCGGTAAAACACATACCTCTGGACTTTTAAACATTATATTCTCCTTTTTTTAATTTTATTACTTTACAATAATCGTTCCGCTCGGTTTTTGTATTGCTCCTTCAACCGGACGCAGAATTCCCGAACCGGTCTTCGGTGTTTCCGGCTCAGCTTTCGGCACATCGTACGAACGAATAATTATACCGCTCGGCGCGCCCGTCCCCGCAGGAGATACTTGTTTTATAAGCGGCTCTGCAGGTTTCATCTCTGCTTTTTCATCAGCTTTGACTTTTTCTTTTTTGCCCTCATTAGCCGGAACTTTTGCTTCAACCGCGGATTTTCCGTCATCCGCAGTTTCATTTTTCTTGCCATCGTCAACGTTTTTATTTTTGGAAACGATTGCAACCTGTTCCACCGGTTCTTGGCTCTTTTTCTCTGCCAACAAATTGTTGGCATCTTCGGCAGCTTCGGCCAAACGCTTTTCCTCTGCTGCGCGCTGTTCTTTATCATAAACGGCCTGACGCTCGTTTACAATTTTGGTTATCATTTCTTCGGCTGACTTCTGCGCATCAGTTATCAAAACGCACTGATTATTCATTTGTTGCAACATCTCATTGAGATTGACTATCTCGTCAACTTTTCCCGTATTATTCGGCATAGCCTTAATTTTCTCGTATTGTGCGTTGTAATCGCTGTAAATTCCTCCGGCGGTATTAATATTGTTCAGCGCCATATCGTGCTCGCGATTTATATCCTTATTGTCACTTAAATATCGCTTTGAATTTATCTTTTCAAGCTTTTCCGCGGCCGTGTTCAGCTGGGATTCAAACTTTTCCATACCATCTGCGCAGTTCTTGTATTCCTTATCCATTTCAACACGTCCGGCTTCCATAATCTGATTAATATCTGCCGCCAAATACTCTTTTACTTCACCCTCTATAATATCAATTTCCTGACGCGTAATCTGCAACTGCCGCTCGATTTGCGAAATTTCTTCATTAGTGATATCCTGTTGGCTGAGTTTACCTTGTGTTTCCTGCAACGAGCGGTACATCTCGGTTAAACGGTCGATTTTGGCCTGATATTTAAATATGGTACTTTCGACTATTTTTTTATCGGCATAACTTTTGGCAGAAGCCGATATTTTTTCTGCTCTGTTGCCGAGATTAATTGCTTGCAGTTTTACCTGTCCAGCATATTCGTCTTTGGCTTGTTTAACCTTATCTCTTTCCGCTTTTTCTTCCTTTGCCAACTTATCCCAATAGGCATCGTATTTGTGAGCAATATCGCCGACTGATATATCGATTATCGGTTTGTTCAGCGCGGTAGTCATTTCAAAACTGTATGCCGGTGTATCGGTCAACAGCGAATATTTGACATTGACCGTGGTATCGATACGCCAATCCTTTAAATTGACTTTTCCGCTTAAAACTGCATTGGTATGCTCGTTTTTCAGGGCAATACTTTCCAAAGACAGCACCCCGTTTTTAATTGCTCCGGCCACATTTATCGGATAAAATGTTGTTGCTCCTTTTTGCAGATTTTCTTGTACCATCTGAAACAATCCTTTGGAACGATCGCGCTCCGCCAAATCTTTTTCTATGGCAGACAAATCAATACCCTTTATTTTCAGGTTGGAGGTTTTGACTCTTGCTGTTCCCGACAATCCGGAAACAATGTTGTCAAGAGATTGTGCAGACGTTTCAAAATCCAAACTGAGTGCCATATCGTCGGTCGAGAGTGCGTATATGCTACCACCCAATTCATTGACTTTTACCTTACTCCAATTCAAAGTACCTGCCATCTTAGGCGTCTGTGTATAATCTATTTTGACGTTGCCGACAACCGAAGCATTGGGGGAAGACGCCGTAATATTCTGCAACAATATCGTGCCGTTGCTGCCGATGATACGTAACTTTAAATTCTCTGCGGAAAAATCTCCGTAAATACTCTTTTGCGTAGTCAAAGCAATATCCAAATCCAAATCACGATAAATGCTGAAATCGAATGGATCTTTGCTCAAATTCGGTTTTGGAATAAAAGTATCTCCGCTTGTCGATGCTGCCGGAGGCACGGTATTCTTATCTTTTTGCGTTTTGATAAATTGCGCCCAATTCAATTCGTTGACGCTCACTTCACCTTTAATTGCACAAGACTTGTCTTTTTTCACGGTAATGTTACCGACGTATTGCGAAGGCCCTAACTGAAACTCCATTTCTTCCAGAGCAAAATTATCTTTGCGACCGCGGATATGTGCTTTGCCGTTAAACGCACCGCGTAAAGATTTATCCGCACCAGTCATATTTATTTTATTCAAAAGCTGTTCCATACGCGTGGTTTTCACAACAAAATCACCGTTGTACTGTGTTTTATCGTCAGAACCTTGAATCGTCCCATCATAATCAAAGCTGTCGGTACCTGCCATCGCGTTAACCTTGAGAGTTATATGGTCAAAATCACCGTTCAAATTGCCGTTTACGGTTGTGTTATTCTGAGAAAACAGCGGCCATTCCGGTAACGGAAGCGCCAGTTTTTTAATCAGCGGCAACAAATCCTGCGACTTCAAATTAAATGACATTTCATTTATCTTAGGCTTAGAACTACTTATATTTTCCACAATAGCCGTTATATCCGCCGAAGTACCCAAAACATCATCAGCCGTTGCTTTGACTATATTCAAAGCGCCGTCGGCATATTGGGCATCAAGTTGTAGTTTTTTGATTGCAGCACCGCGGAAAATCGCCTCATCGACATCGGCCTGTAAATGCACGCTTTTGTTTTGCAATTTTGCCAACCCGTTCAAATCAAATTTCAGCGTCGTTTCCAAATCCTTCGGCATATTCTGCCCCGGAGCGAAAATATAATTATCCAGATTTAATCTGTCGGCATTGATAACAATGTTATAGGCATTAGTCAACAATGCCACGTCTGCCGACATTTTTACACTCGATTTATCGATGGTGGAGGTTAATTCTTCAACTTGAATGCTGCTCGGAGTTATTTGGGCACTGGCTTTAATTTTACCTGTTTGATAAGCTCCTTGCGAAGGCGCTTCCAAATTAAAACCGAATGAATTAATCATACTGCGGAAGTTGCGGCCGTCGGCAACAATGTTGAGCGAACAAAGCGGAACACCTTCGTTGGCAACCAGATTGCCCGTAGCGTTCAACACTATGTTACCGGCGCAACCGGCATAAAAATCATCCACGCTGAAACCGTCGTTTCTGATTTGACCTTTTATGCTGACGTTTTCAAGCACGCCTTCCGGTTTATCGCTGATGATTACCCGTACCGACGAAATATCATAATCAACATCATACGGCCAATTCGGCGCAAATTTTTCCCCTTTTTGATATTGTGCAAATTTTTCCTCAATCTGCGCCCACAGCGGCCTGAAATCAAAATCACGCAACTGATATTTAACCGTTACCGGAATTTGTCCGTTTTCTTTCGGAGTCTGGCTGATTACGACTTCGCCCGAACCGACCATTAATTGCGAGAACACCACGGAAAAATGCGCCAACTCAATATTTTTGCCGTCAATTGAAACATCGGTTGAAAACTGCAACGGTACATTATACACATCAGGCAAAACTTTTTCGCCCGCCACCGCATTGATAAAATCCGACGTGCGTTTAAAATCGCCTTTGGCAAAGCCCTTAAAGGTGTTGGTGCCCATATTATACGGGCCGTCATAACGCACATAGCTTTCCGAACCCTGATGCAGAACCACAAACATCAGATTTGTATCGTTGAACTGCGATATGGCATCTATCTGAAATGCCGTACCGTAGCGCTCATTTCCCTTCATAAAGTTACCGTCCAAACGATACGGACCGGTCACGCTGCTGGCCGTAATTTCGGCGGTAAAATCGGTTAAATCAAACTGAATATTATGCGATTTATCATTAAAGTGCAGCTTGGCGTTGCTGAGATTAATCGTTTTCATCAAAAAGCCGTTGTTTTCCACAAAATCCGGAGAAGCGGTCTGTTGCACCCAGTTATTGCGGCCTTCTTCATCAAACGTAACCCATAAATCGGCATCCACCAAATGCAGAGTCTGAATATCCGGTGCACCTTTGATTAAGGAGAGAAGCGACACATCGGTCTTAAGTTGCGGAATTTGCGCAATGGTATCGTTAGTCTGCGGGTTGATAACTTTAACCGATTGTGCCGAAATAACCGGCGGGAAATACGAAACTTCCAAATTGCCGGCAAATTCCACTTTTTTACCGATAACTTCGGAGACTTGTCGGGACATTCTGTCCTTATGCTTGTTCCAATCTATCATTGAAACATAGGCAGCCAAGCCCCCAAACACCAATATAACCACACCCAAAGATATCAAAATGATTTTTTTCATCAACGCTTCTCCCATTGATTTTAAGATAATCTTGACTTTTAATGTATAATATTCGTACAATAAATCAACATATTTTTCTATTTAGGGGCAAAAAAATGGATTATATGAAGCAACTGTATGATTTGGCTGAACAATCACGAAATATGGCTTATGCACCCTATTCCGGTTTTAAGGTGGGAGCGGCCGTCCGCAGCAAAAGCGGCAAACTGTATGCCGGTTGTAATGTGGAAAATATATCTTATCCGTGCGGAACCTGTGCCGAAGCCGGTGCAATCGCCGCCATGGTGTCCGGCGGCGACACCGCTCTTGCCGAAATTCTGATTATTGCCGATACCGCCGACATTTTGCCGTGCGGCAACTGTCTGCAAAAAATCGCCGAGTTCGGCACTCCCGACACCTTAGTTCACGGTGCCGATTTAAAAGGCAACATCAAAACTTATAAACTGGCAGATTTATTGCCGCATAACTTTAATGCCAAAGAGGTGAAACATGCTTGAAAAATCTTATGAATACTTAAAAGAAAAACTGAACGGCTTTGTGCCGGATACCGCCTTAATTCTCGGCTCCGGTTTGGGAGGAGTTGTTGAAGCGATTGAAAATCCGCTGTATATTCCTTATTCAGACATTCCGTTTTTCCCGACACCGACCGTCAGCGGCCACAAAGGGCAGATGTGCGTCGGCAAATTGGGCAGGCATAAGGTTATTTGTATGCAAGGACGCTTTCATTTTTATGAAGGCATCGACGTCCGTTTGATTTATGAAGTTATTCGCGTATTAAAACAGCTCGGGGCTGAACGGCTGATTGTCACCAATGCCGCCGGTTCGCTCAGAATGTATATGCCGGCCGGCAGTATTATGCTGATTGCCGACCACATAAATATGAGCGGTACCAATCCGCTTATCGGTGTTTGTGAAGAACCGTATTTTCCGGATATGAGTAACGCTTATGATTATGAAATGCGACAATGCTTTATGAAAGTGGCGGAAGAAGAAAGAATACCGGTGTTTCAGGGCGTTTACATGATGCTGACCGGCCCTAACTACGAAACTCCGGCCGAAGTCAGAATGTTGCAAATGTTCAACATTGAAGCCGTCGGAATGTCAACCGTGCCGGAAGTGATTTCTGCCGTACAATTAGGGATGAAGGTTATGGGGGTTTCCGTAATTTCCAATCTGGCTACCGGTATGGATTTGCACAAACCGAACCATCACGAAGTTTTACATCAGGTCGGGCAGGCCACGCAAAAACTCACGCTTTTGCTTACCAAATTTATGGAAAAGGAATAAAGATGTTACCGCAGGAAATTATTCGTCGCAAACGCAACAAAGAAGTTTTATCCGGCTCTGAAATCCGTGAATTTATTGCCGGAATCGGAAAGCATACGGTTGACGATACACAAATTGCCGCCATGACCATGGCAATTTTTCTTAACGGGCTGAACCGACGCGAAACCATTGACTTGACGCTCGCCATGCGCGATTCGGGCGAAGTTTTGCATTGGGACGACTACGACAAACCGATTGTCGATAAACACTCCAGCGGCGGTGTCGGCGATAAGGTCAGCCTGATGTTGGCGCCGATGTTGGCAGCTTGCGATGTTTATGTGCCGATGATTGCCGGACGCGGTTTGGGCCACACCGGCGGCACCGTTGATAAACTTGAGTCAATTCCCGGTTATAACACGCAAGCGGATAACACCCTGTTTCGCCGCACCGTAAAAGAAATCGGCTGCGCCATTATCGGACAAACCGGCAACTTGGCACCGGCGGATAAAAAAATCTATGCCATTCGCGATGTTTGCGGCACGGTGGAATCGATTCCGCTGATTACCGCTT
>Ga0310694_10007249_pt1 | contig 10432 bp, 5 predicted proteins | sample 174DNAGHGhighgp2_FD_203884 | JGI IMG/M metagenome (GOLD analysis project Ga0310694, IMG submission 203884) | Sheep rumen microbial communities from Palmerston North, Manawatu-Wanganui, New Zealand - 1742 DNA GHGhigh gp2 (v2) (version 2) | ecosystem: Host-associated > Mammals > Digestive system >... | reverse complement strand
CGGTGACACCTACCCTTATCTGTTCAAAGACAGTCTGACCATCAATTCCGCTCCCGCTGCCACCTTTTTCCACCTGAACAGTCAGAAAAACTTCTGGTTGCCAGGAGCTATCCAAAAGATCAAGGCCCATGATGATGGAACCATTTCATTCCAATTCGAAGACAGAAGGGGTGCAGCATCCGGTATTCGCAAGATCAGAACCTTTTCACAGTCCCAGGAAGAGACCATCTACTCCCTCCAAGGCATTGACCTTGGCACCAATCAGGATCGTCTTCCCAAGGGTCTTTATGTGAGAAAGGGACGAAAGTTCGTGATTCGATAATTTTAGAGGGCGCAGGGGAGCGAGAACCTACGTGCTTTTCATAAGGACAAAACAAGGCGCGGATGACACGGATCAGATTTCGAAACCAAGAAATCTGTGTAATCCGTGAAATCCGCGCCTTGGATTCTATAGCAATATCGCGATTACTTCATCAGGTAGGGCTTTATGAAGGAAGTCAAGGCACCTGCATAGCCCTCATAGCCTCCAGAGGTCAGACCCAGGCGGAAGGCATAGAACTCATACTTCTCCCTGTCAAGCTGGTCGTTGGCATCTGTATCCCAATAGAAGGTACCGTCAGTATCTACACTGAACTCACCCACCATGGCCAGTTTGCTATTGTTATAACGATAGACAGAAGAACCGTTGGTACCCATCACCATGGCCATCATGTTATACGTAGCATCATCTGTAGAATAGGTAGCGGTCAGCTCTGTGAGGTTATAGATGCTGAATGTCATATTCTCCCTATCCAGTTCCAGAGGTATAGTGATGCCGAAGGTGTCAAATGGTGAGCCGATGAAGCTCAGAGAGCCAGTACCATCACCGTTATCACTCAGATAAACTGGTGTGTAGGTCCACTGTCCACTTGCCTGATATACAAAGTAATAAACACCCAGCACATCGGTCTCATAGTCATACTGGACAACGGTGATCACCTCCTGCTTAGATCCGGATGTCAGAACAATCTCACCCACACGGCGCTCACCATCATTAGGTGCCGCAGTGATCACTAAGGAGGCATCGTCCGCAGGATCGAAGGAGGCGGTGAGCCACTCATCAGAAGTCTCAACGGTCACGGCACGTGAATGATCCACACTCACCTTCTCAGTGAAGCCAGCCTTGGCATCTTTAGACAAGAAAGTGACAGCAGGTGTCAGCAACAATCCCGCTTGCGTTACGGTAATCTCGTCAGAGACATCACCCACGGTGATCGTGATTGTTCCCTCACGAGGATCCTCACCCTCGTTGTCCAGCACGGATACCATCAGCTGCTGTCCGTTGTTCACCAGTTCAGCATTGATCCAGTCGGCATTGCTCTTCACCGTCACATTCTGTGAGTGTTCCACATCCACATAAGTGGTGGAAGCAACATCACGGAACGACAGGTCGGTTTCGCCTAAGCCAAAGACATGTCCTTTCTGAGTAACAGTGACATCAGCCGTCAGTCCGCTGGCACTGCGCAACGTAATCTTACTGCTACGTCCTGTCAGCTTGTCATTGGCAGCCACATTGATGGAAACGTTACGACCAGAAGCCGAAACGGTCACCCAAGCAGCTTCCGATGTTGCCGTTATCGATTCGTTGGTATTGACAACGATGCTTCCCGTACCACCTGTAGCTTCATACTCAGTGTCGCATGAAGAGATCTCCAAGGGTCTGATCGGTGAATAAGTGGCATCGTCATCGCTGCAGGACGTGAACATTGTCACGCCTGCCAGCAAAACGATTAAACTAAATATCTTTTTCATATCGAAAATTCTTTAAGTATTATGAAATTAGAACGCGGCGGCAGCTGCCGTAACATAGAACACGTTATCAGGATTGTTGTCATCCACCAAACTGATAATTGTAGGTCTGATCTTACTATTAGCCGTCAATGTGAACGTTGTCGAGAGGATGTAAGTCACATAGTTGTAATTGGCATTGTTATAATACCATGTACCGTTACTATAGTTATTGGCTTCGTTGTAAGTCAACTTCACCTTATTCTCACCAATAAACTCGACATCGAAGGCCAAAGCACCTGCATAGCCACCGCTCGTGAAGTAGAGGCTGAAGCCGTTCACGATGGTGAATGCCATGGTACCGATTGTCTCTCCCTCTGCCTTTGAGCCGGCAATTGCCTGGTCGAAGTAAAGCTTCATGCCATCGCTCAGGTTTGCATAAGAGAGATACCAGTCGTTGTTCACGAAGATCTCGTTAATAGGCAGGAACACCACTTTAAGCTGGATGGGATTGTCGCCAATAGAGGACGTCACATCAGCCTCACCGCCAAACTTGATACCATTCAGCGTCTGTCCGTTGATTTCCACTGGCTCATAGAACTCGATACCCTCATCGGTATAGATATAAGCCTGAGTCACTTCCTTACTGTCAGTAGAGAACGTAGCGGTACCACTTGACAGAGCCACCTTGACGGTCTCACCACCTGCCTCGAAGGAATAGTTCGTAGGCATGTTTTCCTCCACCTCGATAACCTTTGTCATGTAGTCTTCTGCAGAGCCCGTCATACGATGCATATACATGATATTGCCCGTACGGTTACCCTTCAGGGTAATGGTATTCTTATCTTCGCTCACACCCATGATGATGAAGATGAAGTCACCATCATAAGCCTCATAGCCTCCGGCACCGGAAGAGCCGGAAGGAGTAGAATACATGTGCAGAAGAGAGTTGTAGGTGTCGAACATGAGCACCGGTCCGTCCTCATTCTTCAGGGTGTAGTATGACTCCTCGCTATAGCTTCTGTCCTCCGTGTCAGCATAAGCAATCACGGTATCGTCCTTGAATTTCACAACGTACGGCTGTCCGCCATAGCTCTGATCACGGTCAGGATAATAATTGAACAGCCATCCGTTCTCAGCACTGGTAAGCACTTGCTTGATATTAGCCAAGTATTTGGTGGTGCGTGCCGATGCCGAATCATCGAACAGGTCTTCCTGGTCTTTCAGACATGACGTCATCAACAACGTTGGGAGCGCCATGAGCAGGAAAAGGATTATATTATTCTTTTTCATATTCATTCTCTTTTTAGCTGTTTATTCAACGGTCAAATCAGTTAAATCCACCATACCTCTGGTCACATTGTCCTGACGACGGAGGATACAGTCGCGCAGCTCGTCAATGTCAATGTTCCAAGTATCATGCATATAGGCTCTCACGATGTCGAGTTTCTGCTCAATAAGCGAACGACCCGTCTCTGTCTGTTTGAGGTCCTCGCTCCATTTCGTGTCAGCCTCCTTCATCATAGCCTCCCACCACTCAGGAGAGTGAGTCACATACTCGGATACCATTTCGGCAAAGTCCTCCTTCGGCTCTGTCTGTGCGTAGGCAGAGATGAAGCCACGATAGAGATAAGCACTGTTGTAAGGCTCCTCGAACTGGCTGTCATTCACATACGAGCTCGGCGTCACCTGACGGAACGACGTGGGATAGTCGCGTGTCTGGTTCAGGATATGCGTGAACTCATGGTGAATGGTCTTGATATAGTAGTGGTTCAGCTCTTCGGCGCTTCCCAGGTGCTGGTCAAGTTCGTTGATACCAGCAAGCAGGATTTTCCTACCACCCTCAGCAGTACCCAGGATGAATGAACCGTTGTTACGGAACTCCCATGTACCGATGAGATAGAACATCTTGGGGAACTGTGAGCGGGTGAAATCCACACCGGCCACCTCGTTATAGGTCTCCACACAAAGATACTTCACCAAGTGTGCCATGATGATGGAGTTCTCCATCTGTGCAGGCACCGTGTAGTAGTTGTAGTCGCTTTCGATTTCCTCGTAGCGATACTTGAAGTCGATATTGTACGGGTTGACGAAATTGACCTCCAGCCACTTGTCAAACTCGTTCATCTTATAGCTGTCTGCCGTGATCACGCTATCGCTCTTGATCTCATCCTTCTCGCAGGAAGTCAGACCGAGTGCCATCAGCATCAGTGGCAGTATATATAATACACTCTTTTTCATAATGCTCAGTTCTTTAAGAGATATTGATCGGGAATTAATTGATTACCGTTGTCAGAAGAAGTGGCGCGTGGGTTGGGCTCATAGCCGGCATCTCTTACCTTCAGAGGAATCTGGATGGCACGACGGGGATCATCCACCTTCAGCCAGTCGTTCACATGGTCGGGAGCACCACCGGATGCCATCACACGACGCGGGATCTCGATGCCCCAGCGCTTGATGTCGAACCAGCGCTTACCCTCGGTAAGAGTCTCATAGCGGCGAACGGCAAGGATCAGCTGGATCAGGTTCTCCTGCTCAGAGCCTTCTGCATCGATGGCGAACTTCGGGTGCAGGTGTTTCTTCAGCGTAGAAGCCATGTGGGCATCATCGTCGTAAGAATAGCTTAATTTGCTCAAGTATGCCTCTATCGTCTCCTTGTTCACGGTGAACGACTGGAAGGCAGGTACTACCACGTTGCGCACCCATGTGGTCAGGTCGCTGTAGGCTTTGTCATACTGTTTCAGCATGGCGTATGCCTCAGCACGGTTAATCAGCACCTCATCACCGGTAAAGGCGTTATACACAGTATGGCGGTAGCCGATACCTGCCACGGGGTCGGTATATTCAAAGAGGTACGGTGTGCGCCAGTTCAGCCAGGCGTTCAGGTTGGTACCTGAATAACGGAACACCTGTGCCAGGTAAGAGGAATAGTTTCCTCCCCACAAGCCAGCCAGAGCGCTGATGTCCTCGTTGGTTCCGATATAGGCATTGTGCGAGTAGCGCTTACCAGTGTAGTAAGGACCGAAGTTCACACCCTGATTGGAAAAGCTGGTCAGCAGCAGCAGGTTACAGTTCTGGTTGGCATCAATCATGAACATCGGAATCGGACCCTGTCCCGATGCCCATTCACGAGGCAGCGTAGCGATGTGCTGATAGTTACGCAACATGTTCCTCGGATTGGTTCCGAGCACTTTGTTGGCATATTCAATCACCTTGTCGTACTTCTCATAATAGAGGTAGAAGCGGGTAGCAAAGGCATAGGCAGCATTCCTGTTGAAGTGGTACTTCGGCACAGAATAGTAGCTGTCGCCCACGTATGGCAGAGCAGCCTCCAGATCGGCCTCGATATGCTTATAGTTCTCGTGAACGGTCTCACGCTGGTACTTGGGATTCAGTTCCTTTTCCGTCTCAGTGACATACGACACACCCACGGCATTGGGGTTGTTGGAGTCGTAGTGCATGGCGAAGACGTTCACCAGCATGAAGTGAGCATAGGCGCGGCACATCAGGGCCTCAGCCTGCATCTCTTTCAAGGTCGTGGTGGTAGCACCGCCCATCGACTCGATACCTTCGAGTGCCATGTTGGCGGTCTCGATACACTGGTAGAGATCCATCCAGTAGCTCTCCGGGTCCTGGTTATCGGTCTCTGTCACATCCGCCCATGTATAGAGCTGGTCGAGGTAACGGTCGGTATAGGGATTGCTCTCACCCATGTCATCCACATTGTCCGAAGCATACTCGGTGAATCCCATGTGGTCGTGAGTGGGATACGCGGCCACCAGGAGTTTCTGGATTTTCTCCTCGGTGTTTGCCTCGGTACGGTTGTCGGGCAGTTTGTCGAGGAAGTCATCGCAGGCAGTGAGGCCCAAGCCCATCGCTACCGCCATGATTGAAATTCCTATATATTTCTTCATAATCGTATCGTTTTTACTATTTACTCTTTCTTCAATTGAATTTTTCAATTCTTCAATTCTTCATCAGATACCCACACGCAGTGTCAGGGTGAACTGCTTCGGCAGCGGCACTGCCACACCACCGGTGTTGAAGAACTCCGGATCCTGACCGTTCAACTTCTTGTCGGCATAGATCAGGAAGAGGTTGGTGGCCTGCAGCTTCAAAGAGAGACTGTTTACCTTCAGAGGCTCCACGAGTGAGCGCGGGAAGTCGTAGCCTAATGAGATTTCCTTCATACGGATGAAGTCACCCTTGGCGATGCGCTCTGTAGAGTAGTTGTAAGCATTGTAAGCATAGCTCAAGTCAGAGTCGTTCTCGTTCTGACGCTGAGAAGCGATAACGGGAATCGTAGTCACGTCCTCATCTCCAGGAACCATCCAACGGTTGGCAAACTCCTTCGGCATGGAGTTCAGGTCGTTGTACTCGTTCTTGAAGACGGGATCCAGGCGAACCACGTTACCGAACGAATAAGTGATGAACACGTTCAGTGTGACGCCCTTGTACTTGAAGACGTTTCCGAATGAACCCACATCGGTGGGATCCACGGAACCGCTGTACTCCAAGAAACCTAACTTCTCTTTATCACGAGTCTGGAAATAGATACCTGTAGAGGTGATGTTGCCATCCTGATCGAGGAACAGGGGCAGACCCTCGTTGTTCAGTCCCTTGAAAGGAATGGAGAAGAGGGAACGTACGGGATAGCCCTCGAGTGCGAAACCGCTACCCTTCACGAGGTCGATCACGCGCTGGTTGTTCTCCAATTCTGTTACCTCATTATGTGTATGTGAGTAGATGATGTTGGTGGTCCAAGAGAAGTCCTTGGTCTTGATGTTGGTGGTTGTCAAACTCATCTCCACTCCTCTTGACTTCATGGAAGCCACGTTACCGTATTTCTGTCCACCCATCTGGGTGTTCACGATACCGATCAAGTCGTAGTTGTCACGCTTATACCAGTCGAACTCGAAGTTGATGCGGTTGCTGAGGAATCCTAACTGGATACCGAGGTTCAGCTCGTGCTTCTTCTCGAAGGTAAGTTCACCGTTGGCACGGTCGCTTTCCTCCAATCCGCTCTCACGGAGTCCGGCAGAGGGACGCCAGGGGTTGTAGCTCTTGATCACCGGCAGCGAGTTGGTCACCCAGCTCGGACCGCTCTCAGCCGTCAGTGAGTAAGAAGCCTTCAGTGTGGCATGTGTCAGCGCATTCTTGAACACATTCTCAAACCAAGGCTCCTCGTGTGCGTTCCATGCACCTGATACGTTCCATGTAGGCAGCCAGCGTGAGTCGCGGCTCTTACCTAACTTATTGGAACCCTCGTAGCGGATGGTACCGTTGACGGTGTAGCGTCCCTTATAAGAATAGGTGGCGGTGCCGAAGAAGGCAGCGCGACGCTCGTGCGTATTGGTCAGCTTGAAGTAGTCGGAATTGTCCTCTGCACCTTTCTTGAACACCTCGTAGGCGTAGTTAGCGATTTCACCGAGTGAATACTGCATACCCCAGCCGCGGAACCAGTCGTAGGTACGGTCGATGTTGTTCACCTCCATACCACCGTAGAGGTTCACGATATGGTCGTTGGCATAGACATCGTTATAAGCAGCCGTGGCACGGAAGTCCCAGGCGCTCATCTTATTGGTCGTCTTGTTCATGATACCACCGTAAGGCAGCACTGAAACCGGCAGTGCGAAGGGATCATCGGGATCAGTGTAGAGGAACGGGTTCCTGTCACGGATCGTCGTTGTTCCCATGGAACGATAGGCATTGGCCTGGTTCGAGTCGTCGGCGATGGTATGGTTCTGTGTGGATTGGTTGAATTTGAAGGCACCCAATGCCGACAGTTCCACCTTCTGAATAGGCTTGTATTTCAACTCACCCTGTACGCGGATATCAAAGATATCGAGGTCGATGTAGTTGTTGTCGAGCTCGTGCAGGATGTTGAACGGCGCATAGTTACGTGTATAGAACGTATTCGTTTCCAGCGCACGTGAGGTGTTCAACGCGTAAGAATACGGGTTGATATCGAAGGAGCGGTGCACCTCTCCTGATACCACATCGGTCTCTGCCGACAAGGTACCCGGAGCACGCTGCTTACGGATGCTGCTGTTGGCGATCATGTTGAACGTCAGGTGCTTCGAGAGATTGAACGTATTGTTCAGGTTGGCGGTATAGCGCTCCACTCTCGACTGCTCTGTCCATCCCGGGTCGAACATGGCAGACACAGAAGCATAGGTCTGTGACTTCTCCGTACCTGTAGAGATGCTCACGGAATGGTTGTGCTGGATGGCGTTGGAGAACAGCTCATCGAACCAGTCGGTATTGCGGAACTCTGCCTGGCGCAGGTAGTCAGCGCGTGCAGCAGCCGTATTGGCCAGTCCGAACTGTCCTGTAGAAGGATCATACTGAGTAATCAGCTGGTACATCTTTCCATAGACACCGCTGGAAGCAGCATTGGAGGTCTCAGCGTAGTTCAGGTAACCCTTCTGCTGCATCTCCTGGTAGATACTCATCTGATCCTGTGAGTTCATGATGTTGAAGGTGCTGTAGCTGGGCTTCAGGCGCATGGTGTACTCACCTGTGTAGTTGATGCGTGCCTGTCCCTGCTTACCCTTCTTGGTGGTGATGACGATCACACCGGCCATGGCACGTGCACCATAGATAGAGGTGGCGGAACCGTCCTTCAGGATATCGAAGGTCTCGATATCATCGGAGTTCAAACCGGCAATAGCACTGGAGATCAGCGTATTGGCGTCACCACTCGACAGATCGTCGGCGCTCACATCGGTCACATCTTCCATGATCACACCATCCACCACCCACAGCGGCTTGGAGTTACCATAGATAGACGTGGCACCACGCACACGGATCTTCGGAGCCGTACCGAACGTACCAGACACGTTCTGCACGCTCACACCGGCTGCACGTCCTTCCAGTGAACGTGAGATATCGGCGATACCGTCGATCTTCGCTGCTGCGGCATCAATCTTTGTCGTTGAACCGGTAAACAGTCGCTTGTCAACCTTCTGCATACCCGTTACCACCACTTCGTCGATGGTCGTTGCATCAGATTCCATAACGATTCTCATGTTCTGACCGCCTCGCAAGGTCTGGGATACCATACCCACGTATGTCACCACAATCTGTGGATTACTCTGGGGGGAGGTCAGGGAGAATTTACCGTCCACGTCCGTAATAGCACCTGTCTTGGTACCTTTTATCATGACGCTGGCGCCGATAACCGGCTCCCCGTCATCCGCAGATACCACGGTGCCTGAGACTTTTGTCTGGGCCAATGCCGTTCCCATCATGAGGAACAGACAGGCCAACAAGGTCATTAGTCTTTTTTCCATAAATACCCTCTCGTTAGTTGTTATTAATTAGATAAATAAAAATAATTCTTGGTAATACAATTTGCAAATTTAAGCATATTTTTATTATTAGCAAAAAATTATTAGCAAAAAATGGTATTTTTATTAATAAAACTTGATTTTTTTAGTAAAATATTTTGTAGATAACAAAAATCTATATACTTTTGCACTTTGTAACATACCTATCGTCTGAAGGTGCACGTACGATGAAGAAAAGATGAACTAAGGTTACACATTATTATATTATATATATAGTGTGCTGCCATACATAACTGCAAGAGCATTGCATACAATTAAGAGAGAGTATTTTTATTTATTTATTAACTAGAGATTATTTATGGAAAAAAGACTAATGATGGTTTTGGCAGGTCTCTTCCTCTGCTTAGGAGGGGTATTTGCCCAAACGAAAGTTACTGGTACCGTAGTATCTCAGGATGATGGCCTGCCGGTCATCGGTGCCACCATCCGCGTTTCCGGAACGAATGTGGGAACGGTGACCGATACAAACGGTAGTTTCAGCTTAACTTGCCCTGAAGGCAAGAAAGTGCTCACCATCTCATACGTGGGTATGGAACCAGTGGAAGTAGTGGCGAAGCCGAATATGCGCATCGTACTGCGCAGCGGCGACACCAACCTCGACGAGATCGTGGTGACCGCCATGGGTATTTCACGTCAGCAGAAAACACTGGGTTATTCTGCCACACAGCTCGATAACGAGGAGCTGACGGTGGGTAAGATGACCGATGTCACCTCCGCACTGGCCGGTAAGGTTGCCGGTGTGCAGATCAGTGCCAGCTCCGCCGACCCCGGTACCGCTAACTCCGTGATTATCCGCGGTTTCAGTTCTATCAACGGTAACAACCAGCCGCTGTACATCGTCGATGGTGTGCCCCTCCAGCAGACATCTTCACTGCATCAGGGACATCAGGAGGCCTTCGGTGGTATCTCCAACGTCAACCCGAACGATATCGAGTCGATGACAGTGCTGAAAGGTGCTGCCGCCACCGCTATCTACGGTAGCCGCGCTGCAAACGGTGTGATCGTCATCACCACCAAGAGCGGTAAGAAAGACGGTGCCCGCAACTTCTCCATCACCTACGACGGAAGTGCACAGTGGCGCCAGGTAGCCACACTGCCGAAGTTCCAGAACCAGTTCGGACAGGGATGGAACGGTAAGCAGACCTATATCGAGAACGGTTCCTGGGGACCGGAGTTCGACGGCTCACAGCAGGTGTATGGTCCCATCTGGAACCACCAGCAGCTCATCCATGAGTACAGTGCTGCCAAGAACAATGTCAAGGACTTCTTCGAGACCGGCTTCAACACCAGTCACAGCATAGCCCTCAGCGGTA
>Ga0310694_10007247_pt1 | contig 10432 bp, 8 predicted proteins | sample 174DNAGHGhighgp2_FD_203884 | JGI IMG/M metagenome (GOLD analysis project Ga0310694, IMG submission 203884) | Sheep rumen microbial communities from Palmerston North, Manawatu-Wanganui, New Zealand - 1742 DNA GHGhigh gp2 (v2) (version 2) | ecosystem: Host-associated > Mammals > Digestive system >... | reverse complement strand
CTTTGCTGCATGATCATCCCGAGTCGCTCGCGTGGCTTTTTTGCTGAAAGTGGATGCCTCGGCGAGGGAATGGCGCTTTCATTCGCGCTGTATGCGATGCTCATCAGACGTGGAAGCCAGCGCGTGTCGTCTGGCGGCAGCGCGGTCATAAGGCCGCACAGCGTGCGTACGCAGCGGGCGGCGGTATTTGCCGAAAGTTCCGTCTTTGCGTCTTCGATCATGCGGAGGGCCTCGTCCGCCACGATGCCGGGAAGTTTACCGGCCTTCGCTATTTTGTAGCGTCCGTCGGCGCATTTCTCGGCATAGCCGTCAGTCGTGAAAAGTCCGCATGGCCCCATTGCGGTGTTGAATGGGCTTTCAGTGTCGAAGCGCTTCCCGGTAATCTGGTGCCAGCCCCAGCCCACGACAAAGCATAGAGAGCCTCCGCCCCGGCGCACGAACGCCGTGAGCAGTTTGGCGTCGTCGAGCTGCTCGTGGCTGTCTGGCGAGGTCACGAACACTGCATCGTCGGGCAGTCGCGCAAGTGCGTGGTAGCCGTTCACGGTCTCGAGATCGATTCCAGGCAACGCCTTTTCAATGGCCGTTCGCTGTCCGGCGTTCCTGGCATCGACGAACACCTTGCTCGGAGCGTTGCCGTGAGAAAGCCAGATGAGGCAGTGGCGCAGGAACGTCGCGTTCTGAGGGTCATCTGCGGTCTCGGGACAAAAGAACGCCGTGTGCGAAACAGCGACTGTGCGGCCGCGTCCCAGAACACCCGCCGCAGCCACCGTTACCTCGCCGCCGCCATAGCGTCCGAACGCGAGCGGCACGGCTTCCGCGTCCGCCACGGTGATGTCGCCGGGGAGCGCACCATTTCGCACGGCGATTGACTTTACGTCCTCCGCCAGTTTCGCGCGGAGCGCTGCGGGGCCGTTGGCAAGCTCGTTACCGAAAACGGCGCAACTCGCGAACACAACAAACATTGCGAACGTTGTTGCTGAATACATGCGGTTATTTTTTTTCACAAGCATCCTTGTTCTGTCGTCGTACGACATTATAGTAATCCTTGGTAATTTTGAAGTCCGTGAAAGTAACGTATCACATGGATTACGTGCTGCGCTTCGTCCACGCTGTAAACAAACAGATAGCCGTGCAACACGCATTTACGGTAACCCATTTTGGCGAGGCGAGCATCATCGCATTTCGGGAAGGCATACGGATTGCCGCACAGCGTCTCGTATGCTTTCCATATCGCTGCGTGTAGATTCTCCAACGCGAGAGGATTGCATAGCACGCTCACGAGATAGTTACGTATCTCGTCAAGGTCGCGCCCAGCCGAATCGGTAGCGCGTATCTCATACATTACTGCCAACTCCGAGTCTGGAAAGCATTGCAAACGCATCGGATTCGCGACCATTGGCGATGTCTTGTTCGCCTTCGGACAGTTTCTCGTATATCTCCATCTTTGCAAACAGCTTGTTGTACAGCCCCATGTTTAAGAGAACCATGTCCTCCTTGCCATCGTCGGAAATGAAGATTGGATCTGTCGCATTCAGGCAAACGCGTCTCACTTCCTCGGCGTTTCCGAATTCTTTTATGGGCATTACCATCGGCATTGTCTTTTACCTTTGTTACTTTGTGCTGTGCGGTGGAAATTATAGCAAATGCCCACCAGAAGTGCAACGTTAGAAGCGGGCGAGGTCGAGCATTGAGCTGGGGCCGAACGCGCGGAGGTAGATGAAGAACACAACGCGCACGTCGTCGTCGTGGTGCGAGCCGTCGATGCGGCGGTAGTCGTTCTCGTACTCGAACTGGACGCGGAAGGCGAGGCAGTCGGTCATGAAGTCAACCCACGTGCCGATCTCATCGACTTCGCCGCGGCGGCAGTCGTAGCGGAGGTACGGGCCCCATGCGAGCCAATCGCAGATGCCGTGCTCGAAGCCGACGCGGGCAATGCTGGACTTCGCCCAGTTGTAGCGGTCGTAGAGTGACGGCACGTAGTCCCAGTTGCGGTGGTCACGGCCGATGTAGCCAGCGTGCCAGCTGAAATTGTCAAAGACGCGGTGGCGCAGGTAGATGTCGGAGTACGCGGCCTTGTCGTTGCGGACGTCGTATTCGTTGCGGGTGATGAAGCTCACGTTCTTCGAGGGATTGTAGCGCATGCGGACGCCGGGGACCACGTCGTCGTTGTGCGAGTAGTGCGGGTCGTCGCTGTCCTTCGCCCAGCCGCGCATCCAGCTGTCGCGCCCGTAGCGGCTGTAGGAGTCGAACGGTATGGCGGCGTAGAGGTCGGCGTCGAAAATGGTGCGAAGGATGCCTTTGTCGTCCATGCGCTGGAACGTGTTGCGCACGCCGGGGCGCACGCCGTGCCAGTTGTACGGGAGGCCGCGTCCCTCGAATCCGAACTGGTCGAGCCACTCAGCCGAGCCGTCGTAGTTGTCGAACACGTACGCACGGCGGCTGCCGGAGGACGAGGTGTCAACGGTCTGGTATGAGTAGTCGAGGTACGGTTCCACGGTGTGGCGCCAGTTGTCGTTAAGCCACGCGCTGCCGCGTACGGCGGCGGTGAAGCCAAACTCGGCGATGTTGCGGTAGATGCCGTCGCCGCTCGCCTTGGAGCGCCCGTCGGCGAGCGCTGAACGGCTGCCGGAGTCGCTCCAGTACGTGCCGTGGTACGTGGCGCGCGGCACTACGGATAGGACGTCCCATATCTTGAACGGCACGGTCACGCGGTGCGACGTGTCGGCGCGGAACGCCTGGTAGTCTGCGGAACGTCCGTCGGGGCCGAGGTAGGGCACGTAGCGGAACATGTCGTCGGTTGCGCCGCGGTATTCGGCGAAGTTGCGATTGAGATAGCCGGCGCGAGTCTGGGACTCGTAGTTGACGGGAAGGTCCCATATCGGCTGCGGGCTAACCGCAAACCAGCCTTCGGGGAGACGCGCAGTGCCGCCGTAGAAGTCGTTGACGGGGCCGGAGACGGATGCGCCGGAGGCCCAGCTGAGTTCGCGGTGCTCGTAGGCGACTTCGTTCACGGGGATGGATTCGCTGCGTTCCTCGTTGCGGTAGAAGTCGCGGCGGAACCAGGAGTCGGAGTAGTACGTGGCCTGTGCGCGGATGGTGTCGCGCTCGGTGAGGTCGGCGTAGTGCTCAAGCTTGAGGCCGTAGCGTTCGCGGTCAACGTCGCTGCCCCAGTTGCGGTAGTTGCGCTTGTGGTCGCTCCAGTGGTCGGAGTAGCGGTCTTCGTCCAGGTCCCATGCGTGGTAAACCTTGAACTTGCCCCTGCCGTAGTCTGCGAGGTTCCAGCGCACGCTTTGTCCAAGGGCGAATCCGTTGCGCGTGCGGAAGTCGGCGTATGTGGAGCCGCCGAGCGAGGCACCTTTGCCCCTGCCTTCGTTCCAGATGTCGTAAACGTAGCCGGTGAGGAGGTAGCCGCCCCACTTGGACGTGTAGCCGGGCATTACGCGCAGGCCGTAGTCGGTGTTGAGTGGGTAGTACCAGTACGGCACCCAGAGAACTGGAACGTCAAAGAGATAGGCCCATGCGTCCTTGACTATCGCGGCGCGGTTCTCGAGGTAGTGGAATTCACCCGTGAGACGCCAGTGGAGGTGGTCAATCGCGTTGGAGCAGGTGGTCATCATCGTGTCGGGAGCGAAGGAGTAATGGCCGTCTTCGCTGCGGTGCGCGGCGTCCGTGTGGAGGCGGTACGGTGCGGCCGTTGCAACTACTTTTCCGGTGGCGGAGAGCGTACCAGTCTGCCGGCTGGCGGAAAGGTACTTGGCTTCGATCTTGATGTCGCCGACGGTTTTTGGGGAGTTCTTATCATCTTGAGTCAGGAACTCCTGCAGGAACTGCGCGTGAGCGGCAGTGGCAACGAACGCGGAGGCGCAGAGAAGGGCGTTGAGTGCTTTCATTCTGGTTTGTCCTTTCGTCAGATGGCGGGACGGTTGCCGCCGGTGGAGTAGAGAATCTGTCCAGACTGCTTGTCGAGGATCGAGAACGATTCCGGGTGGCGGTGCAACTCGGCGACGAACGTGAGGGCCGTCTTGAACGTGTCCTGCATCTCCTTGAGGATGTCGGCGTCTTCCGTGCGCAGGCGCTGCAGCACGGCCGGGGCGATCACGACTTTCGGCTCGAACGGCTTGTTCTCGACTTCCGATTTCCTGAGCAGGTTAGTGAGCTGGCGCTGGATTTCGATGGAGATCGCGAGCGGACTCTTCACCACGCCGTGGCCGCCGCAGCAGGGGCACGTGGAGCTGAGCAGGGAGAGGATGGACTGCTCGTGGCGCTGGCGGCTCATTTCGAGCAGGCCAAGCTCGCTGATTTCGAGCACGTTGGTGCGTGCGCGGTCGCGGCGCAGGGCCTCCTTGAGAGCGCGGTACACCTGTTTCTGGTGCTTGCGGCTCTTCATGTCGATGAGGTCGAGTATGACGAGTCCGCCGATGTTCCTGAGGCGCAGCTGGCGGGCAACTTCGTCAACGGCCTCGAGGTTGACCTCTAGGATCGCGTCTTCCTGCGTGCCCTTGCCCTTGTGGTGGCCGGTGTTGACATCGACGGCGATGAGAGCCTCGGTCTCGTCGATTACGAGGTAGCCGCCGGACTTCAGGCGCACCTGGCGGTTGAACGCGTCGTGCAGCTGCTTTTCGATTCCGAGCTGCTCGAACACGTTTACAGGACCGTCGTAGAGGCGGATCTTGTTGCGCGCGCGGCGCGATATCTTGGACGTCACCTCGCGCAGCTCCTCGAAGGTGCGCTCGTCGTCGATGATGACGCTGTCGATCTCTTCCGTGAGCCAGTCGCGCACGACGCGCTCCACGAGCCCGGGTTCCTGATAGACGCAGCATGGAGCACGGCGGGTCTTGACGTTGTTCTGCAGCTCCGACCATGACGCAATGAGGTTGCGGAGGTCCTGCGCGAAGGAACTGCCCTTTGCGCCGAGACCGGCTGTGCGGGCGATGATGCCAACGTCCTCCGGGATCGGCAGGCGGTCAACGAGGCGCTTGAGGCGCTTGCGTTCGGCGGCGTCGCCAATCTTGCGGCTCACGCCGCGCGTGTTGTCCTTGTCGGGCGCCATCAATACGAGGTAGCGGCCTGGGATGGAGAGGTTGGTCGTCACGCGCGGCCCCTTGGTGGAGATCGGTCCCTTCGTCACCTGCACGGTGATTTCGGTGCCGGGGGCGAAACGCTTGTGGATTTCCTCCTTCGAGAGCTTCGCCGGCCTGTTGCGCTTGCGTTTGTTCTTGCCGCCTTTGCCGTTCTTGTCGTCGTCGGTGACTTCGTCTTCGGTTTCGTCGAGGAACTGCTCGAAGTCCGGTGTCATGTCCCAGTAGTGCAGGAACGCGTTCTTCTTGAGCCCGATGTCCACGAAGGCGGCCTGAAGGTCGTCCTCGAGGTTCTGTATGCGTCCCCGGAAGATGCTGCCCACGAGGCGTTCTTCGTCCGGGTGCTCTATCATGTACTCCTCAAGGCGGCCGTTCTCCAGGACGGCCACCCGGGTTTCGAGTTTTTCGATGTTGACGACGATTTCGCGTTTCACCTTCTTCTTCTGGAAGAAGCTTGCGATCCTGTCAACCACTGCTTGTATTATTGATGCCATGTTGTCTCCTTGTGGATTTGTTTAGATTCTTGTTTTCAGTTTGCCGTGCCTCCGTCTTCGGGCTCCGGCCCGTCGCGGTGGACGGCCACGCTCTGCACTATGCCGAGCGCGGCCATCAGCACGATTAAGAAAGTGCGCCCCGCGCTGACGAACGGGAGTGGGATGCCCGTAATGGGCACGAGGCCCACGGACATCGCAACGTTCACGTACGTATGGCAGAACACGAGGGTGAGAATGCCGATCACGGCTAGGCGGCCCCGGTCGTCGTTGCACTGCGCCGCTATGCGCAGCCCCGGCGCCAGTATCCCCAGGAACAGCGCCAGCATGGACAATACGCCCATGAAGCCCCATTCTTCCGCGAGGACGGCGAAGATGAAGTCGTTCATAGATACGGATGGAGGCAGGTAGCCGAGGAGCTTCTGCTCTCCTTTCTTGAACCCCTTGCCCCATTTGCCGCCGGAGCCGATCGATATGCGCACCTGGCGGATGTTGTAGCCGGCCCCGCTGCGGTCGGTGTCTGGGAACAGGAAAACGCGCAGACGCTGAATCTGGTGCGAACGCAGCGGAACGTATTTGTATATCTGCTCACGCCGGTCTGGGTCGGTTTGCCGTTCGGCGTGGTCAATGGTCCAGAGGAGCGTCCCTGCGATGATCATGGCCGCGGCGAGCATGATCACGATGCCCTTGGTCCATACGCGCGCGGCAAGGAGGATCACGAGCACGGACGGCACCAGCACGATTGCGGTTCCGAGATCCGGCTCTGCCAACACGAGAAGAGCGGGGCCTCCCATGATCGCGACTCCCGCGAGGAACCAGCGGAATCCGGAACGCCCGGCCGCTGCGAACACGTGTACGGCGAAGAGTATCACTGCGAGCTTCGCTACCTCGCTAGGCTGGAAGAACCAAAGCCACCTGCGCCCGCCGAAACGGTTCGTGCCGACAAGCAGCACCGCCACGAGCATCACGCACGAAACGACGAAGACGGGCATGGCGGCCCAGTCTATCAGCTTGCGGTAGTCGAGGAAGGCGAACGCCATGTACACGACGAGTCCAACGGCGGCCGTGTTCGCGTGGACGCGCCAGAGGTTGCGAAGTGCCTCGATGGGGCGCGCGGATCCTGCTGAGTTGATGAACACCACGCCGATGACGATCAGCGCGATCATGCAGGCGAACATGATCCAGTCCATGCGGCGGAGTTTGGTGAGCATTGCCTTCATGGTGTCAGTCCGCCCTCTCCAGTGCCGTCCCCGAGGTACGGGACGACGACGTTTCCACTTCGCCGAACATGTGCGCCAGCACCGCGTGTACGCGCGGCGCCACGGTGCTGCCGCCCGACTCGCCTCGCTCCACTATCATCGCGATCGCCACAGTGGGATTCTCGTAAGGGGCGAACGCGATGACCCACGTGTTCTTGCGCCTCGACGCGCCAATGCCGATTTCGGCGGTGCCGGTCTTTCCCGCGCATGTCACCTTCAAGTTGAAGCGCCTGCGCCTCGCGGCTCCGTCCTCCGGTTCCTCCCACCGCGTCAGGATGCGGCGTCCGGTGCCCCGCTCCGCGACGTCGCGCATCCCCTCGCGCACCAGCTCTATCGCATCTGGCGGGTAGTGGACGGTGCGTACAGGCTCCGGCTGCGGCTGGTCCTCTGCGCGGGCGAACAGGTAAGGCGTGAAAATCTTCCCGCCGTTTGCAAGCGCGGACGCGACTACGGCCATCTGCAGTGGCGTCACGAGCAGCATGCCTTGACCTATGGACATCTGGCACGTATCGCCCGGATACCACCGCTCGTTGTACGTCGCACGTTTCCATTCGTTGTCCGGCACTACGCCGGCGGTCTCTCCGCCGAGGTCGATTCCCGTGCGCGCGCCGAGCCCGAACTCGCGCGCCGCGCTTATGACGGCGTTAGTGCCGATTGCCGTGCCGAGGTTGCAGAAGAACGTGTTGCAGCTCTTCTGGAGCGCGGTGCGCAGGGAGATCGGGCCGTGCCCCCATCTGTCCCAGCAGTGCAGGCGCAGGTTGCCGAGCACGTAAACGCCCTTGCAGTCGTACTCGTCGTCCGGCAGCCACCCGCACGCGAGCGACGCTATGGCGGTGATGGGCTTGAACGTGGAGCCGGGCGCGTACGATTCAGATATGGCGCGGTTCTGCAGGCGCTTGGCCGGAGCGTTCGTGAGGGTGGCGTAAGTTTCGCTCGAGATTCGCGGCACGCAGTCGTTCGGGTTGAACGCGGGAGCGGACGCAAGCGCGATCACCGCGCCGTTGCGCGGGTCCATTACCACGCCCGCGCCGGTAACATCCGCAAGCTGCGACTCAAGGACCGCTTGAACGTTTGCGTCTATCGTGAGGCGCAGGTCGAGTCCGGCGGACGGTGCCAAATTGGAGTTGATGTCGGACTCCATCATCGCCTCGCGCTGTTTCGTTGGACGGAACCCGCGTGCATCGACCTGTACTCTGCGTTCGCCAGTCACACCCACGAGGAAACGGTTGTAGTAGCTTTCGACGCCGCTGCGTCCGCGCAAGTCTGGCTCGAAGAAGTGCGCGCTGTCGGCATCGTCCGGCCTGTCGCGTCCGGTAAAGCCGAGGATGTGCGCGGCGAGCTGTCCGTGCGGATAGACGCGCTTCGCATGAGTGACGTCTTGAAAGCCCGGGAACTCGTCCGAGCGTTCTGCAAAGCGCGCGAACGTCTCGTCGTCGAGGTCTTCCCACAGGACGATCGGCATGGCGGACGCCTGGCGTATGTGGCGCTCGATGCGTTTGCGCGTGAGTTCGGCGGGGTACTTCAGTCCGATGGCGTTCGCAAGGCGCATCACAGCGTCCTCCACCGCAGCGACGGTGTTCGACGCCGCGCCGCGCTTCTGGAACTCCTCGACGTTGCACTGGATGCAGTGGCTCGGAGAGCACGTCGCCAGCACCTCGCCGTTGCGGTCGAGGATGCGTCCGCGCAGCCCCGGCACCCTTATGCGCCGCGTGGCCTGCTGCTGGAGGTCGGCGCGGAACTCGCCGGTGTCCACGCACTGCAGGCGGAAGAGGGCGCTGCCCAGCACGAAGAATCCGAGCAGGAACGCGACGCCGAGCGATGCGATGAACCATATCGAGACTTTCACCGCTGCCTCCTTCTCGACCGTGGTCCGTCAAACCCGGCAAGCGTCTCCGCCGCCGGAAGGTAGGCGAACGCAAGCGCTCCGGCGATGGCGGACGGAATGGCGCTTGCGCAGAAGCGCACGATCATTGGGCATCCCGGAGGAAGCGCGCCCCATGCGGAAAGCCATATCTCGTGGACCGGCGCGGCGATCATCGCTGCGACTGCGCCAACTGCCGCCTGCGACATTCCGTATTCAAACGAGCGGGCGAAGTGCGCACCCGTCGCCGCGAGAAGGGCGAAGCAGACGCCACATAGTGACGTGCTGCCGTTCAGCGCGTCTTCAAGCGCGCCCGCCGCCACGGCTACCAGTATCCAGTTGCGCGACGGACGGAAGGCTGTATAGACTGCGAACACGGCCAGCATCGGAGTCTTGGCGCCGCCAAACGCAGGCAAAAGCTCCTGCATCGCCGCTGCGGCGACGAGGCATATTAGCGTGAAGCAAATCTGGACGGCTCTAGTCTTCACGGCGGATGAACACGTTCTCCAGAGATAGGAAGTCAACAGCCGGCTCAACGTCGCCCTCCTGTTCGAGATTCGTCTCGTCTCCGTGCGCTCCGTCAATGAGGAAGCCGACTGTCAGCCCGCGTGGGAATACTCCCCCGAGGCCGCTTGTGATTATTTTCGCACGTTGCGGCAGAACTGTCTGCCGTTCTACGTTTCGGACGCGAAGAGGATGGACGATGTAAAGGATCGACGTCTCCGTGGAGGCGACCGGGGAATGCCCCCGGCCGTATAGGATGCCATGCGCGAGGCGGGAGGGTTGCGCCCCGTCGTGGGCGCCAGGTTCGCCGCCAAGCTCCACTTCGCATGCGACGCGCGTGGACGGGTCTGTGATGAGGCGGAGCTCGCTCGTGTTGGGAGTGACGTTCGCGATGCGCCCGACGAGACCTTCCGGAACGGCGACGACCGCCCCCCGCTTTACGCCCGCGAGGGAGCCGCGCCCGAGGCGCAACACGCATGGATTGCCCGCCGCAGCCCCTCGCGAGAGCACCCGGGCGCATATCCAGCGGTTTGTAGAGAAGGGAACTGAATCGCCGGGACCGTCAAGGCCGAGCATGCCACGCAGACGTTTGTTCTCGTCAGTGACGCGCGCGAACTCCGCGCACGCCATGCGCAGACATGCCACCTCTTTGCGAAGACGCTCGTTTTCCGAAAACGCAGAACTGCCGGCGAAAAGGGATTTGATCCGGCTTCCCACATGCCGGGAGATCCAGTTCGCCCCGTTCTCTACGGGATAGACGGCCTCTGCCGCGATGTATGAACCGCAGAAAAACCAAAGCGCCAGCGCGAGACCCGCGCCAATGAACGCCAATATGCCTGTTCTTCTAGTCAAAATCCTTCCTCAGCCGGAAGGACCGCTCCAGACTACGTACGCTTGTTCTTCGAGAGGAAATCGAGTTCGCTCATCACAACGCCCGTGCCTTCGGCCACCGCCGAGAGGGGATCGTCCGCCAAGGTAACCGGCAGGCCCGTCTCCTGCGATATCAACTTGTCGAGGCCGCGCAGCAGGGAACTGCCGCCGGAAAGGACGATGCCGCGGTCAACAAGGTCGGCTGCCAGTTCCGGTTCACAGTTCCCCAATGTGTCGCGCACCGCTTCGACTATGCGCGACACGGGTTCGGTAAGGGCGTCGCGGATTTCCTCCGAAGTGATCGTCATCGTCTTCGGCAGTCCCGCCACAATGTCACGTCCGCGCACCTCCATGGTCTGTTCCTGTCCC
>Ga0310694_10007246_pt1 | contig 10434 bp, 33 predicted proteins | sample 174DNAGHGhighgp2_FD_203884 | JGI IMG/M metagenome (GOLD analysis project Ga0310694, IMG submission 203884) | Sheep rumen microbial communities from Palmerston North, Manawatu-Wanganui, New Zealand - 1742 DNA GHGhigh gp2 (v2) (version 2) | ecosystem: Host-associated > Mammals > Digestive system... | reverse complement strand
TTGGATATTCTGCAGCTTGGCTTCATCATAAAGGTCATAACAAACACCACTGGGAGTATTGGACAGACTTCAATAGTGATGGAAGCATCATCGCAAACAAGATCCCTACCAAGTATGTTGTAGAGATGGTCTGTGATTGGATCGGCGCAGGTAAAGTGTACTCCAAAGATAGATGGACTCAACATACTCCATTGGCATATTATCATCAGGTGCGATTAGGTAGGCACTTCCATCCCGAAACAGAACAGATGCTATTATCACTTCTCACTACAATAGACCGCAGTGGACTTGATGCATTTCATGTAGTATGTAAAGCAATATTATCTGAATAATGATCATAGCTGACAGCGCAGTGACATGTTGTTGCTGCGCTATCTTTGTGTTTAAAAATTCTTTTGCTGCACATATTGACAAAATTATAAAAGACCTATATAATATAATTAACACAAGTAAACATCGTTATTATCTACAAGGAGAAAATGCCATGAGAATATCACCTTACTATTACGGAGTACTCAAGAGATCAATACAGATGATTCTAGACGGATCTGGTGTGACACTTGATCGATGTCGTGTATGCGAAGAGAATAGCAGAGGCACAATAGAGAAAATATCTTACAAGATCAACTGGTGTGCCAAGGGCGCAGTAGATGTTGACCAAGCAAGTATATTTATCATGCATCTCAAGGTTGCAAGGTCTACAGCCAAGTGGCTCAATTCGCTGCACATAGAAGTTGATTACCTGCTAGATGCACCTACCAAGAAATGCGTAGAAGATGACATCGATACATGTTCACATATCATATTCGCAGAGGATTCAGATAAGCTTGCAGCACTATTTAATAATGAAATTCCTGCACAAGAAGAGTACCAAGTGCAATCGGAGGAGATAGAAGGATGACCATAGATATTGAGAGACTAGACGAAGTGATAGAAGAGGCTCGTAAGCATAGTAAGCAGGTATTTGATACTCGTGTTGTTACTATTGCAATGCTTGAAGATATCATTGATGCTATCAGAGAAGAAGAAAAGAAGAAGTTTAAACCGGCTGCCCCTATAAGAATTGATTTCAGAGAACGTACAGGTTGCGGTCTTCTAGAAAAGGACATCAAGTATAGAAAGAAATGGGAGTTTGATGGACTTGAACTTGGTCTCCTTCTTGACGAGATAACAGTACAGCTGTCTGATGGATATTATGAAGGTTCAGACCCAGAGCTGTTCCCTGACTTCTGGCATTGGTTTGAGTTCAGAGCGGAAGATGATAAGAGTTACATCTACTTTTGCAAGCCTTCAAGATATATCGAGTGGGCAGACACATTTGGACGAAGCTCTGATATCGAGATTCTTAAATACATCTACGACACAGCAAAATGGGTAGTAGACGATTATCACAATATGGATGCTAATAATGAGTTCGAGAAGAGGGCACTTACAACTCTTGCAGACACAATCATCGAACTTAAGACTGAGACTTTCAAGAAAGACCTAAGGAAGGAGTACGAGCTAAATGCCTGATTACACAGATATCAATGCGAAAGTAGATGAAATCAGAATTCAGATATCAAACCTCAAAGAGTTGATATCAAACTCCTATTCAGATGTATTCAATGGTGGACTCATCTTCAATGCATGTCTTAACGCTTGCGATAACGCATGGAATAAGATGTGGGACATAGAAGAGCTTAACAACGTATTGTCGAATGCACTTGAAAAGAAGATACAGGAGGAAGTAAGGCGATGAAGAGAAGAATAGTAATTGAAATAGATGAATCAAAGTACAACGCGATTATGAATTATCCAAAGGAATGGGACGAGTGGGCATTGAATGCTATCAAGCGTGGCACACCACTTCCTAAGGGGCATGGGAGATTGTTTGATGAACGAGATATTGTTAGTAGTAACTATAAGATTATTGGCAATAGGATATATGAATTAGAGCCAATCATAGAAGCAGATGAGGAATAAACATGGCAGACATAGAGTTAGTGATTAAGATACCTGAAGAAAAATATAACTATGTGAAAAAGCAAGTAGCAGAAGGGATTGATAACCCCTTGAAAGTGTATATCGCAAATGGCACACCACTTCCAAAAGGACACGGAAAGATTGTGGACATAGACAAACTGATTGATAGCAAGTGTAATGAATGTGGACATCTAAAAGGAGTTAGTTGCACTATTCCTTGCTACGCAGTAAGACGGATGTTAGATGCAGATACAATCATAAAAGCAGATAAGTCAGAAACGGGGGTGTAACATGCAACCTTCAATCACTTTAAATATGTACGAAAATTGTATGTTTTGTGCTCCAGGTCCTGCAAGTTCCGCCACAGGTAGATGTCTTAATGGACAAGGTGCAGCCTACACTAATACACCTCAGGAAACATGCAAAGCATCTGAAGAGCAAAGAGATAGAAATGATGTGCTCATGAAGCTAACAGGTTCCGACGGAGGGATGACAAATGGAGATGTGCTTAAATTCATGTTTCCTAGATCATATTATGAAGTTAGAGCCCAGGTTGTAATATTTGAGTTCGGAGGTGTTAAACGTGAGTTGCCAATAGGTTGGTGGAATCAGCCTTACCTCGAATTCAAGGAAGTTATGTGTTGTGATAATTGCAGATATAGCACCAGTCCCGAACTTCGAGAGACGTTTTGTTTTGGCTGCAAAGAAGCAAACGGGTGGGCACCTAGGGAGGGGGCGGACGTCTAATGCGAGTAGTAATCGATATTGACGAGTTTATCTACAAAAGATGGGCAATGAATGAAATGCCGACAGTTGGTCAGGTTGTGGAAGTTCAGAATGCTCTTAAAGATGGTACACCTCTTCCAAACTACAAATAGTGATGTCATAAATGCCTTATTTAATCCAACAGATATTAGGGAGTTAACTTATTGTGTGTTTGCTGATATTGGTGATCGGTCTGATCTGAGAATAGATAAGGAATTCTGGTATGCACCATATAGAAAGGAGAGCAAGTGATGACAAGAGAAGAAGCAATAAAAGAGTTAAGTTACATCGCGGACGAAATGCCATCAATGGAGTGCGCAGATTGGAAGGAGGCTATCAGTATAGCAATCAAAGCATTAGAGCAAGAACCATGCAATGATGCTATTAGCAGACAAAAAGCAATAGACACTATTGATGCACTGTATCTTGACGGAGATAGTGCTATAAGCTGTTGGGCAAATGCGGAAGGTGATACTTTAATCGGCAAATATCAAGCCATAGCAGCATTAGATGATCTGCCGCCCGTTACGTCACAGCCGAAGTGGATTCCTGTTTCAAATCCACAAAAAGAATTACCTAAAGATAGAATGTTGTGGGTAACAATAGACGATGACAGATATGCTCAAGATACAGGTGGTTATTATTGGATGGGAGGATTGACTGTAACGCAAATATATTGGGATATGACAGAATGGTCAGAGAATATCGTTGATTATGTATTAGCATATATGGATTATACAGAGCCTACGCCATACAAGACAGAAAGTGAGACAAGCAAAGAATGACAAGAGAAGAACTAAAAGATTATGTTGAAGAACAGAGAAATCTAGACATCATTCCATATCATGTATATTCAGCACTTATTGATGGCATAGATACATTAGAGCAAGAGCCTATTCTTGACAAGATAAGAGTCGAGATAGAGCAAGACGCATGTACAAGTGCGAGTGGTTCAAAATTCATATTTGTCAGTCGAGTTAATCAGATCATTGACAAGTACAAGGTAGAAAGTGAGGAATAAATGGTACACGTTAAAAAATGCCCTTGTGAATACGGCAGAGGTAAGCCAACAACAGAATTTTATAAAATCGTGAATGGTAAGAGAAAGCCACAGATATATTGCTACGGATGGAAAGATGCGAGAACAGATGATGCCTTGCAGTGCTGTTTGGATTGCGATGATTTTGTATATGGCGAACAATGCGAAAAAGATTTTGAGAAGTACAAGGCGGAAAGTGAGGATAAGGAATGAGCCTACACATAGTTAATATCCATGGAGAGATAGAAGGTGACTACGATATAGTTACCGCATTACCTCAAAACGCAACCAATGGAGATGTGATTAAGGCTATGTTTCCTAATCTTGAGTGGATTAATAGAAATAAAGATGTTGATTTCTACTATTTGGATAGTGACACGCCTTATGCACCAAAATTGAGTACATTTAGAAGTTGGTGGAACGCACCATATAAGGCAGAAAGCGAGGATAAGGAATGATACTTTTTACTTGTTTTGGATTTCTTATTTTCTTGATGATATTGTTTATCGGAGTTCCAATGATAATTGATGATTGTTCTCATAGTGGTGAAGGCAAAGGGCCCTATATTGTATCGCTAATGATTTTAGTGATTTGGATTAGTATTTTTACTATGGTATTGCATTATACACCCGAAACACTAGGTTACACAAGAATAGAACAAGTTCAAGAGGTAGAAGAATGACAAGAGAAGAAGCGATTAAAGAATTGTGTAAACTTGAATATTATGGCAAACCGTTTGATAACAGTATAGAAGAATGCCGTAAAGCAGAGAGAAAAACAGAAGCACTTTTGATTGCGATAAATGATATGAAACTTCTTGACAAGATAAACAATGATAATGTCACCAATGGTGATGTAATAAAGGCTATGTTTCCAGACGTGACGATTATTGACAGGCTGACAGACCTTGATGGAAATGTCTTTGCATACGTTGTTAGTGGGTTAGGTAATGACACCAAAGTGTTTGAAAAGGATTGGTGGAACGCACCATACAAGACAGAAAGTGAGGGATGATGAGAAAGTTAAATATATTTGAAAAGATTGTTGATTGGTTTAAATTTCTCTTTATCGATGAGAAGAAGGCGAAAGAAGATAGCGATAAGTCCAAAAGAAAAATGTGCGAGAGTGCGGTACAAAGTGGTGTATGTCCCCATACTTGTGATATATGTGCGTGGAATACATTGACTTAAGGCAGAAAGTGAGGACAAGGAATGAATTGTGTATCAGAAAACTGCAAGTATGTCAAAGTTAAAGACATTAGAAATGATGACCTCGAATATTTCAAGAGTGTACTTGTGCCTTACTGTCAGCTCGGGAGATCTGTTTCATACCCGTTCATAGATGACGGAAAAGACTTAAGGTGTGACTGTTATGTTAGGGCAGGAAGTGAGGATAGGGAATGAGAAACGAAACGGCAAGTCGAGAAATAGAGTCACTGGATCATTACCTGCAGATCTATACAGGCGATTACGGAGAGGAAAGTCATACGGCTATGATGATGGCTATCAAGGCACTAGAGCACGAGCCAAAGTGGATTCCTGTTAGTGAAAGGCCGAAAGAAAATGGGTGGTATCAGTGTTCTGTGGATACACCAGGTGGCCCAGAATATGTCATGGATCTATACTACAAAGATGGTAAGTGGTTAGATAACCGCAGAATAGATATGTTCAATACTTACTCCATCTTTGGATATGGAACCATATGTGAATACCACAAACTTAGTTTCGATGAATTCGATGACTTTGATTGGACAAGATATGTGAAAGCATGGATGCCTTTACCGGCACCATACAAAGCAGAAAGCGAGGATAGGGAATGATTAAACAAGAGGCAATAAATATCAAAGATGAGATATTGAGAAAAGAGGGGTCTGTACACATTTGTAATACCATCACAATAGATGGTGTTGTATTGATAAAAGATGTGCTGGATATCATTGATAAACACACAGCGGAGAGTAGGAAAGCATGACAAACGAACAAATGAAGTTCCCCGAAACTTGGGAAGAATATGAAAGGGAGTACGGATTCAACGACTCTGAGGAAGTATACACAAACAATTCAAGGCTTATACCAAGTTTCAGAGTAAAGCAATGGCTTGACCATCTAGATCAAGAGCCTGTAAGTTGTGAATTCATCAGATGCAATGGAGATAGCACAACAGCTGACATCAAAGCATCAGAGCAAGAACCTTGCAACGACACTATCAGCAAACAAGAAGCATACAGACAAATAAATAAGTGGATGACGAACAGTGATTCTGACTTGCATGATAAAGCAGAAGGTAGGGCCAATGGATGACGATTGAAGAGCACAAAGAGCACCTATTAGACATGATGAATTCAATGATTGAAGCAGATAAAGAGATTTAGTGGATCACGCATAGGAGAAGCGGAGCTGATGTGGGGCTTCGCTTCTCTGCGTTAAAGTTTTTATTCACAAACTATTGACTTTTTCTAAAAAGACCTATATAATATAATTAACACGTAACATCGTTGTTGTCTATAAGGGTAGGCGGAGGAGGAAAAAATATGCGAAGTATTGCGGAAATAACAGAAGATGTCAAGAGTGGCAAAGAATTATCTCAATCAGAAAGACCGATAGCAGTTGCGTATATTCAAGGAAAGCTTGATGCAGCAGCGGAGATAAAAGCTAGGATAGATCACGATCTGAAGGACGCACCATATATGTACGACGTTGAGCATCTTGTCGAGCTGTATGGCTATCAAGATGGTTTGGAACATGCATTGAATGTTATAGATGAATACAGGAGAACAACACCGACACCAATATCAGAGAGTGAGGAAGTATGAAGCACAGTCAACCTAAAACAGTACAAGCAGCCATACATCTTGAAGTACCTGAATATCAGATAGGACAAGAAGTCTCAGTTTATTTCAGAGATACTATGTATATGAAGGGTAGATGTGAAAAGCAGTCCATCGTTATTGATACTAAGATAGGACATTGGATAAAAGAAGAATCTATACATGGTTGGGATGGTAGATCTTATCAGTGTTCAGTATGTGGTAGAAGCATACATCTTGATAAAGAAGTAGAAGATCTAGCAGATTATCCATATTGTCACTGTGGAGCAAAGATGGAGGTGAAACATGATTATTAGGGAGCTAAGAAGTGGTTGCGGTGACGCTACAGTAACACTTACGTATGATGAAATTGTGAAGCTTGATGCAGTTCTTTATGATGCAACAAAAATCTCGAAAGAGATTGCGAAGCCCAATACAATTCTTCAAGATACAACAGAAACCTCAGAAGATAAGTATAAAGGCCTTGCAAAGGAGTTTGCAAGACTCCACTGTCTTGTAAAAGAAGGTTGTCTTGATTTTGAAAGCCAGTGCGTATCTTAACTGAGAAGAGGTATAAAAGATGGATGAAGAGAGGACATATTACAAATATCAATATATTCTCGGAGAAGATTGGGTTCATATCCAAAAATACAAAGATTGGAATGAGCTTATAATCAACATTGTGAGCCCGTGTATTGATCAGCTCGGAGTATTAAGATTCTTCATGTACAGCGATAGCGCCGATAACAAAGAACTCTTCATGAAGGGGATATCAAAGATCCTTAGTGACGATGTAGACGCAACATATAGGGCATATGAACTTGCATCTGGGATGTTCTCACAATTCAACGAGTTTTGGAGAAAGCAGGATAAGAAAGATGAAGCGTAACTGTAATGACTGCAAAGCTTTTGAGGTTGGTAAGTATTCCTGTACTTGCATTCTTGGGCATAAGATTACCACAAGTAAAGAGATGTGGGGCATTCCTACGGAATACAGGCCTTGTGAAGAATGTGAAAAGCCTAAGACATATACAGAACTATTGGAGGCGAAGAAGACGAAAGGATACTACATGTGATAGAAGAGGATGTAACATGGTTAATCATGAACAATACGAAAGACGTGTCGCAGAAGTGTCAAGAATGTTTCCTGTAGGTTCTATGGTAGACGTTCCTATATATGCTATAAGACATCTTACAAAAGATAACATCAGGACATGTAAAGTGACCGGATATGTTACAGAGGAACGAGTGAACGAAGGTTATCAGTTCGGCATATTTGTTGAGTACGAGGGCAAAGAATACTGGGTGCATCCGTCAGATTGTATTCTTCATGAAGGAATAAGATAGGGAATGTAAACATGGAAGATAGAAAGAATGTAACGCTTTACTGCTTCATATATAAGGTCAATGAGGATGAGATGAGTAGGCAGGAAGATAAGGCTGAGTTCTACAGAGGTGATTATTTCATTCATGATGAAGATGATGACACAATATACGTTCAAGGGTGGAAGATAGATCGACCTGAAATGGTGAGGAGCGATAGCGATATGGACGAGGAGCGATTCGTCTATATGTATTCGCTCAACAAAGATATTCATAGCGCAATGAAGTTGATTGGTGCATTGCTTAAAGATACACTCAAAGAAGTAAAGGATGAGTATGAATACATGCAGGACATCGTTAGTGCATTTGAAGCTAAGCAGGAGTACGTCAAGAGCAAGTATTCTTCGGAGGAGTAAAGATACATATGAATCAGAAGTTAGCAGACCTAGTAGTAAATAAGAGCGAAGATTACAACGACACTGTAGTGAAGGCACTTGAAGATGCAGGATTTGTGGTTGTTATGGACACAGAGACGTCTTTTGAAATAAGTTACATTGTAGCAAGAGCAGAAAGGAAGTAGCCGCTAATGTCAGTTTCATTATACTGCAGATACTATCCGAAGAAATGCAATGATAAGGAGATACTGCCATTCTTAAGTTTATCTGATAATGATATCACTTATTGTGCTTCACGAGGATTCTATCTTGCTTGTAAGCAACTATCAGTGTATGATGAAGAAAACTACTGTTACATATTTGATGACCGTGACAAGCTGTTTGAATTTGCGTCAAGAAAAGAAGTGCCTTGGGAGTTGTCAGATTACATAAGAGCTTCATACAGCGATGATATCCCTGTATTCATAATATGGGTGCGATAGGTATGACGAAAGAAGAAGCTTTTGATGCTATATGTGAATATGTAGAAGAGAATAAGAACGCAGATCATTACAACTATCAAGTTGCTACTGAGATGCTGATAACAATATTAGAGATACTAGATACGTACTATTGGTCTCTAAACAATAGTACAGAAGGCGAGGTAAAATGACTAAGTGTTACATACGGTTCGGCAATATTCCTGATAACGAAATATCGAAGGTGTATAGAGGTGATGCAACCATCAAGGAAGAAGCAGGTGTGAGTGTTTGGGACTGCACATTTGCGGATGATGTACCGTATCCTATGCTCCCGCCGAATCCTTCAAAGGATGCTGTATCGGATTACTTCTATCATATATTTGGAGATAGGCCTGTATATCTTGTAACCGGCGATGAGCTAATCGAGAAGGGTTCAGATGGAGAGCCGTTGCTCAAGGACGTTACAATAATACGGGAGTACACAAAGGACTATGCATATCTGAAGGGTATACTTAGATCCGATGATCAAGCAGCAGTGACAGCTAATGACTCAGTTACTGCTTGCAGTGAAACAAAGTAAGGAGATATGCAGTGGATAGAGACAAGTATGTTAATGACGCATCTTATCGAGAAGGCTACACAGATGGCCGTAGAGATGGAGTAAACGCAGTAGTGTATAACTATAGTGTATATCTTAATAGGCTTGAAGCTGAGATTGTTTTACTGAGAGAGAAGTTGTCTGATTTGAAGAAAGAAAGCGAGGACATACAATGATATATGCAGTAGGGGACACTGCCGATGAGCTTAATATTCTACAGAAAATACTTGAGGCTGGAGTGTTGAACAGTAATGAAGACTGCACGCTTGAGATCACTTATAAACTATCGTCTGGCGGTATCTTATCAGTTGATTCTTATAATAACATAGTGCAAGAAGAAGCACGAGGTGCAGAATGACACCGAAGGAAGCAAGCAAGGTCATAGAGGGTATTGTTAATAGCGCACCCCATAATATAGATCGTAGAGAGCTTGAAGCACTAGATATGGCTGTCAAAGCGCTAGAGCAAGTACCAGATTGGACTCCTGTAAGTGATCTGCCTAAAGAATCCGGAGATTATCCTGTAACGCTGAAAATCACAGAAGATTGTAGTTGTGTAGACAAATTAAATTACAGCCTCGATTTATATTCTGTTAATAAGTATGATTTCGCTGATAAGAAAAGACCGGGTTGGTATGATTACGATAGTGAATGGGGTTACTACGAAGTGAATAACGTAGTAGCATGGATGCCCGCACCGAAGCTATATACACCTGAATGAAATATAGCTGTATCTAGATTAATCATAACAGGTCATCGTTATATACTATGTTAATACATCTCGGTGGCGGAATTGGTAACGCACAGTTTAGTACTGAATTGGTTGATTGAAATAAATCATGTAGGGTTCGAATCCCTACCCGAGATAGTAGTCGAGATGTGCTAAAGAGACCGAGGGGATGCAGCACACGCTAAACCTACATTAAGTGCGTACAGTGTACAGTGCTCGATTTGACCGCGTAGAAAATGAGCAAGCAACGCATTAAGAGAGCGGTTGGCAGTCTGGAAAGACAGACATTAGTAAGAATGGTTTGGATGCGTTTCTTTGGATATCGGTATCAGGTCTTGCGCACCCAGTATCTC
>Ga0310694_10007245_pt1 | contig 10434 bp, 9 predicted proteins | sample 174DNAGHGhighgp2_FD_203884 | JGI IMG/M metagenome (GOLD analysis project Ga0310694, IMG submission 203884) | Sheep rumen microbial communities from Palmerston North, Manawatu-Wanganui, New Zealand - 1742 DNA GHGhigh gp2 (v2) (version 2) | ecosystem: Host-associated > Mammals > Digestive system >... | reverse complement strand
AAGGTGTCTTGAAACGTTATGGGATGGCAGTGCTTCAAGAACACCATAGACAACCAAGGCGATCTGATAACAGGTACCAGTTGCCGCATTCGGTTTTTTGAGAGGCACGCGCGGAAAGAAAATAAAGCAAAAGATGGGAAAGAAAGTCTGGTTGGTGAGATTCGCATGCGCGGTTGCGCTCGGCCTCTTGTGCCGCAGTGGCGGGGTCGTAGACCTCAACGTGCCCACGGACTATTCGAGCGGCGGTTTCTACCGCTACTGTCCGTCGACCCTTGTTGATGGCGGCGTCCGGCACGTCTTCTACTGCAAGAACACGACAGCCAACCAGATCGTAGACTCCATCTATCATGCGACGGTCGACGCCGCAGGCAACCTTTCGGGAGAGTCGGCGGTTCTCGACCCCGCAGACTCGACGGGCACTGCGTGGGACTCGTACCACGTCTGCGATCCGTCCGTGATCAAGGGCGCGTTCGTCTACAACCGCCGGTGGGGGTTGAGTGGTGGGGTTGGCACGATGATGCGCAGGGCGATTTTAGGGGGTAAAAAGCGGGCTTTTTGAGTTGCAGGGTGTGATGGGCGAAAGTGGCAAGGTGCGATGTCCGGGTGTCGCACCCTGCGATTTATTTTTGTTTATTTTGAATGAAATTGGCGGCAACGCCAAAGTCAACGCCAATGTCTTTCGGAGTCTCTGGAAGTCCCCGGAGACCTTTACCGAAAGGCATAAGGCATGGATCAGCAAACCGTCGTCATGGAGCTTCTGAGCTGGCAGAAGGTCGCAGCCCAAAGCGGTGAGACAATTTCGCTCCAAGTCAATCGCAAACTTTGCTCCAAGCGAAGCGTGAACTTGACTTGAAGTGAACCGCGAACTTGACTTCAAGTCAATGGCGCACTTCACTTCAAATGAACCGCGAACTTGACTTCAAGTCAAACCGGCGATTCACTTCAAGCGAAAAAGGCGGTTCGCTTAAAGTCAAGCGCAGACACCGCTTGGGGGGCGTGACACAACCTATTTCCGTGATTGACGCGAGAGGCGGGTTGTGGTATCATGTAGCGGTGTTTTAGGAAATAGATTCTCGAAACGCCATGGGATAGCAGTTAACCGAAAGGATGAATGACATGAAGTTCTTGAAGATTAGCGTTGTGGCTTTGGCTGTTGCAACGGTTAATGCAGTTGCGATTGCGGATACGGTCACGCTTGCGCCGCAGGACGGCGTCACGAACAATGTGCTTTCGCTTTTTACGGGCGATACGACGGTTGAAGTTGCGGGACCCGGCATTGTGAAGCTCAATAACTCCAACCTGCATGCCGGCGGCACGACGCTCTCCGGCGGAACGCTCGTAATCTCCGGCAACATTCTGGCGGGTGGGCCTTCGCCTGTCGGAACGGGTACGTTCACCGTCTCCGGCGGCACACTGCGTGGCAGCGGAACCTTCGGCGGCGACATAACTGGAACGGGCGATTTCACAATCGAGGCGCCAAATGGCTTTGTCCTAACGGGAAACAATGCGTTCGGCGGCAAGATCACCATCGCGGATGGCACCCTTGGAATCGCCGGTGGAACGACTGAGTTTTCGCAGCATCTTTACATGACGGGCACATCCGCCTACTCGCAGACAGGCGGTGCCGTTACGATGGACGCGAACAACGTCCAACTCGCCTACGGCAACGACGCGACATCGTCTTTCGCGATGACTGGCGGCACGTTCGACGCCAACGGCAGGAACGTCGTTGTGGGATACGGCGCGACCGGCGCGTCGGCGACAATCGACATTTCCGGCGGCGCGGTCTTCCAGAACGCTGGAAACGTCTATTCCTACAAGGACGGCCGAAATTCGCTTACGCTTTCGGTTCACGACGGTGGCGAATTCTCTGCAAAACGCATCTACGGCGACTCATCTTCCACGGCCGCGATTTCCGTCGCGGACGGCGGCGTTATCGGGTTCACGAACATCTACGCCGCCACCAGTGGCTCGACGACGCTTTCCATCGACGGTGGAATTCTGCGCAACGACGGTGCGCCGTCCGGCGGCAACAACTATTTCCCGTGGTTGCAGAACAGCGCCAGCCTTTCCGTTTTAGTAGGGCCGGGAGGCGCAACATTCAAGGGCGGCGGGAAGACGACGAAGTTCGCGCAGATATACAAGGAAATGACGGCCGATGTCGGCGATGGTTCTGCGCCGAAAGGCGTCGTCTTCGACGGCGGCAACTGGGCCTACTACGTTGCACAGTCCTACGCCGGTCATACCGTCGTCAAAAACGGTGCCGCGCTCTTCCTTCCGAACGACGGCACGATACCGTCCGGCTCCGCCGTCACCGTCGCGTCGGGCAGCAGGCTGCACATCGGCAACACGGACAAGTCGGTATCATCCCTCGTCCTTGAAGAGGGCGCGATTATCGGAACTGGATCGGGTGCGAAGTCGCTTTCCGTCATCGGCAGCGTCACGCTTCCCGCGCGCGCTAAAATCGGGTTCTACAACGACACGAAGCCGACGAGCTCCGCCAAGAACACGAACGGAACCTACGAAATCCTGAAGGTGCCTGCATCATATGCCGACGCGCTTCGCGCCGTCTCATGGACGTGCGCGACGGCGACGAGCGGCAAGTCCTACACGTTCTCTGTAACGACGAGCGGTGACACGGCGACGCTCTCGATGACCATCGACTCGGCTTCATCTGGCACGTTCGCAGTTTCCGGCGACATGGCGCTTGGCGGGACGCTCAACGTCAGCGGCGACATCACCATCGGCAGCGGTGCGACGCTTGCCGCTTCGCCCATCTATGGCACGACAACTGGCGGATCTATCACCATCAACAACGGCGGTACGCTCGACGCTTCCGGCGACAACATCCGCCCCGTTAACGCAAGCGGGAACTCGTTCCACCTTTACCTCAACGAAGGCGGAACGCTTGTCGTGAACCAGATTCACGGCGTCAGTTCCGGCGCGGCCATGAACGAGGCAACAGGGACGCCCATGTTCCACTTCAACGGCGGTACGATCCAGCCCGTCGCGTTCGAGGACGATGCCGCCAGTGGTCTGCGCTATCTCCTCAACTACCAGACCGCTCTCGTCGGTGAGAACGGCATGGTGATTGACCTGTCCAAATGGTCGCGTCCCGCCGGATACGACATCTGGGTGCGCAGCACTCTTCAGGGCAACGTCAACCACGACCCGAACTGCGCGGGCAAGGACGGCGGCATCACGGTAAAGGCGACGGGCGACGACAGGGCGCTCGTCTGTTTTGGCGGACGATTCAACGGCTCCACGCTCACTGGCGGCATTCTGGCGGAAGACGGTGCCATTGTCGCCGCAACCACCAGCGGTCTTGAAGGGCAGACCCTCACGCTCCAACCCGGTTCGCGCTTCCGGCCCTACAACACAAATGCCATCCAGATTGGCGACCTCACGTTTGGCGAAGCGGGTGCGACGAAGGCGGTGGTCTTCGACTGCTCGAACAGCACGACTGGTTACGGCGTAGTCGTCACCGACACGCTCTCCATCCTCTCGCCGGTGGAGTTTTCAGTTACGCCAGGCTGGAGCGTGGATTCCACTCTCTCGTCCGGTACGTACACCGCGCTAGTCTATCAGGCGTCGTGCAGCGTCGATCCGTCGCTCTTCCGGCTCCCCGCGAACGCGCCCGCAGGTGCGACGCTTTCCGCCGAAGAGGTTCTGCTCGCCGCCGGTGACTATGCCGGCTGCAAGGCTCTCGTCGTCACAATCGCCAACGACATCGTCGTCACGGGCTCCACATCGTATCCCACTCCGCTCACTGTCTCTTCGGATGCCGCCGTCGGCAGCATCGTCGTCGGTGGAGCGTGGAACGGCGAGGCCGATCCCGTCTGCGAGACGTCGCTGACGATTTCCGGGAATGTCACGGCATCGGCGGGGCTTTACCTTGGCTACAATCCCGCGCCGGGCGTGGACAAGGACAACTGGCACAAGGGATTCCTCACGCTGAACGGTGGCTCGATCACCACTCCGCTGTTCTATTCCATCTATCGTCCCGGCATGACAGGCAACAACGACTCCAACTGCCGTTTCGGGTGCGAGGCGACCGTGAACGACGGGCTTCTGGATGTTGCGGGCGACGTCCGCCTTGGCTACGACCGTTCAAGAAACGGCGACAACCTGTATTCGCGCCTCACGGTGAACGCAGGGCGCGTCGCTGTCGGCGGCAAGTTCTATCTGCTTTACGATAACACGCAAGGTGCCTTTACGGCTCCCGGCTCCATCGTGCTGAACGGAGGCGAGGTGGACGTGAAGGGCGTCATCGACATGTCGCGCAATGCGCAGAATCCCGGCAACCAGGCCTATAACACAAAGTTCGGCATCTGGCTCAACGGCGGCGTCTTGAAGGCGGAGAACATCATGATGACCGCCACTTCGGCCACAACGCCGCAGGTTGTTTTCAACGGCGGTACCTACGCCCCATACGGCGCGGCGGCGGCGAATCGCACGATGGAGTGCCCGAACAAGGTCTATGTATCGGCTGGCGGCGCGGTGATTTCCACCGAGAACATTCCGGCAGGCGAAGTGTACACCATCGCGCAGGCGCTGCTGACCGATCCGGCGCTTGACGGCGCGGCGGACGGCGGACTCGTGAAGAAGGGCGCGGGTACGCTCGCCCTCTCCGGTGCCAACACCTTCACGGGTCCGCTGGTCGTGGAGGATGGTGTGGTCGCCCTGAGCGGCGACGCGACAACACTCTCACAGGTTTCCGCAAGTGGCGTGGTCGAAGGCAATCTCACCGTGACGAATGCGCTTGTGGTCGGCAACGCCGGTTCGCTTCTTTCGGTTTATGGCAATGTTACGCTCAATGCACGCACGGCAATTGACTTCGGCGGCGCGCCGGTGCAGGGTGATCTCTGGCAGCCGGTTCTTGCTGCGTCGGGGACGATTTCCGTTCCCAATATGATCCGCGCCCGCAACAGCGGAGACTTCAACAGGTGCAAGACGAAAGTTGAAGGCGGCGTTTTGTATGTGCGTCTGGCGGCGGTAGGTTTTGTGTTGGGCATTCAATGAAGACAGTGATATCAAGTCTGGCGGTTGCCGTTGCCGTGTCTGCACAGGGAGTGCCCGATACGAGACTGTTCCTTTCGGACGTTAAGACGGTGGGCGTGGCGTCGATCTCGTCGATATTGGACGAGAATGCTCTTGCCAAGGGAACGAATCTCCTTGTTCGGTCCGGGTATCACGTAAAGGTGATGCCGAACGTGAAGGGGCCTGATGTTGCGCCTGCGGATGTCCGTGCGCGTCTCCTGACCGAGGCGTGGCTTGATCCGGAGATAGACCTTCTGGTCTTTTCGCGGGGCGGGGAAGGGGCGGAGGAAGTTCTGCCGTTGCTTGACTGGGAGAAGCTGCGCAAGCGTGATATGCGAGTAGTCGGATTCAGCGATTTGACGCTCATCCTGAATGCGATGCTGGCGAAAGGCGCAGGTCATCCGTATTCCGGGCCGATGATTTCGTCCATGTCACACTGGAACCGAGAATCCAGCGAATGGTTTGGCTCGATGATGAATGGCGAGCCTATGAACCCGCTTAAGATAAAGGTGCTGAAGGCTGGCGCCGCGAGCGGTCTTCCTATGGGCGGGCACGTCACGCGAATGCATCAGCTTTGCACCAAAGGGCTGGCGCCTTCCGCAAAGGGGCGGGTGGTGTTCTTTGAGTGTACGGCCAGACATCCTGCGGACAAAGTAATCTCCAACCTTGAGGAGATGCGTGACGGCGGTCATCTGGCTGGCGCGGCGGCTGTGGTGTTTTCCGACTTCCGCCACAAGGGAGAGGAGCGCAAGCGGCTCGATGCGTTTTTCCAGCGGTTTGCGCAGACGCTCGATTGCCCGGTGTTCGCCGGTTTTCCGTATGGCCATTGCAACGGGAGTCTGCTCCTCGATTTCCGCCGCAAGGTGTCCATTTCCGCTGACGGCGAAGTGACGTGGCCGCTGCCGCCGAACGGGAAGGCGTTCGCCATGCAGAACATTGCACATCGTGGAATGTGGGGCAAGGATGTCCCTCAGAACACAGTGGAGTCCATTCGCCGTGCCTACTCGGCTGGTGCTACATGGGTTGAGACGGACTTCCACCACACGAAGGCTGGGCAGATGGTCTGCATACATGCCGAAAAGGAACTCAAGTCCTACACGGGAAGCGCAAAGAAGGTTGTTGACCTCACGCCAGAAGATATCGCCACGCTGAATCTTGTCGCCGGCGGTGTGCCGGAAGCGGCGAAGCCTGAAACGCAGTCTGGAAAGACCTATCGAATACCGCTCCTTGATCAGGTGCTTGCCGTAGTGCCGAAGCATGGGGTGCTGCAATCGGAGATAAAGGGATACTCGCCGCAATACGCGGATATCTTCGAGGCGGCGGTGAAGAAGGCTGGGCTTACAGAGGAAAATATAGTCGTCTCCTCCTTCAAGTACAAAGCGCTCAAGGACTTCAAGTCTCGTTATCCGAAGTACCGTGCCGCATGGCTTGTGTCGCTTCCGAAGAAAGGCGGATTCGATGTGCAGGAATATATCGCGAAATGCAAGGAAGCGGGTTTTGAAACATTCTGCCCCGGATGCTGCACCACATACGGTGTTATGACGCGAGCCGATGCGGATGCTGTGCGGGCGGCGGGTCTTGAGTTCAGGATGTGGGGAGTGAACTCCCGAAGGGATCTTGAACAGGCCAGGCAGCTTGGCGCGACCGGTTTCACGTGCAATTTCTGGCGCAAGGCGTTTGAATGGGCTGAATCAATCGGTGGAATAACCTTGCTTAAATGAGATTGTTGCGATCCCCCATACGCACATTGGTTTTACGGACGCAATGAATTGCGTCCCTCCTGATTGCATTTATGGCATTTGCCGTTTGTGTGCGGTAGGGCGAGCGTCTTGCCTTGACGTCAATGACCATATTGAATATAATACGTGGCATTTCTGATTCATGGAGTGAAAGTGCCAGCGAGGAAGATATGCTTTTCGGTCAGCCGCGACGATGCGCGGCCGCTTGTCCGTCAGGTGGTTGATGGACTGAGACAGGCTATCGTTGGAGGGTTCTACAAGCCGAGAAACGTCGTGCCGTCGTACCGTGAGCTGGCTTCGATGCTGGGCGTGAGCCGCATCGTGACGCAGGCGGCGCTTCGGAAGATTGCGGACGAGGGGTTGGTGGAGTCGCGTCCGCGAATCGGGTCTGTGGTGCGCGACCGCAACGTGAAGCAGTGGAAGGGTCGTGTGGTGTTCGTAAGCCCGGAAGGCGACGAGCAGTACGTGGGGACCGTTTTGGCGACAGCTTTGCGCAACAGGCTGGCCGAGGCCGGCTACATCTTCACCCAGGTCTGCATACCATACACCCTGCCCGAAGAACGCTTCGACTTCTCGCGTCTGGATGTTGCGCTGGCGCAGTCGGTCGATCTGATCGTGGCGGTGTACCCCAGTCCAAAGATGCTTGCGCGGCTGGCGCGGCAGAAGGTGCCCTACGCCGTGTTCAGCGAGAACAGGAAGTTCCCGCCGTCAGCAGTCGGCGGCACGTGGCTCGACCTCAATCTCTCCATGCCGGACTTCGCAGCGGCATGCAAGGCGGAGGGCGTGAATGAGGTCCTGCAGTTCTATTTCTGGCCGTCGATGGGCGACGCAACGGAGGCTTTGCGCAAGGTTGGCATACGCGTTCGCAAGGTGTTTGTGAAGGTGGACTACTCCATCGGCACCATGATCGGCGCAAGACGGGCCGGGATGGAGACATTTGCAAAGCTGATCGAAAAGGGACGTCTGCCGCGCGGGTCGGTCTGTTTTATCAACGACGACTACCTGGCGAGCGGTGCGCTGATGGCGCTTGCGTATGCCGGCGTCCGTTCGCCGGAGGATGTGCGCATCGTGACGCTCGCAAACAAACGGCTCGGGCCGGTCTATCCCCGCAAGCTGACGCGCATGGAGTTCGACGCGCGCCACGCGGGCGAGGTGCTGTCCGACGCCGTCCTTGAATACCTCAAGACGGGCGCCTATCCGTCAAACAGCGTCGTTGGCCCCGTCTGGGTCGAGGGCGAAACAATGAAAGCCACTTGAAAAACCTCTGAACAAGGAGACAAAACAATGAAAAAACTACTACTGATGACATGCGCGGCGGCTGCGGCCCTCTGCGCGAACGCGTACACGTACTTCTACTGGCGTGGACCTGCGGACAACCCGATATGGGATACGGCAACGGCCAACTGGTCCGTTTCCGATTCAGGGGCGGCATCGACCACGTACCATAACAACAACAACGACACGATAGTGAAGTTCGACGGCCAAGGCGCGGCGGATGTGACCGTGGACGCCGGCGGCGTTTCCGCCCTTGTCGTTGAGGGCCGTGGTTCACATGCTTTCTACGGCGGTCTCATCTCCGCGACCTACATTGATCCGTATTCGGGTAATCTGACGATATGCAACACCGTGAACATAGGTTCTCTCCGCCTTATGACCGGGCAGATCACGGTCGGCGACGGCGTCAAGGACGGTGCGCTACTACGCGTCCTCGCATGAGCTGAAGATCGTGCCGCAAAGGGGACTTGTCATACGCGTCAACTGAGAGGCCTTTGATTATCCGTCTTTCCCATGGCGTAGTTTGCGTTTCGTAGTTTACGCCATGAGGGATATATGGCATAATTTACGCCCATGCAGCCGAATAATCCATTTGTAATCAGCGGTTATCGTGGCCCGAAGTATTTCTGCGACCGGGTCAAGGAGACGATGCTCTACCCCGAGCGGCGCGAAATCGCCGCCGACACAGACCGCATCGCCTTCACGCCGCCGGGTGACGGCATGTCCACCACAATCTTCCGCTGGCGGTGAAAGGATTGGACCGGTTCGCGGTAGATGGCGTACTGGAGAATTGCGGCGACTCACATTGAATAAGGATGAGATGGATGCAAGAAACACCAAACCCCATATACGTATTGGATCCGGCGGCGGAGGAGACGCTGACGGAGCAGCTGACGGACAATCTGCGCCGCGCCATTGCCAATGGCATATACAAGCCCGGCGACAAGCTGCCTGGCGTCCGGCAGATGGCGGCGTTGTGCGGAACGAGCGTGCAGGTGCCGATTGACGCGGTGAAGATATTGACGGACGAAGGGTTTGTCAAGGCGCGTCCGCGCGTCGGCTGCGTTGTGCTGGGCAAGAACCGAAAGGTGTGGCAGGGACGCATCCTGATGATACACGTTGGTGCGCATTCCAATTACGGACAGAACGTTTTCTGCGCAGAGATGGCTTCCCTGCTTGGCGCGGCGAACTGGCGCGTTGGGCATTTCTACGTGCCACACCGGAAGACAGGATACTGCGATCTCAAGGCGCTCGCCAGAGAACTTGCCGAGAAACATGACCTCGTGCTTTTGCCGGCGTATGATCCGCCAGTCGTCAAGATTGTGCGGGGAAGCGGTATTCCCTATATGCTGTTGTCGGCACAGGTCGGAGAGCAGAAAGGTACTGGATGCATTGGTTTCATGACATTTAACGATCATCAGGCGATAACCGAGTTTGCGGAGCATTGCCGCATGGCAGGTGTGCGCCGCATTCTCAATGTCAGGCATGACATATGCCATTACATGAATTTGGAAAGGCTTCGTTCCGACGGAATTGAAGTCGAGGATATGAGCATAGTCCCTGAAATGTCCGATTTGCGTTCGGAAAGCTTTGCCCGCTTGACATACGAGGCGATATCAAGGCGGCTAGGCGAAAGGGGCGCAGTGCGTCCCGATCTGATCTGCTTTACCGACGACTTTTTTGCGCGAGGCGGTCTTTGTGCGCTGGAGCGGCTTGGGCTGCGCGCACCAGAGGATGTCAAGGTCGTCTCGCTCTGCAACTACGGCAACGCGCCGTTCTACCCGAAGGCGCTTACGCGGTTCGAGTTCAACCATTTCGCCTTCGCGGCGAAGACGGTGCGGGCTATTCTGCGCTATCTTCGGACTGGAAATCTGCCCGGAAACGTTCTGTGCAACATCCGCTACGTGCGCGGCGAGACGTTCTGACGGGCTGTAAAATGACATTCTGTCGATTTACTGCCCACATCGCGTGGCAGACGCGCTGGCTCTTTGGCTTTCTGTATTGACGATGCGGACATGGCCGTTCGTCAGAAATTCAACTTCCTGAAAATAGTGTTATTTTAGAATCTGTATGTTCTAAATTCATGATTCTTTTAGAACGTGTAGAATCGAGGTGTGCGATGACAGCAGAAGAAATAGAACCGATTTTTCGGACAAGCAATCAACTGATCCGCGAGACGGATTGCAGCTTTCATAGATATTTGGCGAAGGAAATAGACTGGAACGAGCCGCTTGTCTGTATCATGGGGGCACGAGGTGCAGGGAAGACGACTTTGATTCTCCAGCATATAAAGGAGACATAGCGGTTCTTCGTTGCTGAAGTTGGACAAGGGCAGGGGTGATTTGTCCCGTCGGCAGTCCATTTACAGGTTGCGTGGGCT
>Ga0310694_10007244_pt1 | contig 10435 bp, 4 predicted proteins | sample 174DNAGHGhighgp2_FD_203884 | JGI IMG/M metagenome (GOLD analysis project Ga0310694, IMG submission 203884) | Sheep rumen microbial communities from Palmerston North, Manawatu-Wanganui, New Zealand - 1742 DNA GHGhigh gp2 (v2) (version 2) | ecosystem: Host-associated > Mammals > Digestive system >... | reverse complement strand
TCCTTGCAATCCTCTGCGGTATAGGTCTTGTTATTCCATACGATCGGACGACAATTGGTCGAATCATCGGTTACATAAACCGTATTATAGATAGGATCCTGGAGCGTAATAGTATCCTCCTGACATTCCGTCACTACACGGTAGCGAAGCACTATGCCTTCATACGTCAGCGGCGTTGTCGGAATCGGTTCAAACTCGGTATTGGCCTCATTGATACTCCACTCCCAAATAATCTGTGTGGCAACCTTGACAGTATCGTTTTGATTATGCTGCTTCTCAAATTCATCGAGCAACCAGTTCGTTGCCTCACTCATATTGAGAACCTCGCCTTTCTTGACAACGATCTTCTCCGCCGGAACAGCCAGCAGGCTGACGTCCTTACGTTCTACTACCGTAACGGTACAGATCGAATCCCACTCAGCAGCAACAGTATCGTTGATGAAGGGGATGCTGTCATACTTATAAGTAGTGGTCGGATCTTCGAAATCTACGGTCCACTTAATACCCGTGTACGGGTTAGTCAGTTCATCGCCGTCGCAGGCTACCAGTGTGGTGTCTGCGTTCACTTTTCCGCGTTCACGAGCATCCACTACTTCAGCCCAGATATGTACATCGGCCTCCGAAGTGAACTCAATCAACGGGTTGGAGTCGCCAATGAGTAACTTACGATCGATATTACGCCAAGCATCTTCGTTTGCTTTGAGCGTATAATTGATGGTACGTTGTTGCTCTTTCGGAGTATTAACATCCAGGTGAACCGTTGCAGTTGCTTTTGCCTCTGCATTGCTCCAGTTGGTAACGTGGAGACGAAGTTCTTTACCCTCCGGCAAACGCTCGATACCCTCTTGGAGGTCAACGAGATACCAGTTCAACTGATTCATCGGGTTCACATTACCGTGCTCCCAATCGAAGAGCATCGGGTTATTGATTGCGTCACCCTTGGTCTGCATAAAGCCGTCCAAACGGAAATGGAGCGGTTGAGACGTACGGAGACGAACCTGAACTGCATTATGCGAAGTGGTATCAATAAAATGACGAATCATGCTATCCACTACAGACAATTTCTGGTCTGAGAGGTCGATTGTTTTGCCCGTCGCTTTATTGAATGCTTTCTCAGCAAGTTCTCTCCAGGTCTTAATCACACTACGTCCGGCTGCTACCGAGCGCTCACGTACGGGTATTGCATAGGTGAGTGTATCCTGGAAGCATGCCGTTCCTTTAATCTTAGCCGGCTGGTCAGGACTCAGATTCTCGAAGGTGGCACGACTGTTCTCCATCAATTCATAGTTTCTGAAGAGACTCGGGATACAAGCGCGATACCAAACGGTGGAATCAGCCGGGATATAATAATCTACGCCCGGAACAACCAGTTTCGCTTTCTGCTGGTTCGGATCCGGCTCAGCCGTTGCATAATCGCTCAGCGAAGTAGAGAAGCTCAACGGTTGGTTGGTCTCTACGCGTACGTAGATATCATTATCCGCCAAACCATATACTACGTATGCAGGGAACGAACGGGTTGCCGTCTTGCCTGCAGAAACGGTACGTTTAGCTCTATCTGCATATTGCTCGAACAGGTTATCGCCATCGCAACTGTCGAAGAGGCCGACTTTGATGGTAGCCGAACCGGTACCAAGGTTCTTGGTATTAACGGTTACGCTCTTACCATGCAGGTCTTTGGCCTGTTTGATCTTAGCGATATTGATACGATACCAGCGAACAGTGTATGCTTCTTGCTCTACCTTATCGCCGTAGCCAAGACGGATAGCATCCTTGCACTCACCACCGTCATACGGATTGATGAGCGTAGTATTGATCTCGATCTTACCGTTAGCGATTACGCGAATGAGCACACTGTCTTTCTTGATATACTGGTCTCTATTCATCGGAGCCATTGTCTCGCTTACGTTACCGCCATCCTTGATGGTCCAACTCTTATTGAGCATCGTTTGGGTAACCGGCAGATGGAATGCATAATCCACACGCACTTTCGTATCCGCACCTGCCAAGTTAGTGATGGTAGCTTGCGGTACATACATGGTCTCAGCCAGAATATTCAGTTGCTCTTTGCTGACATAATACCATGCGGTGTCTTGCTCCTGCGTATAGGTCTGCTCCCATTTCAGCGGAATAAATACGATCTGATCCTCCTCAATCGGATCGAACGGAGCGGGATCAACCAGTTCAGCCTGGAGATGGAGCGCCGTAGTTCCTTTCACGCGAACATAGAGCACGCTATCGGTCGCTTGTGCCTTGAACCAGCTATTCTCCTTGATGGCCGAACGGATCTCATTCGCCTTGAGCGTTGCGGTTCTGGAGATCGGGTTCTCTTCGCCCGAGCAGTTATAACTCAGCCATCCGCTCAGCGAGCAGTTCGTATTCTCCTTATTCGTAACTGAAATTTTCACATCCTTGTTCGAAGCATATACACCTCCCTTTTTGAGATCGATCTCATACCACAGGTCATCACCTGCTTTCTGGTCGTTACCAATCTCCCAGTTGAACGGCAACGCAGCGTCGCAAGCACTACCGGCCGGTTTCTCTCTCATAAGCATCTCCAACGCAAACGGTTGGTCAGCAATGATGCGGAGATATACCACTTCCTGCTGAATACCATTGAAGGTACTTCTCTTGATGCTGTCGGCTTTGTAAACGCCACCTGCCGGGATGGTGAGAGTACGTTTCTCTCTCGGCAGTTCGTTCGGACAATCAATAGCCATTTCCGCTTGGATGGTCACTTTCTCGTTACCGCGGTTATAGATATAGAATATCGGGAACTCGGTGGTCTTTCTCAGTGTATCCATCGGAACGGTATACCAAACGGTGTCATTCGGTTGGGTATACTCAAAGCCATCCCACGGGAAGATAGGAGCATCAACACAACCCGTATCCGGAGCATGGGTCTCTGCATCCTCGGTGGTTAACCAGAACTTGATATCCTGCGATGTCTCAATACCGAACCATACGGTATCTTTCATCATCGAATAGGAAGTCCAGCTGATAGTATGGGTCAACTCCTTACCGTTCGCTGCGATCGTGCGGGTCATCTCCTGCTCATCGCCCTTGGTCGGACAGTTGAATGCGAAGGATGCCTTTACCTTAGCTGCCTCAGCTCCTTGGTTCAGCACATGAACGATAAGGTTCTTTCCGGCCTCACGCGCATCTTTCGTATATACGGCATACCATTGAGTGGTACGTGCTTCCTGCACATGACCGGTTTCCCAGTTGAAGTCGATATTGGTCTTACATGCCTTACCCTCACGGATATGTTTGAAGCGGCTGGTAAATTGCACATCGCCTTCAACAGTGGTGAGAAGATAGATATAAGGCACGTCTTCCAATCCCTCCAAGAAATTCTTCTTATAAACAACTATTTCTTCCTCACCCGGAGCGATCTCATATTCGGTATTGTTCGTACCGTATGCCGGTACCTCGAAGGCCATTTTTACAACAACCTTAGCAGGAGTAGTACCTACGTTACGATAGGTGAATTCGGGTTCGTACTTTGCCGTATCACGCATCTCAGCTACGCTGAAACGATAGAGCGTCGTACCCTGCGGCATATGGTCAATAGCGTCGGTCTCCACATGGAGGTCCGTGTACGGATCGGTCTCCTTGATGATTGCGTTCTCCTCAATCTTCGCAGGTTGATCAATCAACTCCACCTTCATGCTGATGGGTTGATCATTCTCGATGCTGAAATAGATGTCAGACGGTTGTACAGACTTCGTCATGCTCTGCGGGATGGTATCATACATCGTCTCGCCGGCAGCCAGGGTGAAGGTACGCTTGGTCAAACCGGACGACGGGCAGTCGAGCGACTGACCGGCCTTGAGCGTCAGTTCCTTGGTTCCCTTGTTGGTGATGGTGATCTTCGCATCCTTGTTGTCCGCATCCTTGATCGGCAGAATGTCCAGACGCCACCATGCGGCATAACCCGCCGTTTGGGTGGTCTCGGTATTCCAACGAAGGATACGAGCATCCTTACAGGTCTCATCCAGGTCGGTAGACTCGAATACCTTTGCACTCAGTTTGACGATACCGTCAGCCTTGAGCGTCAGATAGATCACATCCTGCATACGAATCAGCAGAGATGCATTCTCCGTGTAGGTTTTGTACTGGTGCGGCAAAATGGTGTAATCTTTCGTCTCATGATTACCCATAATGACAGCACTCATGCTTGCTTTTACAGACTCATCACGGCTGGGGTTGGTTACATACAGCGTCAAGGACGGGTTCTCCTCTTCCTTGAGCGGACTCAAATCAACACGATACCAGAGAGCCTGAGTTCCGGGGCCACCGTAATGGGTGACTCCTTCATCCCAATTGAACTCGATAGCTTCTGCTTTCGATGAGCCGTTGCCTGCCATTGCAAAGACAGCCATCATAGAAGCCAGAGTTAAAAAGAATAACTTTTTCATTTAAATGGTTGATTAGTTAATAATTATTTTTTTTGTTTATTTTGTTTGTTGTCCCAATAGGGTATATTTGCGATCATCAATGATGATGAATAATTGTCCGTCTTGGATTCGTTTGTATGCTTTGCGCGGAGCACTTATTACCTCTTCCACACCTTCTTCGGGTTCTTTCTCCAATACCGAGAGTTGGATGACGCGCGTACAAGTATTTGCTTGCTTTTTCTCCAGCACTCTATCGCCAAACTCATAGATAGTGGTACCGGTCGTTTTATAACGATATCCCTTTCCTATCTCTGTAGCGAGCACATAAACCGTATCATACTCCATCGTCGGCGCGGTGAAGGACAGATTCACATCCATCGTCTGCAGACGCATGGTATACATCGTATCTACGGGCACCCAGAGCGTATCAGTGAACACCGTATCTTTGCTATAGGTCCGATCGTTCACTTTGAGTGTCTTACCCATGCAGATCGATTTGCGAACCGGATCAGCCGGGTCCGTATATTCCGGATTGGCTACCATACGCACACGGCCTACAACATCCTTGGCATGCTTCACATGCAACCATAGCGTCCGCTTGGCACTACGCGCATTGACCAGTGTGGCTGAATCGAGCATATGCACATGCAACGAATCGGACAGCGTGAATCGATCGATCTCTTCACCCGTACAGCTATCGAGCGTCAACCACATCTCTCCCGCCAGGTTTTTCTTTTGCTTCCAATGGATCAATGCCTTGCCGGACTTAGGAATGAGCTCATAATCCTTCATGCAATACACATTCTCCTGCGCTTCGCAGACATAAATCATACCCGGACGCCACTCCATCGGGTCATCGCATGTGGACTCCGGTCCCTGATTATACGGATAGCAATAGACGCGACCCGAACCATTCTTCGCATTCGGATAAACCCGCATATGGGGCGTGAGCGTAGAGATTGAACCGGCGAACTGGTCACCCATCGAATTGATCTTATCGTAGATGAACTGCGCATCCACATCGCGCATCTGGTTGCGTCCCACGGTCATGGTATAAACCGGTGTCCATCCTGTGCAGAACGCATAGATCTCCATCGTCACCGAACAATCGGCGAACCAATAAGCAGAGATTCCTTGCGTCAAATCATTCATGGTAGCGGTGAACCAAGTGGTATCGCTGATAATCGTATCCATGGGGAAGGCGAACTCATGGCTCTTCTGATGACAATCGCAGTAGTAATGCGGGGCATGGATCCGCACGCGGTCCTGCTCGCATTGCTCACGGGTGCGGTCGTCCATCGTCTCAGCCGACATCGCCGCTGCCATCATGAGGAATATGCATAAGAGTTGCTTTTTCATTTTAATCGTAGTATGTGAGTAGTTAATGTAGTTTGATGCCAAACAGGTTATATTTCTCTCCGCCGCGCAGGATCACCACTTGTCCGTTCTCGATACGCTTCAGCGGTTTGCACTCTGCCTCTACGCTCTCCATATCCATCGGGCGGGCATTACTATACATCTCGCCGCAGCGGAACATAATCTGCACAGCCAGTTTGCCGGCATTGATCCATTGCGGTTGGTTTCCCGCCTCAATAGGCGTATAGGCAGCGGCATCATAATACCGTACGCTCCATGCGATGCGCTCTATCGGCGTCAGTTCTTTGACATAGTGATTATACAGGTTCGATTCCGCACGCGCCAGATCCACCAGGGTCCGACCATCCTCTGCGGTTTCTATAATGGCGCCCTCCATATAATCCCATTCCGCAGGAGACTGATAGGTGAACGGCAGATAGCGGCGAATCAGATCATCGCTGACGCGCTCCTCATGCTCTCTATTGAATCCTCGGCAGAAATAAACGGTGTCATAATTCACATTATACTCCAGAATGCTGATATGGAGTAGGATCACAGAGTCACATCCGAAACGGTTCGTCGCACGCTCCTCATAATCGCCGGATTGCTCATACGTATTTCCCATATCGGATATATAGGGCTCATATTGCTGAATAGATATCTGCGTAAGCGACGAATGATTAACCGTGAACTCCATCGTCTTGATTACCCGACTACCGTCGCCCGCTACAATCGTATCATTGAACGTGCAGGAAGAAGTATATTTCTCATCCTTATAGCGGATGCTATCGCATTCGGTCATACGCAGCGTATCGTATGCCGTTTCATAAATAGTCAGATGCAGCGTAATGACGGAGTCACAACCGGCAGCATTGGTAGCCGTATAGGTATAATCACCGGATGCCGGATAGGTCTCACCCCACGGCGCCAAGTACGGATCGTACTGCGCAACGGTCATTTCGGATGCCGTAGCACGACGGATAGTGAGATTTATGAAATTAACCTGACGGTCACCCGTAGACAGAGCCGTCGTATCGATAAGGTAGATTCCGTCCTCGGTATACTTCTGCTCTTTATAAACAAGACTGTCGCAACCCGTCATCGGAATGGTATCATACATCGTATAATGCACCGTCAGATGCAGCGTATGGGAATATTTGCATCCGGATGGATCTTCGAAAGGAATCGTATAATCGCCGCTTTGCGTATAGGTTTGTCCTTCCCAAACGATGCTATCCCATACTTCCGCGATCGAATCCGTACTCTCCGGACACACGAACGGATCCACCAGGATAGTAGCATTCTCATGGGCCTTGATCTCCATGATCGTTGCTTTCTGAGTCTGCGGCAATTCCCATTGCCATACCGTTTTGCAATCCGCAAAGATAACACTCGGCGTCAATTCCACATCCGCTACCATCGCCGTCGGCATTGGCCCGAAAGCAGAACCAGGCGTATACATAACCGTCGCCGGCAGATGGTCCGGCTCAATGCGAATAAAATTGCTACCGCTCTGCACCGTGAGGGTTGTCAAAGCAGATACGCGCGTCGCCTTATCCACCGTCGTAGCGGCAGGCGCTTGCGCGAACGCAAAAGCAGTATATAGCAGCAATATCCCTATCGCAGGGATGCTCCATAATCTATGTAAAAGATTGTTCTTCACTTTATAAAATTCAGTTCTATATATACGTGCGTATACGCGCTCCACATACACGCATACCAAATCAGGGCGCAAAGGTACAAAAAATATTCGAAAGTTCCAAATATTTTTCTCCTTTTTGTCAGTTTTTCTACAAATTTAGTGCAATTTTCTCCTTCTCTCCCTGCAATGTGTATTTTCCGGCGGGAAGATTAAGTATATACGGATTGGCAGGATCCGCCTCCCATGAATCAACAGATTCTCCCTTTTCATTCATAATCACAATCGTCTGCGTCTCACTCACGCTGACAACCACATGCGATTCCTCACAGCTCACCGCAATAGTGGAAGCATGGTAAACAGGATCGGCATCGGGAGCAGCATCGGATTTCAGTCTCATCTGCCATTGATACAAGGACTGGGTATGATTAAAGCGGGCGTATATATTTCCATCTTCGGCTACTTTTTCCGCCCAAGAGGCAATGGTCTCCGCAGGGATAGTTACACTTTTCTTAGATGCAGTCAGTTTATGATAGTATAGCAGATTAGACGCCGTCGATGATAAAGAAATATTACAATCAGTAGCAATAAACACTTCGCATGCAGCACTGGTGGAAGCCCCCTTTTTGGTAAAGGTAAGCGTCATATCTCCTCCCACATAACGGGGATAATCGAGCAGATAATTACCTCCGGTGCTATTACGTGAAACAAGAAAAGCGGTGTCCAAAGAATGGATCACATTCTTCGTGTTGGCAACGCACGGAGCTTGTTCCCATAGGGAAGGAGTGATAGTCGTTGCTTCGGTACATTCAAAGCGAATATAGAGGTAATGCTCGTTCGTACGCTTCCATAAAGCCGTCATCTCTGCACCGCTGATACCAAACCCATGTCCGTTAAGCGATTTATCAAATGGACATGTCCGGAGGATATGTTCGTCCGCAAAATCCGGATCATTGGCAATATACATAGTGAACTTATGCCGGGTAGGTGTAGAGAACAACACCGGTTTCTTCTCATCATTCCATGAATCCGGAATAGCGAAGAGAGCCGTCTCATTGGCATTAAGCGGATAAGTACGGTCATAACGCAGAAGGGTTGCTTTGCCTCGAGGCGGCGATTGCGGCACTTTCTCAATCTTCATCACACCGGCCGCATCGCTATAGAATTTCGCAAAATACATACCTGCTTCGTTGGGGAACTCCGGGTCATGCACGTATTTATAGAGTTGGTTAGCCGTTATCTTAAACGAACCTCCGGGTTCAATCATCTGGAAATTGATGATCTCCGGGTCCATATTATCGGTAGGATCAAAATCACAGGTATTTGCTACGGCTAATTGGCAAGGCATAGTACCATCCCATTTATAGAGTATCGTATCTTCCTGCCATTGCACATAAGGCACAATCACATGGCGTTTCTTATCCTGCGGGATGACTTGAACGGCATCGCCCAGATGCATGAATTTCGCATTATCCACACAGCTACTAAACATATCATCCGGCGCCATAGAAATGATACCGGCGCTCTTATAAGTAACCTTGACATATACCTCAAGGTTCTTGCTGATACCCATCTTGAGCAGGTAGTCACGGTACTGCTTTCCCAGGGACAGATAATAGACGAACGTACCGTTATCCAATGTCTTGGATTGCAGTTTGGGCTTATGCGGCAGGTCAAACTGGATACCGCCCGCTCCGCTGGTTTTGCAGAAGAGGCTACATAAGATACTATCCTCGTAGAAACCGGGGGTACAGGTAAAATCCATCTCTACTACAGGCGCAGGATCGGCACTACCGTTCTTCGGCGCGAATGTCACCGTCAGCGGCAGATCAAACGTCCACGCAGAGTACCAGACAGAAGCACCGTTTTTGACGGTGGCGCTATAGTCCTTACCCATCGGGATAGCATCCTCACAGGACGTTCCTGGGTCGCCTGCGTACGCGGGCACGCATAATCCTAATAATAAGATACATGCGCATAATATACTTTCGAATTGTTTCATAGTCGCTAATTCACTAATTCGCTAACTCGATAAATGGCTTAGAACACTTCCGTCCTACGACGAGGAGCCGGATTGAGAGGAGTTCCTCCGCCGGACAGACCTTCAGTGAACATTAGTTCGCGTGTACTCAGTACAGTAAGTTCCACTACGGGATACGTATATTTTTTCTTTTCCATAATTCTTATTGTGCTTTTTGTCCAGTTATGCCATAGATTTCTCCATTACGGATGATATATACCTTACCATCCACCATCACCTTGCGGATCGGGTCACCATTCTGGATTGTGGTTTCCTCGATACCGGTACTTACTTTCGGCGTGCGTACGATGCGCAATCCATAATGAGAAGTAGTACCTTTCTCCAGATTAACTACGTAACCTCCGTAGCTGAGGTTCCAGATGGCATTGCCATCATAGGTGAGATAAAGCATGGTTTCATCATTCGGCTGATCATCGATGAACAGATCATACTCACCTGCTTTCGGAGTAGAGATAACAAGCGGATAATCGGCTTTGTTATTGATGAACGCGGTGGTATTCTTACACAATTTCTCGCCGTACCGGTCTATCCATACCTGCGCACGTACAGGACTGACGCCTGCCTTGGCAAGGTCGGAAACGATCACATACTCATCCGCTTTGTCTTCCTCTGCCAGAACTAATAGACGATCTTCCACTGGTTCGTCAGATGGAGCAATCTGGATGTCATATCGATTATCCGTAGCCACAGAAGCCTTGGTGCGACGCGGTGCATGGAGCACAATCGGATTTTGATCAGTAGCTTGAGTAACCACTATCTGGGCTTGATTCTGCGGTACCTGTACGAACGCTGCTTTGCCGACGAAGAACTTTCTATTGTTCATGTCGTAGGTATAGTAACCATCCTTGCCTATCTCGCCACCATCGTGAACCTGGCATTCAGTAACTCCTGCGCCCAACAACGCATGATACATCATTGGGTTAGCAATACCGTTCCAGTTATTGTTTCCTCCGGCAGGTCCGGTAGTAATCAACGATACAGGAGTGGTACAATTGACAGGAG
>Ga0310694_10007241_pt1 | contig 10438 bp, 9 predicted proteins | sample 174DNAGHGhighgp2_FD_203884 | JGI IMG/M metagenome (GOLD analysis project Ga0310694, IMG submission 203884) | Sheep rumen microbial communities from Palmerston North, Manawatu-Wanganui, New Zealand - 1742 DNA GHGhigh gp2 (v2) (version 2) | ecosystem: Host-associated > Mammals > Digestive system >... | reverse complement strand
AATATATGAAAAAGAAAAGAAAGGCATGATGAAGATAGGCTGTGTTATAGCATATTCCAAGGGCCACAATAACTATGGAACTTCACTTCAAGGCTATGCTTTGATTCGGAAGATTCAGGAATTGGGGTATGATGTAGAGATTATAGAATACATCAAACGACTCTCACTGATTGATAAAATTAAATACGTTATCAATGCTATACGTGCTGGCGAAATAAAAGTGCTGAAAAGGAAAGCATGGGGTAAAAGAGCATATCGTCATCCTCAGTATGCAGAAGGCCTGACATTGCGTACCCAAGCAGTAGATGCCTATAAAAGCAAGAAATTGATTCCCTTATTTCATCGTTACATTGGTTTTAAGGCATTGTCTGAAGGTTCTTTAAATTATGATACCGTGGTTGTCGGTTCTGACCAGGTTTGGACACCATTATCACTACCCAACAAGTTCTTTAATTTGTTGTTTGTGAAAGATTCTGTGAGGAAGGTGTCTTATGCCAGTAGTTTCGGTGTAAGTCATATTCCTGATTTCCAGAAAAAGGCCACAGGTCTTTATCTTGACAGGTTCTATAAAATCAGCGTCAGAGAGCAACGCGGAAAAGAAATTGTAGAAAGTCTGAGTCATCAGCAGGCATTAGTAGTGGCCGACCCCACACTATTACTCACTCGAGAGGAATGGGAAAAGGAAATTACTGAAAACATATCGGAATCAACTGCTCAGAATGTTGCAAGAACAAAAGGGACTCCATATATCTTTTGTTATTTGATTTCGCCCAACAAAGAAGCACGTATTCAGACACAGAGATTGAAGGATGAGACAGGCCTGCCAATTATCACCATCAGACACATGGAGCAATATCGCGAGATAGACGAAACGATAGGCGATGAAGCTCCATACGCTGTTGATCCCAATGATTTTGTCAGATATATCAGTAAGGCACAATATGTATGTACGGACTCTTTCCATTGTACGGTGTTCTCTACGTTGTTTCATAGGCCATTCATGACTTTTTATCGTACCAGTCATCAAGTACGTTCTAATAGGAACTCAAGAATTGATTCCCTATTTGAGATATTAGGAATCAATAAGAGCCATATATTTAAAGATGACATCTTAAAGATTAATGAGCCGATTGATTGGCGTATGGTAGATAATAATCTTGAAAAACTAAAGTCATGTAGTATGGATTTCCTGAGAACAGCATTAAAGTAATCTAATCTCTACCTCTTATAAATATGAAAAAAGTTATATTCGTAGGTTGGGTCCGCGAGGGAAAACCTCCTGTTGACGGTGAGACCACCAAGAACCAGTATATCATTGCAGAACTGAAAAAGTATTGCAAAGTGATAGTCTTGGACTTCTACGAAAAACGTAAGCACCCATGGGTATATCTGCAGGCATTATGGGCTGTAATCATTCAGTCTCATGCCACTATCGTTTTTTCTACTTCTGCATCGAATATTTATGGTGTATTGAAATGGTTCAAGAAATTGAACATCCATCGTAATGTTGTCCATTGGGTTATTGGCGGAACCTTAGGTGACAAAGTGAAGAATGGTGTATTCAAGGCAGACGTTATCGGTTATGCTAAACATACGCTCGTTGAAAGTCCTTTAATGCTTCGACAATTGGAAGATTGCGATGTAAAAGGGGTTATTCATGTTCCGAATTTCAAGCGCATCGATTACCTTCCCCAAATAAGTGCCCCCAAAAACGTTCTGCGTTTCGTTTTTCTTTCACGAATTATGGCAGAAAAAGGATGTAATGAAATTTTAGCAGCAGCAAAACTCTTGAATGAGTGGGGATTACAGAAGCAATATGTAGTTGATTTTTATGGCAAGGTAGCAGATGATTACAAAACGACTTTCGAGGAAGGATTATCCAAATTGCCAAACGTAAAATACCAGAATTTCCTTGACATGCGGCAAAAGAAAGGATATGACAGGTTAGCTACATACGATATGCTGCTATTTCCGACTTATTGGAAAGGGGAAGGGTTTGCGGGTATATTTATAGATGCCTTTGTGTCAGGGCTACCGATGATAATTACTGATTGGGCACATAACAGCCAGTTTGTGAAAAAAGGGGAAACAGGACTGTTCATTCCCGTTCATGATGCGAAGGCAATGGCGTATAAAATGAAAGATTGCATTGATGGCCAATACGATATCTGGAAGATGAAACAGTATTGTCAAATAGAAGCAAAGAAATATGATGTAAGCAGAATTGTTACGGAAGGTCTTTTGAAGAAAATCGAAATATTATGAGCAAAACAATGATTCTTTTCTTCGTCAGCTTTCTTGTCAGGCTGCACATCTTGACACCCATTCGGGTGGCAAGACTGAAGTTCTTCTACAAGTTGCATCGTTGGCCCGATTTTGAGCATCCTAAGGACATCAACGAAAAAATTAACTGGATGAAGTTCTATGGCGACACGACCTCGTGGCCATTACTGGCAGACAAGTATCGCGTCCGTGAATATGTTGCAGAAAAGATAGGAGAGGAATACCTGATTCCCCTTATTGGCAAGTGGGACACGGTGGAGGAGATAGACTGGAATCAGCTGCCACAGCAGTTCGTCATGAAATGCAACAACGGCAGTGGCGATGTGGTGATGTGTGCAGACAAGAAGACATTGGATAAGAAAAAAACTCTTCAGCATTTTAGAAAGAATCTTCAGACGCCCTACGGCATACTTACAGGCGAAGAGCACTATAAACAAATCAAACCATGTATTATTGCCGAAGAACTGCTTGACGGAAGTACACAACCCAACAAATCGCAATCACTTGTAGATTACAAGATATGGAGTTTCAATGGCAAACCGGAATTCATCGTGTGTTATGGTAGTCGGCATGATAAGTATTATTGTGAGATTGGTGTGTATGACCGTAATTGGGATGCTCATCCAGAATACCTTTGCTATTCTTCCCATTATATACCAGAACAGAAACTGATGCCCAAACCTGCATCACTGGACACTATGTTACGTATTGCGTCAATTCTTTCCAAAGGACATCCACAGATGAGGGTAGATATGTATGATGTCAACGGACATGTTTATGTTGGAGAACTAACTTTGACATCAAGCGGAGGATATATGAGTCATTTTACACAAGCGTTCCTCAACAAACTTGGCAAACTAACAATATTGCCAATAGACTAATGATGAACATATACCATCTAATATGCCATATCATCTGTTGTCTGATGTTGTCAACAGTATCATTTGCACAGTCTTGGAGTGATGCCGCTTCTTTAAAAAAAGAACTAATACAGGCAGCCCTTCAGGGAAAGGCCTATTATAGCCAGTTTAATTTCTACGATCCAAGGAAAAGCGGAGAGTTGAATTCCCATTATAGGCGAGTGCTACAATGCCAACCAATAATATATGGTGTAGATTTCTATTATGCCAGTGGTACATGGCACAAGCCAAAAGAGATTCAAAAAGCCAAAGAAAACCTTATTAGAATAGTAAAGGATACCTGGCGTGAGCGTAAGGCTATAGCCTGCTTCTCATGGCATCTGGAGAATCCATACGTCCCAACTGGATTCCCATTAACAGCAGGATTTCGATACATATGTAATAAGGAGATACCCGATTATCCTGTCAAACATCGCTATATCATCAAGGAAATATTGGAGAACTGCGGTGATGTGTGCGGAATGGGTAACGTGTCGGGCAAGAACAACACCAAGAGTTACGATACCCCTCGGAAATGGTTTGAGGACAGATGTAAGGAGGTTGCTGACATCATCAACGAATTTGTAGATGACAACTGGCAGCCCATCCCATTCATCTTCCGCCTCTGGCATGAATGGGAAGACAGCTGGATGTGGTGGGGTGCCAAGTATGTGTCAGCAGAAGACTATAAACGTTTCTTCATATTGACCGAACAAACCATCAAGAAATATGCTCCCAAGGCTCAGATTTTATGGGCATATTGCTCAGACCGTTTCGTAAACAATGAAAAAGAATATATGGAACGTTACCCTGGCGACCACTATGTTGACGTGATGGGATTTGACGATTACGCCATCGGAATGTCTGATAAGGATTGGAACGCTGCTGTAAACAGAGCTAAGATGGTGAGCAGAATTGCCCGAAAAAGGAATATGGCAACAGCATTGTTTGAGACAAACAACAATAAGCAAAAGGTTCCCAATTATTATACCAAACAATTGAATCGAATGCTAAAAACTAAAGGAGTGAATCTTAGTATCGTTCAGATATGGAGTTTGAAAAATTTCAATGATTCAATTGACATGAAATCTTTTGTCAACCAAGAGAATATTATAGCTAGATAAGATAATTATCTTCATGAAAAAAGTAATGGCAGTAGCCTCGATAGGAGGTCATTGGATACAATTGCTGCGGATAGCGAGATCCCTGGAGGAAAATTATGAGATGGTATATATGTGTACCCATCCCAAATGTGCCGCGATGGTGGAAAATAAGAAATATTATCTGACATCAGACTTCAGCCGTTCAGACGCCTGGAAACTCATACCCGCATTCTTCCGACTGTTGAAAATCATCAGGAAGGAGAAGCCCCATGCCATCATCACCACAGGAGCCGCTCCGGGGCTGATCTGTGTGTTTGCAGGATGGCTGCTGCGCAGGAAGACCATTTGGATAGACAGCATTGCCAACGTGGATCACCTGTCACTTAGCGGAAGGATTGCGGCTTTGTTTGTCTCCAGAGTCTATACGCAGTGGCAACACTTGGCTACAGACAAAATCTATTTTGCCGGAGACATCTTTGGATAACATATGTAATAGTTAAATCCTCCCTGTTCCATGATATTCGTTACTATTGGTACGCAGATTCCTTTCGACCGGCTCATCGAGATGCTCGACCGCATAGCCCCAGAGTTGGACGAGGAGATTTATGCCCAAGCCCTTAGGGGTAAATACAAACCGAAACATTTTAAACTCATTGATTTCATCGAACCCGACGAGTTTGAAAAAGAGTTTGCCCAGGCACGACTGATTGTCGCCCATGCTGGTATGGGTACGATTCTTTCAGCCTTGCGCAACTCAAAGCCGTTGATTATCGTCCCACGCATAGCGTCGTTAGGTGAGCATCGCAACGAGCACCAGAGTGCCACAGCACTCAAGATAAAAGAGAAAAACTATGCATACGTGGCTACGAATGAAGAGGAACTTCGCGAACTGCTCCACAAGGACCTCCACCCACTGAAAAAAATAGGCGAGTTTGCTTCGGAAAGCCTCGTCAAGTCTTTGGAAGACTTTATTGACTTCAATTCAGGGCTATGAAGAAAAAACTTTCTTTTCTTCTATTAGTTATGTTCATGCCATTAAGTAGTACTGCACAAGAGTATAACGGGTTGACGGGTATGCTGCATGTGCCGAGTGCAGAGCCTGATTCATCGGGTACATTTCGTGGGGGTGTCGCTTTTTTACATCGAAAGTTCCTGCCCAATAAATATTACGGTACTTTCCATACCATCGGCTATTATTTAGCCCTCTCCCCATGGTCTTGGATTGAATTGTCATACGCCTGTACACTTCTACGCTATAAGAAGTATGGCGAAATGGTGACCAATGAAGACAGGCATTTGAATATGAAATTGCTACCGCTTCGTGAAGGAAAGTGGTGGCCAGCCTTAGCCATCGGTATGGATGACATCTGTACGAGGTGGGGAGACCAACCTGATACTGGAGGTAATACTAACACTTTTTTCCAGAATATCTACATTGCCGCATGCAAACACATTGACATCAAAGGCTATGAGCTTGGGTGTCATTTGGCATATCGCTATTATACTTCAGACCAAAACAGGAATCGCAGAGGACTTGCTGGCGGACTCACCCTACGCCCTGCATTCTATAAACCGCTTCGTCTCATCGTGGAATGGGATGGCGCAGGAGTTAATGCAGGTGTTGATGTCATGCTTTGGCGGCATTTGTTCCTGCAGGCAGCTTTGGTACATGGCAACGGTTTCATGGGCTGTGTATCTTATCATTGCAGGTTACCTTTTTAAAGTAAGCATCTGACAAAACTCAACAGCGCACATCTATAAAGAAAAAATGCGTTTTAATTGGAATAGATTAAGGGGAAAGATGAAATGAACAACAACAACCAAACAAACAGACTCATAAAGTGGTTAGTTATAGTATTAGATTTCGTAATACTATGGTGTATCCTATGGATTACACTTGACTTATTCCCCGATTATGAGCGATGGGATGAAGAAAAGAGAATGATTTTCTGGCTTCTATGTACTATTTCACTCTTGCTGGCCGAGACTCGTTTCAGCACGCAAATCCATCTGCGGCAAGTGGGAGCAGGTGATATGCTTAAACGTACTACGATGCTGGTTGCCACCTATACTTTGCTCGCCTACTTATTGTTACGTGCTATCCGCTTCATGGAACGTGTCGGTTGGCGTTTTGTCATTATCGGTATCGGTCTGTTGGCGGTGCTGCTGTTGGCGCGTTTTGTGGAGCGTTGGGTTCTGAAGTCTTTTCGCAAAGCAGGTTATAACACCCGGTACATCACTTTAGTAGGCAATGACATCGCATTACAGGAACTAAGCAATAAACTGATTGGTAACCCCACATACGGATACAGAATATGTAAACGTTTTGAAAATGCCGAAGATTTCTTGAACGAAAATGAAAACGGCATACATAAACTTGGAGATGAATTGTACTTATGTGTGCCTCGTAGTGAGCAACAAGTGATAGAGCGTATCTCATGGCTATGCGACAGACGTATGATAAAGTTCTACTATCTTCCTCCAACCAACGAGTCGCTCAATTTGCAGTCGATATTCATAGACAATATTGAAGTGTTTGCCAGCTATGTAAGCCCCCTTGAGGAGCCGCTCAACCGTTTGATAAAGCGCGTTTGTGACATAGTTATTTCCATTATAGCTTTACTCTTCACCGCTCTGTTATTCCCCGTAATAGCAATAGCCATCAAGATTCAAAGCCCCGGACCTCTGCTGTTCCGTCAGCGACGCACAGGCATGGACGGAATGGAATTCTGGTGTTTGAAGTTCCGTTCCATGCATGTCAATACCGATAGTGACCTGGTACAGGCCACCAAGGACGACCCACGGAAGTTCCCTTTCGGAAACTTCATGCGCAGGACAAACATTGACGAGCTACCTCAGTTTTGGAATGTACTGCGTGGCGATATGAGTATCGTGGGACCACGTCCACACATGCTGGCCCACACCGAACATTATACTGAGCTTATAGGCAAATATATGGTGCGCCACTTTGTCAAGCCTGGCATAACCGGATGGGCGCAGGTGACCGGTTTCAGAGGCGAGACGAGTGAATTGTGGCAGATGGAAGGTCGTGTAGAGCGAGACATCTACTACATCCAGCATTGGAGTATTTGGCTCGACTTCCGCATTATTTGGATGACATTAAAAACGTGTTTCAATACAGATAAGAACGCCTATTGAGAACCCATCAACCTTAGTAAGGTTCTTTTCGGGCAAATATCAATAACATCATATTAGAAATGAAGGAATTCCTGAAGATAAATCCAGCTGACAGCGTTGCTGTGGCGTTGCAGCCACTGGGAGCCGGTTTCGTGGCAAATGTGGATGGTGAAGAAGTGACTCTCCGCATGGATATCCCAGCTGGTCATAAGTTCGCCCTGCGCGACATCGCCGAGGGCGAAGACATCATCAAATATGGCTATCCCATAGGCCACGCCATGTGTGCTGTAAGAAAAGGGGAACTTCTGGACCACCACAACATCCGCACGAACCTCTGCGGAACGCTGGATTACAGTGGAATCAGACCATTAGAGAGAAAAGAGAAAAGAGAAGAAGAGAAGGGAGAGAAAAGAGAAGAAGAGAAAAAAGGACACTTCCTTGGTTACGTTCGTCCCGACGGGCAGGTGGGCATACGTAATGACATCTGGGTTATCCCCACAGTCGGCTGTGTCAACGGCATCTGCAGGCAGATAGTGGAACGCACGCGTGCTGCTCTTCTCCCCCCCACGGGGGGAGCCGGAGAGAGGCTTGCTTATTTTCCTCACACCTACGGCTGTTCTCAGTTGGGCGACGACCACGAAAACACGCGGAAGATACTGCGCGACATGGTTATGCACCCAAATGTCGGCGGTGTGCTGGTGGTAGGCCTCGGTTGTGAGAACAACCAGCCGAAGGACTTCGAGGCTATGCTTGGCGACTACGACCGCAAGCGCATCCGCTTCATGGTTTGTCAAGAAGTGGAGGGCGACGAGGTAGAGGCCGGCGTGGCCATTGTGAAGGAACTGTATGCGCAAGCGCAGACCTTTGAGCGTGTGCCGGTGCCTGTAAGCAAGCTGCGTGTGGGCCTGAAGTGCGGCGGTTCCGACGGTTTCTCAGGCATCACAGCCAACCCCCTCCTTGGCGCCTTCACCGACTGGCTGTGCAAGGAGCAGGGCGGCACCGCCATCCTCACGGAAGTGCCTGAAATGTTCGGCGCCGAGACCATACTGATGCGTCGTACGGTGTCGGACGAAGTCCTTCAGCAGAGCATCAAACTCATCAATGGCTTCAAAGACTATTTCCTCAGTCACGGTCAGCCTGTGGGCGAGAACCCGTCGCCTGGCAACAAGGCCGGCGGCATCTCCACCCTCGAAGAGAAAGCGCTCGGCTGCACACAGAAAGCAGGTACCGCGCCGGTAGTGGGAGTCTTGGAGTATGGAGAGAGGCTTCCCGATGGGGAGAGCAATGGCCTTTTCCTCCTTTCTGCCCCCGGCAATGACCTCGTGGCATCTACGGCCTTGGCATCTGCGGGCTGTCAGATGGTTCTGTTCACCACAGGCCGCGGCACGCCGTTCTCCACCTTTGTGCCAACGCTGAAGGTAAGTACGAACAGCGGACTGGCGCAGCGCAAGCCGCAATGGATCGACTTCAATGCAGGCGTGCTCGTAGAGACGCATACTATGGAAGAGACTCTGAGCGACTTCCGCCAGCTGATTCTGGACGTGGCCAGTGGTCGCCCCGTAAGTGCTGAGGAGGCCGGAACATCGGAAATATCCATCTGGAAGAACGGGGTGACGCTATAAGGTAATTGACGAAAATCAATTAAAGCGGCAATTGCCCTTAAAAAACTGTCTTAATGAAAGCAGCTTAAGCGAAACTCCTTACCTTTGCACCATCAAAGAAAGGAAAATGCGTTAATATGGCAATCCATCTTGCGCAGTCTTTCTTTCCGAGAGATTAATGTTAGTTAGTTTATAAGGTAAATGATTTGCGAAGCAACTGTCCGTGAGGATGGTTGCTTTTTTTGCTCTTTTTTCACCCTTTTTGCCCAATTATTTTGTGATACAGCAAATTATCACTACTTTTGCAGCCAAAAATGGGGGATAAGGGTCTTATCCCTCCGATAAATGCGTAACAATCAAATCACGAACTATATGGAAAGAATACAAGAATTGACTGAGAAAATCCGACTCGAAGGCGTTGAGAAAGGTAAGGCTGAGGCCGAAGAGATCATAGCAAAGGCCCGTGCCGAAGCTGCACAGATTGTCTCCACCGCCAAGGAGCAGGCAGATGCCATCATGCAGCAGGCCAAGAAAGCCAACAGCGAGTTGGAGACCAACACCAAGAGTGAACTGAAGCTCTATCTGGCCCAGGCCATCAACGCGCTGAAGAGCGAGGTGACAAACGTTGTTACAGACCGCATCGTAGGAAGCGCCGTGGCTGACATGGTAGCCGACAAGGACTTCCTCGGACAGTTTGCCGTGGCTCTGGCCAAGCAGTGGACCAAGGACGAAGACATCGTCATCAGCACCCCCGAGGCCGAGACCCTGAAGGCTTATTTCGCCAAGCAGGCCAAGGACCTGCTCGACAAGGGTGTGACCATAGAGAAGATCAACGGCCAGCAGGTGATGTTCTCAGTGAGTCCCGCCGACGGCTCCTACCGTGTGGATTTCGGCAAGGAAGAGTTTGAGCGTTTCTTCAAGAGTTTCCTGCGTCCGCAGCTCATAGACATGCTCTTCTAATTCCCCCATTTCCCTTTTCCCTTTATCTATTAATTAATGTATTACACGATATTAACAGAGCAGCCTACCCTGAAACCCGAACTGGGGCAGCAACGCGTCTCGCTGCTGAAGCTGAAAGAACTCGTCCTCGATGCCACCAGCGGGAGCGATGCCCACGTGGTAGAGACGTTCCTGCTTAGGTTCGACTGCATCAATCTGGTCCGTCTGCTGCGCAACGGCGTCTCCGAGCCCATCGACGAGCGCGGACTCCTGACGCGTGAGCAGCTTCTGGAACTGATGCAGGGCGATGAAGGTACCGGATGGGGCATAGAGGATGTGCCGCAGTTCCTGCGTGCTTTCACAGCCCGTTATCGTAAGAAAGTGAACCAGATCGGATGGTTCGCCGACGATGATCTCCTACTGCAATACTACGACTACGCCATAAGCCACTCCAAGGGGATTCTGGCCCAGTGGT
>Ga0310694_10007240_pt1 | contig 10440 bp, 9 predicted proteins | sample 174DNAGHGhighgp2_FD_203884 | JGI IMG/M metagenome (GOLD analysis project Ga0310694, IMG submission 203884) | Sheep rumen microbial communities from Palmerston North, Manawatu-Wanganui, New Zealand - 1742 DNA GHGhigh gp2 (v2) (version 2) | ecosystem: Host-associated > Mammals > Digestive system >... | reverse complement strand
CAACGAGGGTGCTGGCAATCACTTCTGCCTCCTGCAATACCTCTTCGTGTATTTTCACTTCCAACTCGTCACGGCGTTTCTGGAGACGCCGCAGGCGGTTGGCGCGCCGGCTTGAGGGCTCCTCTCCTGCATAGATGTCGCGGATGAGCTTGCGTACACCCCACAACTCTGGATAGTCAGGATGGGCGGCATACTGCCGTTCGTATGTGTGTTCCATCAGAGGGCGACTGATGCGCAGAGGATTGCCGATGCGTACCACACGCACACCCCGTTCGATGAGTTTCTCGCAGATCCAATCCACCGCGGCATTGCTTGGGGCAGAAACCAAAACCTGCGGCTCACGACGCACCGTCTCGATGATGGCCTCCACCAATGTGGTGGTCTTGCCAGTGCCGGGGGGACCGTGCACCACCGCCACCTCGCGCGCCTCCAAGATGCGCTGCACGGCATCGTTCTGACTCGCGTTGAGGCGAGGGAAGACCATTCGGGGCAAGGTGCGGAATGTGGGCTCCTGCATGCCGATGAGCGTCTCCCGCAAATGGACCATCTTTTCACTCTCTATGCTTATAGCCTTCTGCAAGGCCTCCTCCATCACCTGGTAAGTGGTGTCGTCGAAAGCAATACGCACGCCCACATCGTCATGTTCTGCCATGCGTCGCAACTGAAATGCGGTATCCGGGACATCGAGCGCCAGCTGCATGACACATCCCTCCACACGCTGCACCGTTGCGCCGGAGACAAGCGTTTCCACAGGATGCTTCCCGCTTTTGTCACGGCGGAAAAAAGAGACGCACTTACCCGGCTCGAACTCACTGTCAGGGCTGACAGCAAAACCGGCAGTATATTCCACCTCCAAGACACACTGGTTCAAGGCATTGTAGAAAGACTTGCCCAAACGCACAGGAAACCAGCAACGGCTGTTGAAATGGCCGTGCTGCAGAGAGGCTTGGAAGGAGTTTTCCAAGTCCTGCTGGTCGTATGCTTTCTCCAAGGAGATCAGCCGCAGCTGTTTTTGCAGGGATTCAACGGATTTCATCAATAAATACGGATGTTCCCGATCAATTTTTAATACAGCGGCAAAGATACATTTTTTAGTCAAGCCTATGATGATTCCAAAAAAATCGTATTTTCGCCATGCTAAAAATACACCAACGAGTCACGGAAAAAACATCTGCAAGGCTTTAACCCTCAAAACACTAACCTCTTTAACCATTAACCGTTAACCCTTAAACTCTAAACTCTAAACTCTAAACCATAAACCATAAACCATAATGATTACCGGCATCATCACCACCCTAAACGAATCCAAAAACATCGAGGCCTGCATCCGCTCGCTGCAGCGCGTGTGCGACGAGGTCATCGTCACCGACTCCTGCAGCACCGACAACACCGTCGAGCTGGCGGAGAAGGCCGGCGCGCGCGTCTTCGTGCACCCCTACATCGGCGACGGCCCGCAGAAGAACCTCCCGCTGGAACACGCCAAAAACGACTGGGTGCTCAGTCTCGATGCCGACGAACGGCTCACTGACGAGCTCGTGGCGGCCATCCAACAGCTGGATTTGGAGCACACCGCGTACGACGGTTTCGCCATCCGGCGGCGCAATTACATCGGGGAGCGGTGGGTGAAGGCCTGCAACTGGTACCCCGACTGGCTCGTGCGGCTCTACCGCAAGGACAAGCTGCGCTTCCTCGATCGCAAGCAGCACGCCTTCGTGCCGGAAAAGAACACGAAACGGCTCAAAGCCGACATCATCCACTACCGCTACAAGAATTACGACAGTCTCTTTGCGAAGCCCGAGCGCAACTATAGCTCGCGTGGCGCGAAAATCCTCTACCTGCAAGGGAAGAAGGCCAACGCTTTCTCACCGTTCTTCCACGGATTGGCCGCTTTCATCAGCAATTACTTCTTCCGTGGCGGCATCCTCGGTGGCCTCGACGGCTACGTCCTCTCCCGTGCCGTCGCCCACAACAGCTTCCTCAAGTACGCGAAACTGTTGGAATATCAGCGGGATAAGTCCGTGAGAGATGCAGAGGACTGGGACTCGGTGTGGTAGTTAGTAATTAGTAGTTAGTAGTTAGTAGTTAGTAGTTAGTAGTTAGTAGTTGCAGGGTGGTACTTTTGTTTACTTTAACCATTGAATTTTGAAACCTGAATTTTGAAACCAGAAACCAGATAAAGAGGGGAGCAAGTTCATTTCACTAGTGATACGTATATTCCCCAAAAAACTGCTAACTTCTAACTACTAACTGCTAACTAAAAAAATTGTATTTTCGCGCCGTAATTTTTGAAATAATGAAAAGTAGAATCATACGTTTTTTAGCAGTAGCTTTGTTTTGTGCTTTTATGGCACAAGATGTTGCTGCACAGCGGTTTATTGGTTCCGTGGTGGCGGGGTGCAACTTCTCCCAGATTGAGGGTGACAACATACATGGTTTCACCAAAGTGGGCTTCAACGGCGGTTTGGGACTGACACTTCCCGTCAACCAGAAGCAGACATGGTTGGTTTCGATTGAACTGCTGTATTCGATGAAGGGCTCTGTGAAGAAATACCCCAAGGAAGGCTATTTTGACACATTGGTCTATGCCCCTACCATGTATGAGAATGTGGATCGTTCGGTGCCCTTCGATCCGAAAACCAAGTGCAATATTTCCCTTGACTATGTGGAGATTCCCGTGTTGATTCACTATGAAGACCGTTATTCTGGATGCACATTCGGTCTGGGTTTCTCTTGGGGGCGTCTGGTGCGCGCGCATGAAGTGTATTACGGCTTCACCCGCAAGATTGATGCCCGTTCTGGCACATACAAGAAGAACGACTGGTCGGTTATCGCCGATTTTAATGTCCGGCTGTACAAGAATCTGAACTTGAACATTCGTTGGCAGTATTCGATGGTGCCGATCCGTGTTCAGCGTTTCGATTATCAGCTTTCTGACCCGGATCATTCTATTCTGTCTGAAACGAATAAATATTTCAACCATGTGATTTCCACACGGTTAATATATTATATCAACGAAAAGTTTTACGAGAACACGCGTGTCAACAAGTATGGCCAGCGAATGGGCGTCAAATGGTTGCGCGAAGTTCCTGAATATAACAATTGATTATGAAGAAAACTCTGATTATATGTGTGTTGCTGGCTTGTATGGGATTGGTTTTCCGTCAGTGCAAGCCCTTGGACCTCACTGCCGATTACAAAGACATCTCCATCTCGTATGGGATTTTGAATGTCAAGGATAACGTCCATTATTTCAAAGTTTATCGTGGTTTTATCACTGACGATAACTCCTACGTGGCAGCTTCCGAATGGGACAATATCTACTATCCGGTGGATTCGATAGAAGTCCGTCTGGAGGAGTACAATAACGGCAAGATCACGCGCAGTGCCGTGCTGGACACCACGACCGCCATTCCCAAGGAGGAGGGCGCCTTCCACAACCCGAAACAGCTGCTCTATTATTCGAATTGGAAGTTGGATCCTGAGCGGGTCTATCGCCTTGTTATCCATCGAAATAGCACAGGTGAGGAGGTCTATGCCGAGACGGTGATGGTGCACGATTTCGGCATCAAGCGTCCGATGGTCACCTGGAACATGAACCTCAATCAGCCGTACAAGATGATTTTCTATTCGGCGGAGAATGCGGCCATGTATGACGTTTACCTCACGTTTTACTACATTGAGGTGGACAAGGGAACGGGGGCGATCGAACATAAGAAGATTTCGCGGAAACTTAACGGGGATTACATCCGTGCGACTTCCACGGATGAGGTGATATTCATGGGATTTACTCCGGAATCTTTCTTCAACACCATTATTCAAGGAATTGAAACGAACGACCGTGTGACCCGCTATATCGATTCGATTGAAGGTCAACCGTATTATTGTATGCGTCTGACTGTTTGGGCTGCAAACCAGAACTATCTGACATACAGGGAGGTGGCGACACCGAACAGCAGTATCGTGCAGAACAACTTGGAATACACCAACTTTATTTCTGAAGATGGGAGCGCCTACGGATTGGTGGCGTCCCGTAATTATGCTTACAAAGATTTGACCATGGATAATACGACGGGCCACAATGAAGATACGCTGGTGCACAGCGCTCGTACCCGTCGGTTGAATTTCGACTATTACCGGTATTCTCCGGAATTTCCCAGTAATGATAGGGGATTGAGACGATGAACATGATGTGGACTTTCATAATCAGATTGCTGCTTGCGACGATTTTCGGGGCACTGATCGGTCTGGAGCGTGAGTATCACGCGAAGGAGGCGGGTGTGCGTACGCATCTGTTGGTCGCGCTGGGCTCCTGTCTCTTCATGATTCTCTCCATCTATGGCTTTGACGCCTTTCTGGATCACGACAACGTCAGTTTCGATCCGTCACGTATTGCCTCCCAGGTGGTTACGGGTATCGGTTTCATCGGTGCGGGCACCATTATCCTGCATAAGCAGGCGGTGCGCGGACTGACAACCGCCGCAGGCGTCTGGGTGACTGCCGCCATCGGACTCGCGTGTGGTAATGGCATGTACATCCTTGCCGGAGTGACCACCGTCACTGTGCTCAGTTCATTAGGACTTATCAATCTCTATCTTCCATCTCTCTCTCAACGGGAACGCCAGATCACCTTTCTGGCGGAGGATTACAATGTCCTGACCGACATTTTGGAAAATCTCCGAAAGGAAAAAATCGTCGTGCTGAACTACGAAATGCGTAAGGATGCGGAAGAAAACAACGGCAAAATGCTGATTGTCTTGAAGATAAGGATGAAAAGATACGACACTGTCGAAGGCATGACCTCAATCCTGAAGAATTTTGAGAAGGTAGAACTTGTGCAAATTGCGTAAGTTCAACGGTCAATAGTCAATGGTCAATGGTCAACGGTCAATTGATAGATTTTTAAGTATTTTCCCCCGACTATTTCTGGTGAGCAGATACCCATCGCGTTATTTCGAATTGTTTCTGCATGGAATTGCTTGGTGTTATCCAGCATAAATTCCAATTTTTCAATTAATTGTGTTTCGTCTTTGGGGGCGATGAGGATGGCGTTGTCCTTGTTGGCGATTTCCGGGATACCGCCCACGGTGGTGGCGATGGCCGGGGTGCCCGTGCAGAACGATTCCAGCAGGACGCACGGTTGGTTCTCGTAGTTCGAGAACATCAGGAAAAAGTCGGAATTTTGCAGCAGCGAAGCAATCTCGGCCGAAGTTTTGCGTCCCAAGAAGTGGACGATGGAATCTAGTCCGCGCTCCCGCACGTATGTCTCCGCCAGAATATTCCGGAAGTCGTGTACAATATTGAGCTCGAAGTCGTTGCGGCGTTGGCTGAGCGCATCCATGGCTCGCAGGATGCCCATGATGTTCTTCGCGTCGTTGTCGAGGGTGGAGACGTGCAGAATCTGCTTTTTCGGCCGTGCCCCTGTCGGGGATTTCAGCGAAAAGATGTCGGGGTTGACCACGTTGCCGACCACCGTTTGCGGTTTTTTTGCGGCGGCGGGCACGGTGGCGGAAATGTTGTCCAGCAGGTTCTGCGACACGGCGGTGACGTGGCTGGCATGACGGTAGATGTAGCGCAAAGCCCATTTCGCATACCATCGGAGCGATTCTCTGTTCATGGGTTGGTAGATGGACCAATGTTCGCTGATTATCAGTGGAATATGATACTTTTTAGCAATTCGGGTGGCTACGATGCCGAGGGGTAGCGCCACATGCAGATGGATGAGGTCTGGCTTGCCGTATTTTTTTATAATGTTCTTGAATTCAGTTAGATAAGTATTGAATAGCTCGTTCCTGTTTTGATAATGAACCGCGTGGAAATGGATGTTCTCAGGAACTGGTGGCTCAAAACCTTCAGCCGTGTGATGAAGGATAATCGATTCGGTGGCTTCTCCTACAGTCTCGATCTGCCGCAAGATGAAATTGCCGTTCAGCGGTCGTTCCGCATCGGGAAACCAAGAGGGGATATGTACTACTAACATGGGCGCTCCTTTCTTTTGAAAAGGGATAACGAACGAAGATTTTCCTTCAGCAAAACAAGGTCCTGCCGGGTGATGAGGAAGTCGTGCGGAGTGGCTTTCGTCTTGATAATGAAGCAGATCAGCGTATAGACGAAGGTGCAGGAGTAGGCAATGCTGGAAATGTGGCCGGCCACTTGCAGGGCTAGGACGGGATCCGTTTTGGACGTTCCGGCGAGCCAAGTGAATCCCAGTGCGAGCGTGACGCCCAACCCGATGAAGGAGCCGATGGCGTTGATGTAGAATTTGCCATGACCGGCAAAGTAATGGGAGAGTATGGAGAGGCAGGATAACGACACGATACCCGGCAACAGACTGTTAATCACGGGTTTGGAGTTGGCGTATTCGGGACCGAAAATGAATCCGAAGAAAGATGCCGGCAGCAGCCAAAGTGTTAATACGGCAATCAGGATGACAACCAGTACGAGCTTCAACAGTGAAAGCGTGAGCCGCTTGGTGTACTCCTCTTCTTGGCAGTTGGAGATTCGGGCGTACTCCACCACACAGATGCTCTTCGGGATAATCAAAACCGCCTCCGAAATCTTATTCCCTAAGTCGTAGATTCCAAGTGCTTTGTCGTTGATAAACCGTTGGATGAGGAAGTAGTTGGTACGGTAGGTGAGCAGTTGCGCCAAGTTCGCCAGTTGGGTCCAGCAACCGAGTTTCACCATCTCCCCGAACAGCTTCCAGATGCCGTTGTAATCGTGGAAATGGACCTTGCGGCGGATGTAGAAACAGCTGATGATGCAAGGCACCAGATACGAGATCAGGTAGAGTCGAAGGTAGAGGCGGATATGGATGCTCCAGCCGAGATGGTGGTGCACGAAGAGGGTCGCCCCCAGGAGGACTATCAACAAGACTGCTTGCGTAAGTTGCAGTAAGTTAAAAAGTTTTATGTTTTCTTTCCCCTGTATGATGCCAAGATGGATGAAATAGACGTTGAGGATGATGGAGGTGACGAAGGTGAAGAGGATGTATTCGTGCGGGACAAGGTTGAATCCGTCCAGCAGACACACGCCGACAGACGTGCTGACCAGCGTCCATGCGTACGAGAGGAGTAGCAGTTGCAGGTTGTCGCGCTGCGGGGTGAGATAGACAAGGGTGGAGCCGCCTACGAAGTTGCTGAGCACCTGCAGCAAGGTCAGACCGAGGATGACAATGGCAATAGTGCCAGTGCCTTCCGGTCCAAACTGGTTGGTGTTGATGATGATCACGGCAAACATGATGACCGTGGTCAGCAGTCGGTTCAAAAAAGTGCCCAGTATTTTTTCTGTCATTTTGTGACTGTTTATCGGAGCTTGATTTTGGCAGCAAAAATACGTAATTATCGGACACAATCAAAAAAAATGTATTTTTGCCTTTTCATAAAACGAGTGTATTATGACAAGACAGATACCCGCTTCCGAGCTGCCGATGCAAGGCAACGGAGCCATTTACCATCTCAATTTGCGCCCCGAGGAACTGGCTGACAATGTCATCCTGGTGGGTGACCCCGGTCGTGTGCCAGTCATCTCTGGCATGTTCGACACAGTGGAGGTGTGCAAACAGAACCGTGAGCTGATAACACATACGGGTACCTATAAGACGAAACGTATCTCTGTGATTTCCACGGGGATGGGAACGGATAATATCGATATTGTGCTTACCGAACTGGATGCTTTGGCTAACGTTGACTTGGCCACCCGCACAGTTAAGGAGGAGCACCGCACCCTCAATCTGGTGCGTATCGGTACGTCCGGAGCGCTGGTCTCTGACATTGAGTGCGGCAGTTTTTTGACGTCAGCGTATGGTTTGGGCATTGACGGCATGTTGCGCTATTACGACACCGGCGACCTCATTTGTGAGGATGTGGTGGAGGCGTTTGTCCGTCACACGGATTGGAATGACAAACTTCCGTATCCCTATTGCACGCCAGCGTCATCAGAGCTGCTCACCCGCATTGCACACGACATGATAAAGGGTATCACCATCAGTGCGCCGGGATTTTTCGGTCCGCAGGGAAGATTTGTGCGTGCCAAATTGAAATATCCCGAGCTGAATCAGAAAATCGAGACCTTCTCATACGATGGGCTTCCGATTACCAATATGGAGATGGAGTGCTCGGCCATCTGCGGTCTCGGAGGACTTTTAGGTCATCGTCCGTTGACCGTCTGCCTGATCATCGCTAACCGCGTGACCGGCAAGTTTTTGGACGACTATCATGGTCGGATGGATGAGCTGTGTAGGACGGTGTTGGAGAGGATATGACGATGAAACACGATGAAAAAACGATGAAACACGATGAAAAAACGATGAAACACGATGAAAACACGATGAAACACGATGAAAAGCGATGAAAAAATGAAAAAACTGTTACTTTTTGCGATATTTGTTGTGTTTGGTTCTGCCACTGCTTTTGCGGAGGGGGAAACCTTTACGATATTGTACCTGATTCCTTTCGAATCAAGTAGTTACGAGTCGCCGTATGTGAAGGAGTGCGAGGATATGGAGAATGTGCGCTCTTATCAGCTAATGGGCTTCTGGAACGGGGCGCAGATGGCGTTGGAGGAGTACGATCGGCAAGGGGTGCACTTGAAGGTGATTGTCCGTGACATCACCAACAATGAGGCCACGTTGCGGCGTATTATGGAAAACACGGAATTGATGAACGAGGTGGACCTCATCATCGGACCGTTTTTCGGGAAAACGTTTGCCATAGCCGCAGGATATGCCAAGGAATACGGCATTCCCATCGTGAATCCCTTCTCCAGCCGTCAGGATTTCGTGTCCGGAAACGAGTACGTCTATAAGTTGATGCCTTCCCTGGAGGCGCGCCCTGCCATGATCTCGTTCTTGGCGCAGCAGTCTGGCGCTTTCCCGATCCTTATCTTTGGCGATACCCTTTCCCATGACAAGGAGATGGCAGCCTATTGCAAGTATTTCAAGGATAATAAGATAGCGTACGAGGTGATCCCCAATGCCACCACCGTGGTGAATCGTCTGCATAAGGGGAGTCCGCAATTTGTCGTTACCTTTTACGACAATCCTGCGCAGAATCTGATCATTTCAAGAAATCTGCTCTACAGCGAAAAGATAGACAATCTAACGTTTGTGGTGCCAGAAACTTGGTTGGAGTCCAAAACGTATGATATCGAGTATTATACCAAACTCAATTTGCATTTTTTCTCGAACTACTATGTTGATTTTGAGAATGAGATGACCAAAACGTTCATTTATGACTACACCCAGCGTTTCGGTGTGCCGCCTTCTTTGAAGAATTTCGCTTTCCAGGGGTACGATATCACCCGTTTCTTTGTGGAGTTCCTCCGCAATGGTAAGGACCTTGACCGGGTGAAGACCTCGCCGATCGCCTATTCGTTGTCATTTGACAAAAATCCGGACGGCGGATTTGAGAATGTGAATGTGCAGTTCTTGGAAGTGAAAGATAATGAGATAGTTCCAAGCCAATATTAACGTCCAATGCACACCTTTTTCGTCGATGTGATCCTGCCCTTGCCTTTGGAGGCGCGATTCACCTACCGGGTCCCGCAGGTGATGAACGGGCGGATTGCGTTCGGCATGAGGGTGATTGTCCCTTTCGGCAACAGCAAACTCTACGCCGCCATCGTGGAACGGGTGCACGAGGAGGCTCCTAAACAATTCAGTGTCAAGTATGTGCTGGACGTGATTGACGACCGGCCGGTGATTTCGGAGGCGCAATACCGTCTGTGGCAGTGGATGGCCGAGTATTATATGTGTACGATAGGAGAGGTGATGGCCGCCTCGCTGCCTTCCGCCCTGCGGCTCGCCAGCGAGACCAAGGTCAAAATCCATCCCGAATTCGACGGCGATGTCTCCGTGCTGACCCCCTACGAGCTCAATGTCGTGGAATTGCTGATCCATCGCGAGACCATGACGGTTGCGGAGGTCGGGAAAACATTGCAGGTGGCCAAGGTGATGCCCATCATCAAATCCTTGGTCGACAAGCGTGCTGTGATCACCGATGAGGAAATTCGAAATCCATATAAGCCTAAGAAAGAGACGGTTATAAGTCTTGTGCCCCCCTATAATCAGGAGCCGGCTTTCATGGAGTTGCTCGACAAACTCAATGCGAAACCGAGTACCGCGCAGCAGGCCGACACGTTGCTGGCCTTCATGATGCAAACGCGCGAGGGCAACCGTTACCATTTTGACGCCGCCGTGCCCAAATCAAAGCTGGCCAAGGCGGAGAATGTCAGTCCGAGCAGTCTGCAGACCTTGATTAAGAAGGGTATTTTGAAGTCGGAGGAGCGGGTGGTGTCCCGTTTGGTGGACGTTACGATGGATTCCGCCGCAGAGGTGAGTCTTTCGGAACCACAAGAACATGCGTATCAGGAGATTAAGCAACGTTTCGAGCAGTTTCCCGTCACCTTGCTGCATGGTGTCACGGGCAGCGGCAAGACGGAGAT
>Ga0310694_10007236_pt1 | contig 10443 bp, 9 predicted proteins | sample 174DNAGHGhighgp2_FD_203884 | JGI IMG/M metagenome (GOLD analysis project Ga0310694, IMG submission 203884) | Sheep rumen microbial communities from Palmerston North, Manawatu-Wanganui, New Zealand - 1742 DNA GHGhigh gp2 (v2) (version 2) | ecosystem: Host-associated > Mammals > Digestive system >... | reverse complement strand
ATACCTACCAGACGGCCATCGAACTCATAGTCTTTATAGTCGGAAAGGAAGATCTCTGCGTCTGTCATACCAGTGTAGTCGTTGGCGGCATCTTTCATAGCCTGATTGATTTTGGCAACGGAGTCAGGCGACAGGCCCAGTTGTGAGATGAGTGCCAGCCACGCCGTGCTGTCAATTTTCTGTGTGGTGCTCGTCGAGAGGTTGCGAGTGTCGCTGAGAATGCCGGCCAGCATGATGCGGGCTGTCTCGTCGTCGATGGCGATACCCAATTCCCGATACATCTGGTAGATGATGGTGTTAGTGGAACCTACCATCTCGCGTCGCACATAGGGGATAACGGCATCCGCGATGTCACCTTCAACATGGTGGTCTATCTTTTGCAGGATGACGGCCTCGCGGGCACCATCGACACATTGGGCGTAGTCGGTGTGGTCTGTCAGTATCAAGCGGGTATTGGGCACAACCGATGTCTTCAATTCTGGAAGCGCAAAGCCGAACAGGGCTGAGATGTAGGCCGACTCGCGATTGGTGGGACTGCTGACCTTGGCCTTGCAGTTATATCCCAACTGACGCATGAGACGGGCAAACGACAAGGCGGAGGTGGCTGCATCGACATCGGGGGTCTTATGGCCGTAGACATAGCACGTGTCATTCCCCCAGTCGAGTGATTTCAGCAACGCGCGATAGGCTTTTCCCTGTTGGGGCTGCTGCTCTATGGGCTTGGGGATAGTAGAGCATGATGAAATGATCATGGCAATGCAGCAGCAACTTGCAGCCAGCCAAAGGATATGGGAGAATTTCTTCATAATCTTACGCAAAGACTTTGGGCCATCACTTTAGCTCCTGATGAAGAGGAGGTAGGCGGTGGTGATGATGATGGAGGTGAGGAAATAGATGACGAGGAAGATGAGGAAGGCGAAGAAGACTTTGAGGATGGTGCGCCAATAGGAGTAGCCCGATAGCTGTTTGAGGGGGATGAGGGCGAGGATGAAGAGGAAAGGCTCGATCATCAGCGGTAGGCAAAGGATGCCTGCGATGATGTTGTAGATGGTGAGCATGTTGGAGATGTAGACGGTGGCCACGAAGAACTCTGAGAACCGCATGTCGGGGATGTTGGGACAATGGCGGAAGAAGAGATAGAGGGGCACTGAGAAGAATAGCAGAAAGACGAGCGACACAAGGGTCATGTGTTTGTAAGCCCATCGGGTAATGCCCTTGCTGTCGAGACCTAACTCCTTTGAGACATTTGGATCGTTCTGCACATAATTGTCTATCTGGTCGACTATCTCCAACCGCTGTTCCATGCGGTTGACACCTCGGATATTCACGCCATTCTCCACGAGCAGTGTCAGCGCCACCAGCAGGAAGAACATCTTGAACGGTGGGAAATAGGCCATCTGCATGCCCTGCAGATAGTCGCGAATCATGTAGCCCGGACGCAGCATCAAGTCGCGCAGGGTGCGGAACATGCCGCGATTACCCAATCCCCAGACGTCGAGGAACAAGAGGAAGGCTTTCTTGAAAGAGTATCTGCCGATTCTAGCCGACTGTCCGCAACGAGGGCAGTAGTTGCCCTCGAAGCGTGTGTCGCAGGTGGTGCAGACGTGCGAAGCCTCAGACAACGGCTTCACCTGATGGGGTTGCTGCTGCCAGGTTCTGAATCGGCGATATGTCTCTTTCCAATTCCCCATTATCTCTGACTTTCGGTCTCGGCACGCTTTTTCTGGAAGAAGCGGTCGATGAAGTTAATCTGTTCGCGGTTGGGCACTGTGATGAGTGAGGCACCGTTGGAGAACTGCATCGTGGTGGGCTTGCTATCGTCGAACGAAGGCCAGTAGGGGAGACCCTTGCCGTTGGGATTGCAGGTCTTGGCGAAGTTCACCCAGTACTGCTGGATGATCTCTGCGACAGCTGACTCTGCGGGATATTTGTCGGGCTGGGTGAGGAACTCGCCGTTGAGATAGAGGATATCATCGGCGTGGGCCACCCCTTTGCGACGCTTGTCTGGCGAGAAGCTGCGTGTGGAAGGCTGGGCGAGATAAGCGGCATAGGCTGGACTCTTGCCCGTCTTGGTCTGCAGACTTACCCAGGCGTATGACGGCCAGGCGAATCCCAGATCGCGGAAGGCATCGCCGTTGCTGTGCCAAGCCTCATCGTCGGTATTGCCAGGATAGACCTTCAACGCCTCGTCGGCCATATCGCCAAACATAGCCTGCGCCTGTTTCTGATAACCCTCCGCCTTGATATTCGCAGGTGAGAAGAGGGCACCCTCGTCGCTGTTGGTCATCACGATTACGGGCACATCATTATATTCGCCACGCTCGTAGAGACGGTATTGGTCGTCGCAGATTACGTAGCCATCGACACAAGGCCAGAAGCCAGCGAAGCCCACATTGCCGTCGCAGAGTTCCATCGCGTCCATCTTGCGCATCTGTTTGATATTCTTCTTCTTGAGATGTTTCATGAAGGCGAGACCCTGCTGTTCGGCACCCTTCTGCGAGGCATCGAGACCCAAGGCACGCGGTTTGTCGCTCCAAGGAGCAAACGAGCCTCCGCTCTGGCTGATGGCTGCACGGAAGAGACCTTTTGCTAGAGGCGAGCCACAGAGTATGCTGCAGCTGATGGCACCAGCACTCTCACCGAAGATGGTAACCTTCGAGGGGTCGCCACCGAAGTTGGCAATGTTGCGCTGTACCCATTGGAGGGCGAAGATCTGGTCGAGCAGACCGTAGTTGCCCGAGTGACCTTCTGGATTCTCCTTTGCGAGTTCAGGATGTGCCAGGAATCCGAGGGCACCTGTGCGATACTCGATGCTGACGATGACCACACCACGCAGGGCGAGATGCTTCCACAGGTCGCCACCATAATGCTCTGTCTGGAAACCTCCACCGTGAATCCACACCATCACGGGCAGTTTGTCGTTGACGCTCTTGGCGGGTGTTGCGATGCCGAGATACAGACAGTCTTCGCTCATCATATCAGCCGTGCGTCCAGGACGAGTGGGCTGAGGAGGCAGGGGACCGAAGTTGTCAGCCTTGAGCACACCCTCCCAGGGTTTTGCTGGCTGCGGAGCACGCCAACGCAGGTCGCCAACGGGTGGGGCTGCGTAAGGAATGGCTTTATACACGGCAAGCTGACCGTCGAGGATACCCTCCACGTCGCCTGTTTCTACATGGGTTTTCAACAGTGGTTGTGCCACAGCGTCTGTTGCCAGCATCAGGGCGCAGACCATCATGATCATTGTCAACAGTTTTTTCATATCGTTGTCAGTTTTATGCCAATAGTCGGCGTGAGAAATAGCGAACGGGGTACCAGACGGCCAAGAATCCTACGATGAGCACCGTGAGGAAGATGAGGATGATGTCCTCAGGATGGACACTCACGGGATAGGCGTCGACGACGAACGATCCACTCGATGAGCCCAGTTTTACGAGGCCGAAGGTCTGCTGCGCCCAACAGAGCACCAGTCCGATGATGATGCCAATGATAGCGCCCAGAGCCGATATCAGACGACCCTCGAAGAGGAAGATGCGGGTGATCTGTTTGTCGCTGGCGCCCAGATTGCGCAGCGTCACCACATCGTCCTTCTTGTCGATGATAAGCATGGAGAGCGAGCCGATGATGTTGAAGCAAGCCACCATGAGGATGAACGTCAGGAAGATATAGGCTATCAGCTTCTCGATCTTCATGATCTTGAAGGTGTCGTCCTGCTGCTCGAAACGGTCGCGCACATAGCAGCGGTCGCCTACAATCTGTTTGATCTCGGATTTCGTACTTTCAAAGTTGCTGCCTGGCTTCAGACGCAGTTCGAGGGCGGAAATCATACCCTGTTGCTCGAAGATGCGACGGGCGAAGGCGATATCGGTGAGGATGTAACTCTTGTCGTAGCGCGACTGCTTGACATTGAAGATGACACCAGGCGAATAGAGCTCATCGGCCACGAGACCATCCATCGGATTGGCCATATTCAGCTGGCCTTCGCGACGAGGGGCGTAGATCTCCAGCGGCTCGTCATACATGAGGCCTGTACCCAGTTGCTCAGCCAGGCGGATGCCAGGAATGCCGTAGAACATATCTGCAGCCTTCAGTTCGAAGTCTCCGTTGCCCAGCAGGATCTCGTTGATATGGGTGAGTTGGCTGAAACTGTCCTCCACACCCTTGACGGTTACCATTGCCTGATGCCCTTTGTAGACAGCCAGCGCTTGGTCTTCTACGGTTTCCATCGCCACTTCCACCTGCGGCAGTGCCTTGATCTTCGCCAGCGCGGGGTCGTCGGAAGGCATTGTCTTTCCCTCTACGGGAAGGATTTTTAGCTGTGGGTCGAACGAGGTGAAGAAGGAGGCCACCATATCATGGAAGCCGTTGAACACGGAGAGTGTCACCACAAGGGCCATCGTGGCAACAGCCACACCCACAACGGAGATGGCGCTGATGACATTGATGGCGTGGGTCGACTTCTTAGAGAAAAGATATCGCCTAGCGATAAAGAACGGGAAATTCATATCTCTTACCTCTTACCTCTCACCTCTTACTTCTTCAATAGTTCGTCGATGTGTTCGATATAGTCCAGCGAGTCATCGATAAAGAACCTGAGTTCAGGCACGATGCGCAGTTGGTTTCTCACGCGTGTACCTAATTCATATCTGATGGCCTTGTTGCTGGCGTTGATATTCTGCAGGATCTCCTCGCCCTTGTCGCTGGGGAAGATGCTCAGATAGGCCGTGCAGATGCTGAGGTCGGGTGAGATCTTCGTGCGTGTGACGCTAACCATCGTACCATGCATGGCGCGGGTCTGCTGTTGGAATATCAGCGAGAGCTCTTTCTGGAGCAGTCGTGCGATTTTGTTTTGTCTTGTCTCTTGCATTTCAATAATTGATAATTGACAATTGATAATGGATAATTATTTCTTTCTGATTAGTGTCAGTCCGTCTCTTAACGGCAGGATGACCTGTTCAACGCGAGGGTCGGCAGCAATATAGTCGTTGAAACTTTCGATGCCTTGTGTCTGGTGGTCGCGGTCGTAGGCTTGGTCTACGACGTGTCCGTCCCAGAGTGTATTGTCAGCGAGGATGAAGCCACCAGGCTTGAGGATGCCCATCACCATTTCGTAGCAGTCGCGGTAGGTGCGCTTGTCGCCATCCATAAACGCCATATCAAACGTAATACCCAGTTTGGGAGCCTCTATGAGGGCGTCGCCGATGATGAAGTGAATCTTGCTCGCCACCTCGGAGCCCTCTATCCAAGGACGGGTGAAGTCCTCCATCTCATCGTTGATCTCGAAGGTGTAGAGCTGTCCGTTGCTGTCGAGTCCCTCTGCCATCGAGATGGCGCTATAACCGCTGAAAGTGCCTATCTCAAGGATGTTCTTCGGCTTTATCATCCTGACCAGCATTTTGAGCAACCGTCCTTGCAGATGTCCGCTAGCCATCCGTCCGTGAATGGTGTGGAGGTTCGTTGCCCGCCAAAGCCGATACAGGTATTCTGGTTCCGGCTCTGTATGTTTCAGGATGTAGTCGTCGAGCGTCATCCGATCAGCGCCTCTATGGCCAGACGATAGCTGTCGAGTCCGAATCCGCAGATCACACCCTTACAGGCTGCTGAGATCAGTGACTTGTGTCTGAACTCTTCGCGCTGGTGGACATTCGAGATGTGCACCTCGATGACGGGACACTTGAGACTGCGGATGCAGTCGTGCAGGGCAACACTCGTGTGGGTGTAGGCTCCCGCATTGAGCACGATGCCGTCGTAACCGCCAGCGAAGCCCGTTTTCTGCATCTTGTTGATGAGCTCACCCTCGACATTGCTCTGATAGTAGTCTATCTGCACTTGCGGGTAGCGACTACGGAGTGCCTGGAGGCAGTTTTCCATCGATTCTGAGCCATAGATGCCTGGTTCCCGCTGCCCCAGCAGGTTCAGGTTTGGCCCGTTGATAATCTGTATCTTCATCTTTTTTCTGCTTGTTTTGGGTGCAAAGATACGAAAAAGTAGTGAATAGTGAATAGTGAAAAGTGAAAAATTTGCTGCCGCCTGAATAATTTTCCATTTTTCATTTTCCATTTTCAATTTATTTTAGTACCTTTGCAGCCGAATTTCAAGGGGTGCCTGCGGTCGCAGGCTGAGATGATACCCTCTAACCTGATCCGGATCATGCCGGCGTAGGGATGGAATACAGGATAATCAACACAAGCAACCCCCTTTACAAAAAGTAAAAAGGTAAAAAAGTAAAAAAGGTAAAGGTATGAAAAGATTTGTTTTTCAGGTATTGGCGCTGGTGGGCGCGATGAATGTGAATGCACAAAACACAGCTGCACTCTATGACTCAACTCAGGTAGAGGCCTTGCAGGAGGTGGTGGTACGCGGTGTAAGGGCGCAGAAGAATGCCCCGTATGCCATCGCCAACATCAAGAAATCGGAGTTAAATGAGTTTTCTACGACAGGTAAGGAACTGCCCCTTCTCTTCTCGCAGACGCCAGGTGTGCTGGCTTGGAGTGAGAACGGTCTGGGCACAGGAACCACCTATATGCGTATCCGTGGTGCAGGCGACTCACGTATCAATGTGACCTTAGACGGTGTGCCCTTGAACTCGCCAGAGGATCAGTGTGTGTTCTGGGCCAATATGAACTCGTATGGCTCACTGTTGGGTTCAGTACAGATTCAGCGCGGTGTGGGTACCTCTACTAATGGCGATGGTGCCTTTGGTGGAACGGTGGCCCTCTCATCGGCTACGCCCTTGCAGAAGGCTGGGGCAGAGGTGTCGATGTCGTATGGCTCGTATAATACGTTTAATGTGGGCGGTAAGTTCTCAACGGGTCTGTTGTGGAATCACCTGATCTTCGACGGTGCCTATCACGAGACCAATACCGATGGCTTTATTCATGGTACTTCAGGACGTAGCGGTAGTTACTATGGTGGTCTTACGTGGATAGGCGATAAGTATCAGATACGTTATAAGAATATCGGCAACTTTGAGAAGACGGGTCAGGCTTGGAACGGTGTCACCACAGGTACCAACGACCTGAGCATTATGGATGGTACCTATGGCGAGCGGACTGGCATCAAGACCTACGAAGATATGTGGGACAAGGGTCTGGGCAAATATAATTCGCTCTATGAGGAGCTGATCATCACGCCCTTGGAGCAGAAAACGGTGGGTAATCCTTATGCTTATTCGACGCAGCGCTATCAGATGAATGATGGCAGCTATTGGGACAAGACGACGGATAACTTCTGGCAGAACCATAATATCCTCTCGGCTTCGTGGAATATCAGCGATCAGTGGTCAACATCGGCCTCGCTGCACTATACCTATGGCTACGGTTATTATCGTGAGTTCCGTCCGAAGAATAAACTAGCGAAGTTCGGTCTGACGGCTACGGATGACGAAGGCAACAAAATCAAAAAGACCGACTTCGTACGTAAGAAGGGCCTCTCGCAGAATACCTACGGCCTCGTGTGGAATGTGAACTATCAGGATGATTCGTGGGATGTCATTGGCGGTTTCTCGCTGCAGAATTTCGATGGCAATCACTTCGGCTATCTGACTTATGCTGCCAACTCCATCGTAAGCCAGAAGTATCTCAGCGATGGCGATTACAAATACTACGACTCTGATGCCCATAAGTTAGATGGCAACGTCTATCTGAAAGCTGCCTATCATATCAATGAGCAGTGGGATGTGTTCGGCGATGTGCAATATCGTCATGTAGGCTACAAAACTGATGGTATCAACGATAAGTTCTATGATGATGAATCAGGCTACTACAATCAGAAACTTGACATCGACAAGAAGTATGACTTCTTCAACCCGAAGGCGGGCTTCTCTTGGAGTCTCGACGGTCATCGCGTCTATGGTTCTGTGGCGATGAGTCATCGTGAGCCTGAGCGTAACAACTTTACGGATAATGGTAGCTATCCTGCTCCTAAGGCTGAGCAGATGGTGGACTTTGAGTTGGGTTATACCTTTACGGACGACACTTGGCATGTGGGTCTGAATGGTTATTATATGAAGTATGATAATCAGTTTGTGCAGACGGGAGCGCTGAGTGATATCGGTGAGAATCTGACGACAAACATCAAGGATTCGTATCGTGCGGGTCTGGAATTGCAGGCTGGGGTGAATGCGACATCGTGGCTGACCATCGAGGGCAATGCGGCTCTGAGTACAAATAAGATTAAGGACTTCGATGAAGTGGTGGAGGACTGGGACAACGGTTCACAGACCATCCATTACGACAACTCGACGCTGGCCTTCTCACCCTCGCTTATTACGAACGTGTTCTTTAATTTCCATTATAAAGGTTGGCAGGCTGTGTGGCACGGTAACTATGTGTCGCGCCAGTATCTTGACAACACCGAATGTGAGGATCGCTCGTTGCCGGAGTACTCTGTGGCAAATGCCTCGCTGAGTTATACGTTGAAGCCTAAAAAGGTGCTGAAGGAGTGCGTCTTCGGGCTGAACTTCAACAATATCTTCAACCAGCATTATGCTGCCAGTGGATGGGTGTATTCTGCTATCTGCGAGAGTTATGGTCATCCGAATGACAACCGTTACTATCAGATTGGCTTTATTCCGATGGCGGGCTTTACGATGCAGGGTAATATCACATTGCGATTCTAATGATGGACTTTATTGTTGCACATTGGTTGGATATCGTGACGACGGTCTTGGGACTGGCGTATATCTTGTTGGAGTATAAGGCGAGCGTATGGATGTGGGCTGTGGGTTTTGCGATGCAGGCCTTGGGCATCGTGCTCTATTACCAGAAAGGACTCTATGCCGATTGCGGTATGGAGTTCTACTATCTGGCGATGACGATGTATGGCTATTGGAAATGGATTCATGGTACACCCAGGAAAGAGCCTCTGCCCATCCGACATTTCCCTCAGCGACTGGTACTTCCCTGGCTGGTGATCATCCTTGTCATTTGGGGGATTATCTATTGGTTGCTGGTGACGTTTACCAATTCAAATGTACCTTTGGCGGATAGCTTTACCACCGCCCTGAGTATTATCGGAATCTGGGCACTGGTACATAAGTATCTGGAACAGTGGTTTATCTGGATTGCGGTAGATGTGGTGACGTGTGTACTGTATTTCTATAAGGATATTCCTTTTAAGGCTTCATTGTATGGCCTCTATGTCGTTATTGCCGTCTTCGGCTATATGAAGTGGCGACGTATGATGCAACCATCGAAAGAACCAGAACTCCAAAGATAATCAGGAGCGAGATTGGCGTATCCACCTTGATATGCCAGAATACTTCGAGCAACATCTTCACACCCACAAAACTGAGAATGATGCCCAAGCCATATTTCAGGTATTGGAAATATTGAGCGATGGCTGCGAGAGCGAAATAGAGGGCACGCAAACCCAAGATGGCGAAGATGTTCGACGTGAGTACGATAAATGGGTCGCGACTCACGGAGAAGACCGCGGGAATCGAATCGACAGCAAAGGCCACATCTGTTGTCTCAATCACCAAGAGGGCGATAAAGAGTGGGGTAGCCAGTCGTTTCCCGTTCTCGATGATAAAGAATTTATCCTCGTGCATCTGATCCGTTACGGGGAAGAACTTCTTGAATAGTTTCACGAAGATATTCTTCGAGGGGTCGACGCTTTCTTCTTGGTGTCCGAACATCTTGATGCCTGTATAGATGAGGAAGACGCCAAAGATGGCCAGTATCCACTCGAAACGCTGTACCATCGCTGCACCAGCGAAGATAAAGATGCTGCGCAGGATCAGGGCTCCAAAGATACCCCAGAACAAGACTTCATGTTGGTATTTCCGCTGGACTCCGAAAAACGAGAAGAGCATGAGGAACACAAAGAGATTATCCATCGACAGTGATTTCTCGATAAGATAGCCCGCCAGGAATTCCATCGCCTTGTTGTCGCCCTCATAGAACCAGATGCCTGCGCAGAAGATAAGCGAAACAGCAATCCACACGCACGTCATCTGCAGGGCTTCTTTGATGCTTACTTCATGCTGTCCTTTCCGGCCAAAGAGCTTCAGGTCGGCATAGAGCATCACGATGACGAGTGCATAAAACAGGATCCAAGCCCACATGGGCATGCTGATTACTTCCATAACGGATGCAAAGGTAGTGCAATTTGGGCGAAATACCAAAAAAAATCTATTTTCGCTTTCTACTTTTACCTTTTTTTACTATCTTTGCAGCGTTAAACTTAAGGATTATGGAAAACAAAGTGTTTTGGAAAGAAGCTCCATTGGTACGATTGGCTGTCTGCTTGATGGCAGGAATCATTGTTGGCGACACATTCGTGGTGGGTCAGTGGTTGTTGGTGGTTCTTGTGGCGATGGTAGTTGTGGCCTTGCTGTTGAGGAAGCATGAGCATGGACAGTCGATAGCTATTGCAGTTTGTTTTGTGGTGCTTGGTTGGTTGCTGATGGAAAGGCAGAAGGCGTTGTTGGTGGTGGACTGG
>Ga0310694_10007234_pt1 | contig 10444 bp, 6 predicted proteins | sample 174DNAGHGhighgp2_FD_203884 | JGI IMG/M metagenome (GOLD analysis project Ga0310694, IMG submission 203884) | Sheep rumen microbial communities from Palmerston North, Manawatu-Wanganui, New Zealand - 1742 DNA GHGhigh gp2 (v2) (version 2) | ecosystem: Host-associated > Mammals > Digestive system >... | reverse complement strand
TAGCCCAATGGAGATTAGAGCTCCTATAAATATAATAACTACAGGTACCCAAATTCTTTTTAAACTAATTCTATAGTCTTTAATAAAAATCATATAGAATACAGAATAAATTGGAATCATATGTTCAATAAAGAATTGATAATATCTATAATACATAGGCCCTGTTGTACTGATGACTGCAGGTGTTACAAGTGGGACCATACCTAGAGTTAAACAAACATAGACAGCGTAATCAAATAACCATTTTAAATCTGTAACTAGCATAAATACCACAATAAATGATGACCATGTACAAACCTGAAGTGGTAAATGGGATAATAAATCACTCTTGCCAGGATTTCCGGTGTATAATACTCTCCAATCATATGACATAGCAACTACCATCAAAATAAAGGCAAGTATAAATCGAATATATTTTTCTTTAGGATTCGCCTTTATTTTATCTTTGTAAATATAGGTTAGGATAATTGATGATATTAATATAATAATAGGTAAGAAATGCCAAAATGAAAAATAGGTAAAATCACCTGGTTCTCCATACCCAAAAAATCCATCCTTATAAAAATTTGCGTAAGATGCCACTTCTTCTAAAAACATAAAATCCCTCCATGGAGTCCCCGAGGCGATTCGAACGCCCAATCATTCCCGTCGGAGGGGAAAGCATTATCCAGCTATGCTACGGGGACATCTACCCTATTATATGATTTTTTCCAAAAAAGGACAAGGCAAATAAAAAAAGAGTTGACATTCAAATTTCAATTTTGTATAATACCTATTGCAGTTTGTAATTGCCCGCTTGGTGGAATGGTTAACACGTCTCCCTCTCAAGGAGAAGATTACGGGTTCGACCCCCGTAGTGGGTACCAATTGAAATTTAAGGGGCTGTTAAGAAACTAAAATAGTTTCTGACAGCTCTTTTTTTAGAAAAAATCACCTTTTTGATACAATTTAAGTATCTGGAGGTGTTTTTTTGTGCCATATTTCACTATTTTTCAAGAACAGTTATTTCCCACCGCTGAACTCTCTAGAGGGGAAAAAGAAAAATTTGATAATTTTTTAAGGATTTTAGAAGAATCAGGTGTTGGTGATATTATTCATAATGAGCTATATTTGGATAAAGGGATTGGAGGTAGAACTCCATATAATCCATATAGATTATTTGCTGCTATTATATATGCTTTTTCTAAACATTCAGGTAGTTTAAGAAAAATTGAGGAGAGTATTAAGTTTGATTTGAGATTCATTTATCTGTTAAATCAAGAAACACCATCTTATGTTACAATTTCTAAGTTTCTTAACAACATAGTTGTTAAGCATTACGAAGATATCTTTTCAGCTATTACCAAAACTATAATGCTTAAGTATGATTTATCTTTTGAAGATTGTTTTATTGATGGAACTAAGATTGAAGCTAATGCTAATAAATATAAATTTGTTTATAAGCCTACTACTTTCAAAAATAATTTATTTCTAAAAATTAAAGATCTTATATCTCAATATTTCGAAATATCTATAAACAAAAACACTTTTGTTTCTAAAGAGGTTGCTATTTATGTATCTCAAATGCTTGACCTATTAAAAAAACAAAATATCGATGTAGATAACATAAAAACAGGTCGTGGTATTAGAAATCCAAAAATAGTATCTGATTATTTATTACTATCCACATATCTTATTAAGCTACTAGACTATGAGGAAAAAGATAATATATGTGGTCCTAATAGAAATTCGTATTATAAAACTGACCACGATGCTACTGCCATGTGCCTAAAAGAAGATTACTATTCTGGCTTAGGTAGTAACACTCATGCCGCTTATAACCTCCAAATTATAGTTTCTAAGGGGATAATTATGAGTTTTTATGTTTCTCAAGATAGAACCAATCAATATACTTTAATTCCTGCTCTTGAAAAATTTAAAGTTATGTATGGTTCATATCCTACTAGACTTTGTGCCGATGCTGGATATGGTTCTTTGAAAAATTATCAATTTGTAAATCAAAATAATATTGATAATTATATTAAATTTGCCGATTGGTCTAGGGTTGTTTCTGGTGATACGTATGACTTATTTTATTTTAATGATGACGAGAACTTAGTGTGTTTAAACGAAAAGGTTGCTTTAAAGACTCGTATTTATAAAGATAGATATGCTCATAAAGGTTCATATCTCTATGTAATTGAATCTTGCTCATATTGTAGATTAAAAAAATATTGTCAGGCAAAATTAAAGGAAGTTAAAAATTATAGGATATTTGATGTGAACTATGATTTTCATCGTATTAAAAAAGATGTAACACAAAAGCTTCTATCACCAAAAGGAATTGAAATGCGAGTAAATCGTTCATCACAGGTTGAGGGCGCCTTTGGTGTAATAAAACAAGATATGGATTATGATAGAGCTAGACGACGTGGTATGGAAAATGTATCATTAGAATTTATGTTAATTTGCTTAGGTTACAATATAAGAAAATTATTTTCATTAATTGAAGGCAAAGCTAAAACAGACTATTGGAAGGCTCCGCTTGATTTAAAACCAGAAACTATACCTGAAATTGATTATGAAAAAATATTCAAAAAACGAAAGAAAGGAGAGAATGAATCTCTCCGTAAATCATATAAACATAAGAAAAGAGCTGCTTAGAAACTATTTTAGTTTCTTAACAGCCCCTTTTTTGTTTTCCAAAATTAACTATTTGCTATTGTAAAATAAAAAGACTTCAGCTTGAAGTCTTTTTCATTTTATAAAGAGTTTAATACCTTATCAATACGAGCTAAGGTCTTTTCCTTACCTAATATTTGAATAATATAATATAGGTTTGGACATACACTTCTACCAGATAGAGTAATTCTTAAGAAGCCTGTAACATCACCAACATGGCCCTTATAAGCTTCCTTATTTTTCTTCCATACCTTTACGTTATCTGCAAAGCCATGACGCATAGATAATTCCTTCATTGAATTGAACCATGCCTCTTCATCTAAAGACAAGTCAATAGATTCCTTATAATCATTTAATACAGCTTTTACATCTTCTTTATCAAATTGGCCAAAGTCTAGGTTCTTTAAATCAATTTGGTTATATACATCATCATAGAAAAATGAAATGATTGGATAAATATCAGAATATTTTGAATAATCCTTTCTTGGCTTATCCTTTTCTCTTTCAATATTTAAAATGCTTGTAAAGAATGCCTCATCTGAAATAATCTTTTGATAGAATTCAGGCTGATATGTCTTAGCCCATTCCTTAACCTCTTGACATAAATCACTAGCCTTACGGTATGCCATTCTTTCCTTAGAAATACTTGCAACCTTCTCAAGGTCAAATAATGCACCATCAAGACTCATCTTATCAAATGATAGCTTGAAGTCATAGAAATCCTTATCTAGATTTTCATTTCTCCACATTTCGTAATTTGAATTAGCAATAGTAAGTAAATATTCAATAAAACCATATTTAGGGTAACCCTGTTCAAGGAAATATGAAACTGCAGCTTCAACATCCTTTCTTTTTGATAGCTTTCTTCTATTGCCATTTTCAACTTTCATGATAACTGGGAAGTGTGCATACTTTGGTCTTTCAAATCCCATTGTATCAAATAACTCAAGGTGGATTGGAAGTGATGGTAACCACTCCTCACCTCTTGTGACGTGAGTTGTATGCATGAAATGATCATCACATAAATGAGCAAAGTGATAAGTTGGAAGTCCATCACCCTTTAGAATTACAATATCCTGATCATTTTCAGTTAATTCTAAATCGCCTCTAATTTCATCATGGAACTTAATCTTATTGTTGTGATCTCCCATAGATTTAAAACGGATAATATATGGTTCCCCTGCTTCAATCTTTTTGATTGCCTCATCAATAGGGAAATCTCTATATTTTGCATACTTTCCATAATATCCAGGAATTTCCTTGTTTGCTTCTTGAACCTTTCTTAATTCAGCAAGCTCTTCTTGAGTACAAAAGCATGGATAGGCTCTTCCCATCTTCATTAAATGCTTAATGCAGGCTCTATAGATATAGGCTCTATTTGATTGCTTATATGGACCATAGTTTCCAATTTCCTTTGTATCTGATAAATATCCCTCATCTGGAATAACATCAAATACAGCTAGCTGCCTAATTAATGATTCACCAGAACCTTGAATCTCTCTTTTTGTGTCAGTATCCTCAAGTCGAATATAGAATACACCACCACTTTGTTTTGCATATCTTGCAGAAACTAAAGAAGTAAATAAGCTTCCTGTATGTAAGAATCCTGTTGGGCTTGGTGCGAATCTTGTAACCATTGCACCTTCCTTTAAATCTCTTTTAGGATATCTTTTTTCTAAATCTTCTACTGTTAATGTAACATCTTTAAATATTAACTCGGCTAAATCGTTGTAATTTGCCATGATTTCACCTCAATTCTTTCCTATTATATAGGAAAAGACTCTATTTTTCAACAGAGTCTTCAAATATTTAAGCACTATAAATAAACTGCTTAACATCTATAGAAACATCTTTTGTGCTTCCGTTTCTTGTAACATTAAAAATTAATGTATCATCTAAATCTAAATCAAGGTTATAAAGAAATGCATTTGGATCTTCAGATTGTGTAACTGTATAGGTTACATCCGTTTTTGATTCATCAAAATAATCTACCTTAATTGAATTAATAATATCATTTGTTTGTAATTCTATACCTGTATAGGTATCATTTGATGAAACCATAGATACATAGTAAACATATGATTTTCTACCAAAACTTTGATTGTAATATCCTTGAGAGATTGTAAATCCGTATTCATAATCTCCAAGAATATAGCCTGATTTCCAAACCTTATTGGCTGTATCATATTCTGCAGTATCTAAAATATTTTCAATTGTACTTACTACATCATTTGATGGGATGGCAAAACCTAAACCCTCAATTCCAGATTCTGCATATTTTGCATTTACAATGCCAATTAAAGCACCTGCAGTATTAAATAATCCACCACCAGAATTACCACTATTGATGGCAACATCTGTTTGAATTAATGTCTGTGTAGTATAATCATCTGTTTGAACCTTACGATTAATATAAGATACTACTCCTGATGAAACTGAACCAGGTAAAATGCCTAAAGGATTACCAATACAAGCTACACTTGAGCCTAGCTTTAATTCATCTGAGTTTTCAAATAAAGCTGCATACGTTAAATCTAGCTTCTCAATAGAAAGAATAGCTAAATCCAAATCCTCATATCCACCTACTAATTCTGCAGAATATGTGTTCCCATTTGTAAGTGTAACATCAAAGGCGCTTGCATCTTCAATTACATGGAAGCAAGTTACTAAATAGCTTAACCCTAAATTAGAATCATAGGAAACTAAAACACCAGAACCTGATGAAATTGCTGCAGTAGAGGATGCTTGAATAGACACTACAGAATCATATACCATACTTACAGTATCTTCAATACTTGTTTCCTTTGAGGTTTTTTCAGTTAATGATAAAGTAGCTGATGTTTTTTCATATACAGGAGTATATAACAATGTCTTTTTACTTGATGAAGAACTAGAATCTTTAATATTCACTGCATTCTGATAATCAGATGAATCTCCTTCTATAAATTGAATGGATGAAGCATTACAGCTTGCTAATGCTATTGTCATAGGTATTAATAATAAACCTAATAATCTTTTTTTCATATTTATCACCTTCTATACCCATATTATAGATTTCAATTATGGTATGATTTTGTGATAAATATTTTGAATTATCGTCAAAAAAGAAAAAGGACCACAATTTAGTGGCCCAAATATCTTACTTAAAATAACGGTCTAAAAGTCCCTTTAATGCCTTACCATGTCTAGCTTCATCTCTAGCCATTTCATGAACTGTATCATGAATTGCATCTAGGTTGTATTGCTTTGCAACTTTTGCAAGCTCAGTCTTACCATTAGTAGCACCAAACTCACATTCAACTCTCCATGCTAAATTCTTCTTTGTTGATGCTGTCATATTAGGTTCTAATTCAGATCCTAATAGCTCAGCAAACTTTGCAGCATGCTCTGCTTCTTCGAATGCAGCCTTTTCCCAATATAGACCTGCCTCAGGGTATCCCTCTCTATGAGCAATTCTTGCCATACATAAATACATACCAACCTCAGAGCACTCGCCATTGAAATTAGCTACTAGCTGATCATAGATATATTTTTTAACATCCGCAGGAATATCTGGGTTATTTTTAACAGTCTTTTCATAAACGCCAAACTCATGCTCAGCTGCTAAAGTCATTTCACCTACAACCTCTTGGAATGCCTTTGCTGGAGCCTTACAAACAGGACACTTGAAATCCTCTGGTAATGACTCTCCCTCATAAACATATCCACAAACCTTACATACAAATTTTTTCATTTTATCACCCTTTCTTGTCTAATATAATTATATAATTATTTCTTCCTTTATACAAGAAAAAAAGGGGATTTCCCCTTTATTCTAATAACTCTAAAATATCTTGTGTTGTAAGCTTAACTTGCTTAGAAGAATCAGATGAAACGATACTTTCAGCTAACTCCTTCTTCAATTCTTGTAATCGAATAACCTTCTCTTCAATTGTATCCTTACAAATTAGCTTAATTACAGATACATTCTTTGTTTGACCAATACGATATGCTCTATCAGTTGCTTGTAATTCTGCAGATGAATTCCACCAAGGATCCATATGGATTACCATATCAGCACCAACTAAATTCAATCCAGTACCACCAGCCTTTAGAGAAATAATAAATACCTTAATCTCAGGATTTCTATTGAATTCCTCTACCATATCCATTCTTGTCTTAGCCTTAGTTGTACCATCTAAGATGAAATGCTTAACATCCATCTTATCTAATTCTCTAGATAAGATTGGGAAGCTTTGAGCAAATTGAGAGAATACTAATAAACGGTGCCCAGATTCAATAGATGATTTAATTAAGTCTGTAGCTAGATTAATCTTTGTATTATCAAACTGTTCCTGGAAAATTAATTCTGGAGTGATACAAATTTGACGTAATCTTGTAAGTAGGGCCAATATATTGTTTCCACCTAAAGAAATATCTTCCTTTAGCTTTTCTACATACATATCGTAAATTTCCTTTTGTCTTTGGTCCATCTTACAATAGTAGTATTCCTCTGTTTTATCAGGTAAATCGTTTAATACGTCCTTCTTTGTTCTTCTTAAAATGAATGGAGATACTCTTTTCTTTAAAATATCTAGAGTTTCAACATCATCATGAGCAATTAAGGATTCATATCTAGACTTAAAATGAGAATAATCAGATAAATATCCTGGCATTAAATAATCAAAGATACTCCATAAATCTGCCAAACCATTTTCAATTGGTGTACCTGTTAAGGCATAATTAATTTCACTATCTAGTGACTTAATTGCCTCACTCTTTTGGGCAAATTGATTTTTAATAAATTGTGCCTCATCTGCGATAACAAATCTAAATTGACAAGAATATAAAGATACATCTCTTCTTAAAGAATCATAGGATGTAATATATAATACTCTTTCATTTGGATTGATTTCAGAAATAATCTTTTCTCTTTCCTCTTGAGAGCCAATAATTAAATGGTATTCACAATCAAGTCCCCACTTAGAGCATTCATTTTCCCAGTTATACATCAATGACATTGGACATACAATTAAGCTTGGTTTAGCTACTGTATCACTAGATAAGAATGAAATAACCTCTAATGTTTTACCTAAACCCATATCATCAGCTAAAATACCACCAAAGCTAAAGCTTGCTAAAGTCTTTAGCCACTTAAACGCATCTAGCTGATATTCTCTTAGATTCTTCTTGATATCCTCTTTCATTGGATAATCAGCCTTTCTATAGTTTTGAAGCTTCTTAATCATCTTAACTACTTCATCATCCATAGAAACATTTGTATCCTGGCCTGAAACAAGCTTTAAAAGGTAATTTAAAGGTCTTTTTACAGGCTTTGTAAGTTCAGATATAGAAATATTGAAATCCTCTAAGAAATCATCAATTTCCTTAACTGTATCTTCCATAATCTCAAGGATAGTATTATCCTTAAGCTTAATAAATTTCTTCTTTTGATGATATGCCTTTAATAATGCGGCAAGCTCTTCTTTAGATAAATCCTCATTATCAAATCTAAAGTCAAGTAATCCAATATCATAAGATACAGATACTGAAGTTCTCTTACTCTTCTTTGCCTTTAAGGTTTTCATCTGCTCATCAAAATAAACCTCACCAAAGGCTTTAATGCTAGATAAATCACTTGTTAAGAACTTATATTGATTTTCTATACCATCAAGTACATAATTCTTATTCTCTTTAATTAATCCATAATTTAATACAGTAGTTAAATATCCATCTAGTAATTGCTTAATATATGGACTATTTCTATCTGGTTCCTTACAAGCAATTTTAGGTCTTAGACAAATCTTATTATCAACATAGGAAAAATAAGAATTAATCTTAATTTCTGGAATAGGATATTTGTTATAGAATTCATTATCAATATGAATCATATTTTTAATTAATGGTAACAAATTCGAAATGAATGATTGACTATTTACATCAATAATTAAAGCACCATCTACCTTAAATAAACCTTCAAATAGCTTTGCTTCCATTCTTGATTTATATTTATATGCAAATATAGATTCCGTATTCATGAAATAGGCTGAATTCACACCACTAATTAATAAGGATGAATCCATTGGTGGTACAATCTTTAAATAATCCTGGTCTAGTTCAATTTCTACTTTATCTAGGCTAGATACCATTCTAAGTGTAGCCTTATCTTCATATAATGCTTTAAAATAAATGGAATTATTTGCATATAGTTCTAATATTCTAAGTAAATGAGATTTTCTAATTGGAATTGATTTAACAGATGCCTGATTACAAATATTCTTTAAAAATGAATAAAAATCCTTTGAAACTAAATCTAATGATTCATAAGAATGAGTAAACTCTAATCTTTGACCATAGGAGAAAAATTCTCCCTTCTCAGTTAATGCAATAAACTGAGCAATATCCTTTACTACATAATCCTTATCATATCCAATCTTAATAGATAATGCATAATCATTATCTAATTCTTCAATAACTGGGACTAAACGAACTGAATTAAAATAGGCGTTTACACTCTTTAATGAATCAGATAAAAGACTCATTACTCCATTGTGCTTTTCAGATAGCTTCTTTCTTTCTAAGCGGTCCATTTCATCCTCATAATAATCAGGATCAATGATATATAGACCAATTGCATATAAAGAAACAATATGGGCACAAATTTGATTTTTAAAGAATTGTACACAACCACAGTAGGATTTTTTTATTTTATAATCCTTAGATAGAATAAGCTCTGCAGATGTTACATTCGCAATAGTTAAAAACAAATTTGTAGGAACTACCTTATACCCTTCTGGTATTTCCTCGATTGAAGCGTAAAGTGATGGAGCTGGGATGGCATTTTCCATGTAAAGCTTTACAATATTATTATTCTCATACTTGAATAAATAATCACTAAGAGTCATAGACACCTCCAAAATATTCAACCCAAATATTATACCATACTTTTACAAAAAATTAAATATTATAGAAACCACTTTCCTACAAAAGTTTTAAATAAGAAAAGATATCATTTTTTTGTTTTTTTAAGTGTTTATCTAAAAAAAATTTGATATAATATTTGATAAGGAAGGTGATATTATGTCAGTATATGAATCAGGAGAGGATTATCTAGAGGCAATCCTAATGGTTTCAGAAAAAAAAGATGAGGTTCACGCCATCGATATAGTAAATGAACTAGGCTTTTCAAAGCCATCTGTTTCCATTGCCCTTAAAAAGCTTAAGGAGCAAGGATATATCACAATTGATGAAATGAATCATCTTCATTTAACTGACTCTGGTTTAGGAATTGCTAACAAGATTTACGAAAGACATAAAATACTAACTTCAATTTTGATGTATGTCGGTGTATCAAAAGAAACTGCTGAAGAGGATGCTTGTAAGCTTGAGCATGACCTATCAGATGAATCTTGGAATAGAATAAAAGAATATTACAAAAAATTAAAATAGTGAGGAAAATTTTCCTCACTAATTTTTTTACTTCTTCCAAAGACCATGTAAGTTACAATATGCTAAAACAGCTATTACCTCATCTCCATCGCATAGCTTAAAGCATACCTCAGGCTTATCGCCTGGTTTAAGTGCCTTTCTTTGGTTACCAAACTTTGTTTGAATTGCTACCCACTCAATATAGTGTGCATCAATCATTGGATGTTCAACAGAACCAACCTTAACATGTACAGTATTGCCAGCTACCTCAAATTCAGGAACATGCTTTTCAACTGAAGCATCAACCATACCAGGTACTAATTCCTCCATCTCCTCATTGCAACATACAAGTTTAGCACCTGTAGCCTTTACAACC
>Ga0310694_10007232_pt1 | contig 10447 bp, 12 predicted proteins | sample 174DNAGHGhighgp2_FD_203884 | JGI IMG/M metagenome (GOLD analysis project Ga0310694, IMG submission 203884) | Sheep rumen microbial communities from Palmerston North, Manawatu-Wanganui, New Zealand - 1742 DNA GHGhigh gp2 (v2) (version 2) | ecosystem: Host-associated > Mammals > Digestive system... | reverse complement strand
CCACATATATGGTAGACGGGTCGCCCGAATCGCGCCTGATGTGGCAAATACAAAGCTATATCAACGATGCCAACAAAACCATTGCCGACATAGCACAGCAGGACAAACAGAACCGCGCCACGCTGAGCGAAGCTGAATACGAAAAAGCTCACAGCGTAACCGACTCAATATTCATTGCCGAGCACAATCTGCTTGGTGTTATGTTCCTCAATTTCATAGAAGACAACAGAGGTTCGCTGAGCACACTCTATGCCGTCGACGCGCCCTTCAACCGCTCGGGACGTGTTTTCTATTCCGAAACCGACTTCGAAGTTTTTGAAACTGTGCTTGAAGGACTTGAAGAACGCATACCCGACAATCCGCACACACAATACTACAAGACACGTGTAGAACGCGCACGCAGCGCACGCACCATAGCCCAACAGCAACAACAGGCCGGGCAGGAATTCATTGTCGAATAATAACATTTATCGCTGATGAGAACCAAGACCTTCTTTGTCACCGATGCTCACCTGGGCAGCGGAGCCGACAGCCGGCAGCGCGAACAGGACATGGTGCGGTGGCTCGAAAGCATTGAACCCGAAGCAAAAAGGGTCATCATGCTTGGCGACATCTTCGACTTTTGGTTCACATATAAGAACGCCGTGCCTCGAGGCTTTGTGCGTCTGCTTGGCAAAATGGCCGAGATGGCCGACAGCGGCATTGAATTTCATTTCTTTATCGGCAACCACGACATGTGGATGTTCGACTATCTGCAAAAAGAAATCGGCGCAGTGATGTACAGCGACCCCACAGCTATCGAACTGGACGGCAAACGCTTTCTGCTGGGCCACGGCGACGGGCTGTGGAAAGGCGACCACAAATACAACTGCCTGAAACGCGTCTTCCGCGGCCGGCTCAACCAATGGCTCTTCGCCGGCATACACCCCAACATCGGCTTCCCCATAGCACGACGCTGGTCCGACAGCAGCCGTCGCAAACACAGCGCAAAAGATTCAGGCTATCTCGGCGACGACCGCGAAGGCATCTACCTCTACTGCAAGCAGATGCAACAACAAAAACTTGACGCCGGAGTACAGCCCTACGATTTCTTCCTCTTCGGACACCGCCACACCCCCGTTGTCCGTCCGCTCGGAACAGCCACCTACATCAACGTAGGCAATTGGATTGAGCACCGCGACTACGCCGTCTTCGACGGCGAAACCTGCGAATTGAAATCTTTCGAATAGCCCATTCCCATATCATTTTCGTCTCATCAGTACACCAACATTTTATGCTCGCCAAGCGCTATTGGCGTTGATTAATATAATTTGAGTAGACGAGGTTTGTAGCTTATTTTGTAGCTATAATCCGTCACCCCCGCATTGCTGAAGGTCGTACCTTTCCATTCCTTTAATCCATAGGCATCGTGTGTATGACCGAAAAGACAGAGGCGAGGCTGAACGGCAATCACACGTTCGAGCAACAATGAACTGCCATAGTGTATCTCATCATTGGTGCTGTCCAATATCCCCATTGGTGGACGATGGGTGACAAGCACATCTACATTGTCTGGAATGCAGTCGTAGTGCTCCAATGTCCTCATTTCGCCTTCAGCAAACTCAGCCAGCATCGGGGCACCATAAAAACTCACGCCATCGATAGTAACACCACTGTCGTGCAAGTAGTACACATTATCGGGCAAACCTTCAAATGCTGCATCAATCATACAGTCGTCGTGGTTGCCAGCAATAAAGATTTTGTGCCTATAAGGAAGGTCACATAGCCATTCGAGGAAGTCGAGTACTTCCATATCGCTGCCTCCCATAGTGAAGTCGCCACTATGCACCAGGACATCGGCCTGTGGCATATTTCCAAGGTCCCGATGTTTGTTGTGAGTGTCAGAAAGATGGAGAATCTTCATTTGATGATGATTTTCACGTCTTTGACTATCGTGCTTTGGGTAGTGACACGCGCTTTCATGGGTTCTGACAGGTTGAGCTCTCTGAAGTCGTTTTGTGCTTCGCGGTGGATGGGAATGATTGCCAAACGTGGATTGACAAGAGCGCATACCGTCTCCAGCGTCTGCCGCGAGGCGTGGCCGGAGGTGTGCAGGTATTCGAAGTCCCAGTCGTAAGAGTGGATGAAATCGTATGTGTCTTGTTGGAATGCGGGATGTCCTTTTGTGATATATCCTTTGAATTGGGAGTACACCAGGCAGCATTGGTGGCTGTCCAGCAGGGGCATCATCTCGTCAAGTCTCTTCCGCATATTTCTGTTGTTTCTGATCAGCATAGTGAAACCACGTTTGCAGTCTTTGTCAAGCACATAGCTCCAGTCTTTCCCGAAATAATGCTTGCGGTTGTACTGGTAGCGGAAAAATCGTCCTTGTCCCAATTCGTCCTCAAAGGCCTGGAGCACCTTGTATTGGTATCCGTCCACCAGCATTCGACGCCCTTTTATGATGTCAGTGGCGTGGTTGATGGAAGATATCCGGTCAGCATCTTGAGTGGTGCACATAAAGAAGACGTACTTGTATTTCCGCATCAATTCTACAGCCTGCTCGCAGAGTTGTTCTTCAGATATCATACGCCCATCGTCGCGACCCAGCATAGTTCCTTCAGTCACAAGAACATCGATATTACGGGGTGCGATATATTTCTTGATTGTGGGCTCCAGACCTTTGCCCCGATAGCCGTGGTCGCGGAAGTCGCCAGTATGAAGCACGTGGTGCCCATCGCATTCAATCAGGAACATATAGGCGTCAGGTGCGGAATGGCTGACGTAGTAGGGTGTAACGGTGATATCTTTGATTTTGATGGGCTTGGCGGCTTCGTAGGTGATAAAGTTCTCTATGGCCTTTTTGCTGGCTTGCAATTCGGGCGTGGAGTGGCGGTATAGTATGCTGCCGCGTTGGAGCAGAAGCAACCGTTTTGAAAGACTGCCAATATATTGCGGAATACCTTTCTTCGCCACATAAGCCTCGAATCCCACGTGGTCGCCATGCGAATGGGTGTAGAATACTGCATCCACACCGTCGAGGATTGGGTCGATATTCTCGGCCTTCTCCAATGGGTCGTTGTCTCGATTGTCACCTTCGGGCAGATTGTGGCCGAGGTCGATGATAATCTTTGTGCCAGAGGCGGATGCAATCTCCGTGATGCACCCACCTATCTGGTCAATTCCGCGATGGATGGTGATGGTCATATATTTCTAATTTATTAGGTGCTGTGTACTCAGCATAAAAATCGTTTGTGTCTTTTGGGGGATCACACGGTAAGCGATGCCAGAACACACAAACTTTATTCCATATTACTCCTTCAATGTTCTTGTTTTGCTCTTTTAATAATGTAAAACAAGGCTGCTGCTCGAATTTTTCTAACATGGCTTTTTTTAGGTTTTTACCTCTTGGAGATTTCTCACTAAAGGGTGTTTGGGAAGAACTTATCATAATAAAATAGCGAAGAGTTCTTTCCTTGTAGCCGGGTTCAATGGCCAACTTGAGAAAATCCTTTGCCATCTGGTGAGCGCTTCCTCCATCTTTTTTGAACTCGATTAAGGCAACCCTCTTTCTGTCATGGTTATATATTACCAAGTCGAAACTGGCTGACTCCCCTTCGTTACTGCTGGGAAGATATGCCCTCGGAACATCATTTTTTTGCTGTGAAAGCCGAAATCTATAGCACGTTGGCGTTTCTATGGAGTAAAATAAATTAAGTGGTTTGTTTTTATGTTCTTGATTGTAGTCGGACAAGTATTTATTGAACTCCTCTACGAAGAGGAATCTTAATTCTTGTTCACTTACGCGAGTTTCTTCTTTCCCGCTATATTTCGGGAATATCAGTCGACTTTCGGTTGTCATAGCCTTGTTCGTATCCTTCTCTTGGTTGTTATCATAAACTGCATCAATCTTTTTGAATGTGTTCATGATGACGGTCTCGATATGTTCTTTTAATTCCATTGTGCTATTTTTTTGGATTATCAGGTTTATTTGTCAATTCTGCGACGGATGGTGATCGTTATGGTTTTTCGGTCTCGAACGTAATGTTCAAACGACGAAATCTGACAGAATCATTTATTTCATCCAATACCTCTTTAGTTATTAATGGATGAAATTCATCTGCCAAAAAAACAGCACGAATTTGAGAAATGTGCTTTTCTCCACTATACACTTCATAGAATTTGTCAAAACCCCGGAATTTTTTTTCAATTGCGCGTCTTGCTTTTCTTTCATCAACCAAGATGGTATGGTTAAGCAAATCGGAAATCACGTTAGAGTAAAACATCAATTCAGAAATGATGCCGAGAGGCTTATTCCCAGGCTTTTTAAGTTCGAACACCGAAAACACATCTCCTTTCACCCCCCAAATATCTATTTGGCTGTTTCTTCCTGGGGTGAAGCGAGTCTTGCTTTTGGCTACTCCATCAAATAATCCAACAGGCAACTGATGATCTATCGCATCATATTTTTTTGCATTCTTCTCTACAAAGTCGTTTTCCAACCAGTCTTCCGAGTCTTCTTTGTATGCATTCTTAGGAGCAGTATTGTCATTAGGGGCACTGCAACAAAGCAGAGATGGCATTACAGGTATTTGTTTGTTTGTTTTCGCCCAGCTGTAAGTCTGGATAAAACGGGTTAGACGATATATAAATCTATTATAATGCTCATTTTCAGTCTCGGGTTCTTCCCACTCAATTACTATTTCACTGATAAGTTTTGAACAATAGTGCTTCAATACTATTGCCCAACTTTCAAACGCGCTTATGTCTTTCTGCATATTTTCACACACGCCAGCACTCGACAGTTTTATTGTGAGTACTTTGTTCGAAATAGAGTAGTCATAACCCGAAGGCAGATCGTTTATTGACTTCACCCCTCTACGCTTTAATTCATTCAGAAAGTCATTGTTGTTCATAATGCAAATATGCTTTTGTTTGAAATTTGATTTTTAATATTCTAATGTGTGTTATTTTGTATTTAATTATTTCGCTGCAAAATTACTAAACATTTTTTATTCCACCAAATTTTTCACAATTCATTGTTTAACATCGCTCGACGAAACTGCTCTTTTGACGAGGCTCAGACAAGACCGCTGACCATCCTGCGGCCACCTTTTGTGGGTTTGTGTCCACAGTAGTTGGCAGGTTCCTGCAACCACACCACATTCGTTTTGCAGTGAAATGCGATGAGTTTGGAAGTATGGTCATCTCGTCGAGGCAATGCGGGTTGCGGGCTCCGACATCGTGACAATAGACATAATGCTCGTATACCCGCTCCCGCATCCAGTTGTTTTTTAGGTAACTCTTGCTTGTGTTTTTAAGCGAACAATATTGCAATTAACCCCATCAGTTCTCTGCCCGACAGATAGCCATCGATCTCATATTCCGGAAGGCCGTTGTACGCCTTGATAAGATTGCCTGACACTTCGTGGATGTAGGTGCTGTTGTAGCGCCTCACATATCTTCCGTCGAATTCCAGAATTGGAAGACCGTTATACTCCTTGATGAGGTTTCCGTCAAGTTCGTAGAGATAAGTGCTGTTGTAGCGACGGATAAATCTTCCGTCAAGTTGATAGAGGTAACTGCTGTTATACTCTCTGTACTCCCCATTTGATATTTCCATAACAGGATTGCTGTTGTAACGTTTTAATAATGCCATAATTGTAATGTTTTATGATTTTTTGTATGAAAATATATTACTTTTTTTCGATTCCGATTATCCGTCCTGTTCTGTCAATGGTTGCCAATGTGCCGTCGACATCTTCCACCTCGGCTGTGCCGCCCCAAAAGGGACCGGCATTGAGCCAGCGACAGGGGATGACAAGTTTGCCACTTTCGTCGACATATCCACACATCCTGTTCTTGTCCATTACGCGGGCCAGTCCCTCTCGGAAACATCGGGTCTCTTTCCACTGACCAGCCAACACCGGTGTGCTTTTGATTGTGACAATTCCACAACGGATGGTGTAACCGCCATCATCTGATGTGGTGAATGCTGCAATATCCTTACGGTCATTATCCTTCGTGTGGTTATTAAAAGAAATCGTGGTGTCTGCGAATCCCCACAATCCAGTCTTGTCTTTCCAAGGAAGTCTGAAAGTGTTCTCTTTGCTGGTGTCAAGGAGCTCTAGCGGTCCGCCGAATTCGTTGAGCAATTCCCAATTGTCGTGTTTTCCCTTGCCCAGATAATAGTCATTTCTCAAAGGGACCAACTCTTTCCACTCTATGGTGGAGAATCGTCTCCCGTCATTGTCAATGACATACCAATAGCCGTCGTCGTCCATTACGGCGGCTGTGTTCCCGAAAAATGGCGTTACAGCTTTCCATTTGTACGGCAATTTGAGATTCCCCTTCCTGTCGATGAATCCAATTCGCCTGTCCTCATTTCTTACCCAGCACAGCCCGGCACTAAAATGACTTGAACATCCAAATTGGCAAGGAATGACAAGTGTGCCGCTTTTGTCGATGAAACCGCATTTGCCGCTATCATCCACAACCTTGGCCAACCCTTCATAGAAATGACCGGCGATGCACCATTGGTGGGGGATTGCCACTTTGCCGTCAGGTGTGGCGAATCCCCATCGTCCTTCGGCATTCTCTACCGGATGCAAGGGCGTCACCTTCGTTCTGATCTGGCTTACGAGAGCGTTGATCTGATTGAGTTTGCTTTTGTGTGACATACTAATTATAGTTTATATTTTCTTTACAAAAAAGAGAACTTCTCCCCATTGTTCTCCGTGACCGAATGTGAAAGAGTCGTGTAGAATGTATCCCCGCTCTTCATAATCCGCTATCACCGGATGCTCGGTATAATCCACATAACCAAAGACAACCTCTACTTCGGCTGTAGTGTCCACTTGCCGGTAGCGCTCGTAGCACCATTGGCGTAGGTTCTCTATTTCAGCGTCTTGTATCATTCGTTTTGTGATTCTTTGAGGACTCCTCAAACCGCCTCCGAGGGGCGGTCGAGGTTGATGATGTCGGTGTAATCTCTGCGAAATCCGCGTTTGAGGTCGCTGACCGGCAGATCGGAAACCACTATGAAGAGTCGGCAGCTTTTGTACACCTTGCCCTTGAAAATGGGCTGGTAGGGGGCACTTTTGAGATTGAGACCGAGCATTTCGTCGACCATTTCAATCCAATTCATCCCCTTGCGGAAATTTCCGCTGAGGATGACGTTCAGTTTGTCGTGCTCGCTGTTTCTCGGCGCGGCGAGTTTGACGGCCAAATTTGTGAGATCCTTCATTTCGCGCTCGGTGAAGATTGAGTTTCCGTTTTTTGTTTCCATGTCTGTGATCGTTTATAAAAATTGTTTATGATTATTAATACTGAGAATTATGATAAAAATAAAATTCTATTGGCTTAAGTTATTGATATTTAGTGGTATGAATAAAAGCGTGTTTAACATTTGTGTGACATTTATTTTGCGTATGGATTGTTTTTCGTATTTTTGCACCGAAAAAATACATGATAAATGGACTACAAAAATTTGGAAATGCTCTCATGGTTGGTCGCCCAATTCCGTAGAGCAGGTGAAACAGGAATCACATTCGATCAGTTGATAGACAAACTTGTCGAAGAACCGAATATGGAAAAGATATTGCCCAAGCGGACATTCCACAATTATCTGAAAGAACTCCGAGACCGGTTTGGCATCAAGATAGAATGTGACAACCGCCTTCAACACGGGATTGGAAGGAAACCATTGTCTGAAGAAAACAGAAGGTATCGCTACCGACTGGCTGAAGAGCCGCGAAGCGAAAGCAACCCATGGACAATGCCATTCCTTATGGCCTTTGAGACATCAGCAGCGATGCGGCAATTACAGGATTATGAAGAAAACAAGCAGTATATGTATATCGACTGCAAGGCCACTGGGGTAGAGAATGTGAACATCCTACTTGATGCTATCCGTCAGCAAAAATGTGTCGATTTATACTACCATATTCCAAGTACTGGCTATCCGTATCCAAAAGAGAATTTTGAACCCCGCGGATTGGTACTGAAGGATTATGTCTGGTATGTGTTAGGGCATACACACTATCGCGAAGAGACAATCTGGCCTCTATACCTTCTTTCTGGCATTACGATAAAAGATATCCATTATCGCCAGATAATAGGTTTTTCTCCAAAACTATTCTGGAATACAAACAAAAAGCTCTGGATGGAGTATCTTTAGACTGCATTCCTTCTACCTCAGCCAGCTGCGGGGGTTCTGGCTTTCACGTCCGTTCCAGAGCTGGAAGCTGAATTCGCCGTGACCGTTGCCATCGCTGGCCACAGTACCAATGGTGGCGCGCGTCGAGACTGTCTGCCCTTCTTTGACGCTGCGCGTGGCCAGGTTGGAATAGACAGTCATATAGTCGCCATGGCGGATAATGACACCGTACGTGCCGTTGGGACAGACAAAAGTACGAGTAACTTTGCCTTTGAAGACAGCATAGACATTGGTGCCCTGAACGGTAACGAGGTCGATACCATTGTTCATATTTTGACCTCCGCTTTCGTGGGTATAAATACCATAGTTGCGGGCTATTGAAGTGTATGCCACCGGCCAGGCCAGCTTGCCTTTGTTCGATGCAAAATCGTTGCTCAGGGCAGCCTCCTCGGCCAAAGTCTTGTCGGTGACGGTAGTTTGTACTGGAGTCGACGGAGCAGCGGATGTGCCACTCTTAGTTCCTGTTTTGGCCGTGGATGTTTTGGCCGAGCCCTTCGATGCCGAGCTCTTGGCAGCGGCAGCCTTGGCAGCGGCAGCCTTGCGCACCTCCTCATCGATAAGGCGCTGTATCTGCTGCTGCAGCTTGCGCTTCTGCGCCTCCTTCTTGCTCAGCTGCGATGTCAGCTGCTTCTCGTTGGCGCGCGACTGTTTCACCGAAGCTTCCTTCTGCTGCTGTTCCTTGGTCAACTGGTCGCGGTGACGCTTCTCCTGCGTCAGCAGACTGTTCTGCTCCAAACGTTGGCGCTGCAATTCGTCGTTGGCATTGCGCAACTGCTGCTCACAGTCGCGGATTTTGGCCGATTGGTCGAGGCGGTAGGCGTTGTATTTCTTGAAATACTTGGTGCGCAACAGAGCCTTGTTGTACGACGGCGTGTCGAACAGCAGCACCCACTTGTCAACATTGTTGTATTCACGATAAAGGGCGCGCACGGCAGCTGCATAGTTTTCCTGCAGCGTTTGGCGGCGCGACTGGACATTCGTGATGCTGTCATTCATCTGCGATATCTGAACATCAAGGTGCGACAATTGGCCGTTGATATTATCAATCAAACGGTTGCGTTCCTTGATTTTTTTGTTTAGGGCCGTCAGCTGGCTGTTGGTCAGCTTGGTGTTCTTTTTGGCTTTTGCCAGGTCGGCATTTAGCTTCTTTATTTCAGCCTCGAGTTGGGTTTTCTCCTTTTCGAGTTGCTTTTTCGACTTGTTCTGCCCCATTGCCGGCGTGGCAAAAGCGATAGCGGCAAGAAGCAAGAACGGCAAGATGTATTTTTTTGTGTGCATGACTGATTATCGTATGGGTGCACTTGCGTGTGCACCTGCATAAAACATTCATTACAACGGACCAAAAGTTATTTTATTGTTAGAATCGAATATTTTTCACCCCATTGACAAAAAGTTTAGTATTTTTGCAAAATCAAAAAGACCGATACAAAGGGCACAAATGAAACAAATACTGCTAATTAACGACGTTGTAGGATACAGTCATGTGGGCATGGTGGCAATGCTGCCTATTTTGACTTATCTGGGACACCCCACCTACAACCTGCCCACCGCTCTGGTGTCGAACACGCTCGACTACGGCCGCTTTCAGACACAGGACACAACCGAATACATGCGCAAAACCATTCCCGTGTGGCACAACCTCGGGTTCCACTTCGACGCCGTATGCACAGGCCTGATGTTCAGCGAAGAGCAGGCACGGCTGGTGGCCGACTACTGCAAACAGCTGCATAGCGAAGGGACAACCATATTCGTCGACCCCATTATGGGCGATGGCGGACGACTCTACAACGGCATCACCCAACGTCAAGTAGAACTGATGCGCGAGATGGTTGGCGTCGCCGACCTCACCTTCCCCAACTACACCGAAGCGTGCTATCTTACCGGCAACCAATACCAGCCCGACGGCACAACGTGGGACGAAGCCTGCAGCATTCTGGACGGCATCGCGGAACTTGGAGCCAAATCGGCAATCATAACCAGCGCCCGCGTCGACGGACGCAGCTGCGTTGTCGGACGCCGCAGCGACACGCCACTGGCGGGTTTCAACCAGCATATCGGCGACGGACGCTATTTCCGCCTTGACTATGACGAAATACCCGTTGCCTTCCACGGCACCGGCGACATATTCTCGGCCATACTGATAGGCCACCTGATGAAAGGCGAGCCACTGATGGAGAGCACCCGCACAGCGATGGACATCGTTGCACGCCTCATAGAACGCAACCGCGCACTGCCCGACAAATGCCGCGG
>Ga0310694_10007231_pt1 | contig 10448 bp, 9 predicted proteins | sample 174DNAGHGhighgp2_FD_203884 | JGI IMG/M metagenome (GOLD analysis project Ga0310694, IMG submission 203884) | Sheep rumen microbial communities from Palmerston North, Manawatu-Wanganui, New Zealand - 1742 DNA GHGhigh gp2 (v2) (version 2) | ecosystem: Host-associated > Mammals > Digestive system >... | reverse complement strand
ATACCCACCGTCAGATGTCTTAAAACCCATGGCTGAATTATCACCAGCAACACCATATTTTCCTATATTAACAATTGAATCAACCCCTTGCCTTAAAACGGTTTCTGCATATTTACGCCCCAACATTTCCAAACCTTCTGGGGTTATACTGTAAAATGCTGTATTACCACTCCCAAAAGACACACAATATGCTTTCCTAATTGTTTCATCTTTTGATTCGCACGGATTTATCGGCGCACAAAATTCATCCTTTTCAACCCAAACATATTTTTCTGGATGTTTTTCGCATATCTCTCTTTCTTGATGCGTCTGGTGCTGCACCCACTGAACTAACTACCGCCAAGCCGGCAATGATTGACAATAAAGTTTTTTTCATTTCTTCTCCTTTTGGTTTTTGTTGTTTTTTATTAGCATTCACATTCGTACAATTCCGCCATTTCTTGATCTTCGGAACAAAAAATCTTACATTGTGTATCCTCTTTTTGTTCAGCACTCATATGCCCAAGGCCATGTCCACCGCCGTCACCACCACCACCGCTATACCCACCACCGTTTTTGGATTGTTCGATTTTTTTGATTTCGTTGTGCAGTGCGATATTTCCAACAACACCGACACCCGTCGCGCCCAGCGTTGCAACACCGGCGATTTTGAATTTACGCGTGTTTTCTTCACATGCGTCCAATTCCGCCTTTAACGCATCGCGACGTTGTTGCAATTCATGAATTTGCATATCGATATAGTCCGTTTCGGCATGCACCGCACAGCACGCAAACATTCCAATTAAAATCACAATTTTATTTTTCATTTTGCTTTGCGTTCGCTTTTTCTTTCTTTAAATTATTTAGTTTTACACCCTGCACTATTGCCGCGGTGCCAGTCGCAACGGTCCCCGCCGCACCAATCCATGTCGCCGTGCGCCAATTTTTATTCTTTCGCTTGCATTCGGAAAGTTTGATTTCAAGTTCACTTACCTCCCGTTTTAATTTCGAAAGTTCCATTTGCCGCGCCATATCATCGGTCACATTCGCATCGTCCGCCCGCACCGCCACCGGCGAAAATAAAATTAGAAAGATAAAAATATAACGTTTCATATTCCCCCTCATAACCCCGCTTTTTTTCTCCGTCATCCCGCTGAAAAGCGGGATCCCCCCGTCACACACCTGATACCACCAGATTCCGGCCTACGCCGGAATGACGGCAAAAAACCACTAATGAAAAAACCACTTAAACTGCTCTAAGTGGTTGGAGGTTCAGAACTATAATTTTCGGAAAATAGCGCGGATATATTCAACATATTCACCGCCCTCCAACCCATCATGGTTGGAGGTGTTTTTTGTCCCCACGGACACCGAAAATTAGAGGTTCTGAAGCCTCAACATGGCAACCCGCCACGTCATACGCATTTTATCACATATTTAACTTTATTCAAAATAAAAAATTCGTTTGTCATACAGCGATATCGGGCCCCACGCAAAACATGACGTCATTCCGGCGTAGGCCGGGATCTACTTGGGCTTGCAGAGCGCGAAGTTCCCCTTTCCTATGGAAAGGGGTGGCGCCGAGTCGGGCCCCACAAAAAAGTGTAACATTTTTGTGGGTGATAGCCGGCGACGGGGTATGGGTAAATTGGCGCATCCGCGCCAACACCACTACCCTGCCACTTCCAGTGGCCCTCCCCTTCGCCAGCGAAGGGGAACTTTGGTCCGCAACTTGCCTAACAAGATACCGCCCTGCGGCGGTATGACCACACCCCGGCGGGTGCTACCCGCCACCCCTCTCTTCGTTGTGCCGTTGGCACAACAGAGGGGAACTTTGCTCCGCAAAAACGGGCGCTCTCGCGCCCGTACTAACCACTAATCACTAACACTTACACTTGTTATCCTACATCCGCATTGGCATAAGGATGAACAACGCGTCCGTGTCTTTGTTCGTGGACTTGATAATTGTTGGCGAAAGTGGGTCCTGCATTTCCATTTGGAATTTTTCACCTTCGACCTGGCCCGCAACATCCATAAGGAATTTCACATTAAACGTCACCGTGAACGATGCATCGCCATTATATTCGACATCTAATTCCTGGGTTGCGGTTCCGGCATCCGGACTTGACGCATTGACGACCAATTTGTTCATTGAAAAAGTCAATTGCACCGATTTCGTCTTGTCAACACTTGCCACCGAAACCAAATCGACGGCGTTAAGGAATTGCTTGCGGTCCATAATCGCGATTTTATCGTTGCCCTTTGGAATAACAACGCGATAATTCGGATATTGCGCATCGACAAGTTTACTTGTTAAAATCGCCGCCCCGATTGTAAAGCGCGCCTTGGTATCTGAAAGTTCGACATTTACATCGTCAACCGTTGCGTCTTCTAATAACTTTGACAATTCGCCAATCACGCGCCGCGGCAAAATCACAGATGGCATTTCCGCAGACCCCGCCGGCGCCGGCATCGCACACAGGGCCATACGCTGGGCATCTGTCGCGACCGCGGTCAATTTGTTCGAACCGTCGTCATTTGCAATATGGAAATATATACCGCCCAAATGATAACGCACATCATCGGTCGGAATCGCGAACTTTGTTTGGTTAATAAGGTGCGCCAAATCCCCCGTTGTCATTTGAAACTTGGTCGTTAAATTACTGCCCGCCATGGCCGGGAAATTTTCCGCCGGCAATGTCGGCAAATGGAACACAGCGCGACCACTGGACACCACCAATGAATCACCCGATTGCTTGAACGAAATTTCGGCATCGTCCGGCAATTTGCGCACAATGTCATACAGCATCTGAACCGGCACAGTTATTTTACCGCCCAATGTCACATCCGCCGCAACATGTTCAATCAATTCCAAATCAACATTTGTCGCAGACAACACCAAATCGTCCGAAACATCCAACTTTACATTCATCAAAATCGGCAAAGTCGCGCGCTTTTCCACAATCGATTGCATGTGCCCCAGTGCACGAATTAAAACCTGACGAAACACAGAAAATTCCATTTCACACTCCTGTTTGTTATTCCTGTTTCTACATTCCTGGGGGTTATTGTATCAAAAAATGCCGATTCGGTGCAAGGGCAAAAGACGCGCTCCTACATATTGACAAAAATTATTATTTTGCGGATTTATTCAAAACGCTGTTTGCCAAATTTTCGGCCGTTTCATGCATCCATTCGGGGTCATGACGACGCACGGCCGCACCTTTTTCAAGGGCGGTTTCACATGGATGATTATCCGCCAACCAATTTTCCAACAAATCCCCCGCAATCAATCCAACGCCCGCGCCCGCAACAAGTCCCAATCCACCCGTAATCGGCGCAAGCAACAGCCCAAGCCCCGTTGCCGAAAGTGCCTTGCCCGCAACGGCGGCGCCACTTATTTGAATATCTGGTTCCGCCATATTCCCGGTTATGGTTATTGTGTTCACAACACTGCCGGTGATTGACAACTTTATCCCGCGCACCGGCACGGTCGTAAGCGAAAGGTTCAATGTTTCATCACCTAAATTTATGTCACCCCCAAGGCGGATATTTATCGCATTTGTTTCAATGGCAACACTGTTTTTTATATCCGCCACACCATCACGCAGCATCAGATTCGCCACCGCGCCGGTTATGGTCATTTGGTTATACTTTTTATCGGACGTAAACATATCTTGGATACTGTGCCGCAAAGTGGTAAGGAAATCCGCACCATACATATACGAAACCAATTCGGAATGCGCATAACCCTGCGCGGTTGAATACACACGCACCGGCCCCGTTATTGTATGCATTATGCCCGACATATCAAAACCATCGGCACGCACATATGTTTCAAAACTAAGCGGCAAATCAGATATAAAATTATTTATATTTATTTGTTTTAATATCTGGCCAACTGTGACCCCCGTACCAATTCCGCCCATTTCTAAATACAAATGTCCATCTGGTTCAACCGTCCCATCAATCGCGGCCTTGATATTCCCGTTTGCAAACACAGTATTCGCATCAACCCGAACACGTCCATCGCGTGCAGTAAATTTTACCTTGAATTTATCAAGCGACAAATTGCGATAGACAATAAATTTTCCCAAATCAACATTTATCGACAATTGATTATCATACATATATTTTCCAAACAGCGGCATGTCATGAAAGACATTTAATTCACGATTTTTTGACCGCACACCACCGTACAGTTCCGGGAACAATTCTTTCAAATTTATTTTCTTTGATGACAAATTCAAAGTTATATCGTGTTTTTTCTTTGCCCAATTTATACTGCCCGAAAATTGTATATCACTGCCCCGCACAGAAATCGATGATTTCCGCAATGTAAATTTTTTTTCATCCAACCCACCCGAAATATCAACATGCATATCCGGCATATTTGGAAAATCAAGATTCAGCAATTTTCCAATCGGACGAATATCTGGAATATCACCTTTGATAACAAAATCTATTGGAATCTTACTTGTCCCCTCTAATGCGACATTTGCCGTTAACGCATCACCATCCGATGAAAACGCAAAATTCACAGGATAAACTTTCCGTTCCGCATTATATTTATCAAGCGAAATAATAAACGGCACCAAATTAGAATCATCTAATTTTATCCACCCACGATATTCGCGCATATCCGGCGCCGCAACATAACGTATATTTATCCCCGGAACTTTATATTTTGTTCCCGCAATATCAACAACCAATTTATCAACATTTAACCCACCAAGTCCCGGGTCAACAAACGGATATTCTGGAATTTGTTTTTCGCCCTCTACGGCGGAATCCGGCGTATAGGACGATTTATCATCCGAACCAAGTTTTGGCAAAATTAATTCGCCTTTGGCATCTTTATCAATATAAACCCGCGCATCATTTACACGAACACGTTGAATTGTCGGACGATTCAAAAACAATGAAATTAAATCAAGATTTACCTCTATGGTTTCGGCTTCTAATAAATTTTTATGCTTTGCACCGGCAACATTTGGAACAGCAACATCCCGCATCGTCACACGCGGTCGCAAAGATAATTTCCACGAAACATCGCCCATAATTTCGATTTGCAATCCCGTCGACGTCCGCAACACTTCAAGTAAATTTTTTCGCAAAACATTCATATCCATCTTGGACAACGCCACAACAATTGCAACAATCAACACCGCAAAGAATAAAAATATCGCGCGCGCAAAAACAAAAAATTTTCTTTTTTTCTTTGTCATATTTTTACCCTATGGTAATTCAAATTCCAACAACTTCATAACCGCCACCATAAAATCTGGCACCGGCGCACGAAAGGTCACCATACGCCCGGTGGACGGATGTTGAAATGTAATTTTATACGCAAACAAAAATAAATTATTTGTTGCGAACAAAGATTCCAACCCATCCGGCATTTTTTTATTTCGCCCATAAAGGTCATCGCCAACAATTGGCGCATTCAACACAAACGCACTATGCAGACGCAATTGATGTGTGCGCCCGGTCTTTGGCGAAAACGCGACCCAGGTCAACGCCCCACCGACACGCGACAACACACGATATTCCGTAATCGCATGAACGGGACGCGCGCCCGTCCCATTTTCACGTTCCGGCCCATCAAACACGCGACCTTTTAACAAGTAATCATCAATAACGCCATGCGAATTTTTCACATCACCATTTAGCAAAGCAACATATTCCTTTTTTGCGTTTTTACTTTGAAACGCACGCGAAAGTATTTGTGCCGCCTTTTGATTTTTTGCAACAACCAATAAACCACTGGTTTCCCTGTCCAACCGATGCACAAGTGATATTTTATAATACGGAAACAACGCCGCCGCCATTTTATCGATTGATTTTCTAATACCACTGCCCCCTTGGACGGCAAGACCGGCGGGTTTATTAAAAACAACAATATCATCATCGTTATAAATTATCGCGTGGCGCAATTTTTCCAAATCTGACAAAGAAAACTGTTCCCCGGATTCGGTCTTTTTTGGAACTTCGGCAAATTTACGAATCGTTGGCGGAATGCGAATAACATCGCCGGCATGTAAAACTTCGGTTCCCTTGCAACGTGCCGAATTCACACGCAATTGCCCACCACGACAAAGCCGATAAAATTCACGATGCGGCATTGATGGAAAATTTCGTCCGAACCACCGCAAAAGCCTTGTTCCATCTTCCACCGCCGAAACAGTCACGGAATCCGCCATCAGAATCATTCACCATATGTTATTTTGACGACATTTTTGCCGTCTTCCATGCGACAATTTCCACTTGCCCCGCTCTGTTTGCCATCGGTTGCCAAAAAGCCAACCGAATCGGACCATGCCTTGGTTATAAAATATTCGCAATCATTACGGGACAAACCATTTATCGTCACAACAAATTGCCGATAGTTTGCCGGGTCAACCGCCAACTCATACGTTCCGCCATATGGATTTTTCGGAGACATACCAATTGCACCAAATATCGTCGTGTTATCTATGTGCGAAAAATCATCATATTCACCAAGTAATTGGCGCACGCCGGTCACCATTTGCAACACTTCTTCGTTTACCGTATTGCGTTTTTGCGTCCGCATCGCGGTGGATATAAGCCCGATTGCACCAACCGTCAACACACCCATGATGGCAAGCACCCCCAACATTTCAATCATTGAACGTCCAGATTCCATTTTCATTTTTCAATCCTTTATTTGCTATTTAATTTCTTTTATTTTATCATAAAAGATATGAATATTCAATTCTGTGATTTAATAAAAAACGCGCCAAATTCCCCCGGCATTTACCGCATGTATGATGCGGACGGGAATTTACTTTATGTTGGCAAGGCTAAAAATCTATCGAATCGGTTGCATCAATATGTCGATATTTCAAAACTGGAATTGCATAAACAGGTTATGCGCACACTTGTCGCGCGCGTCGAATGGGAAATCACACCTACGGAATCAGATGCACTTATACTTGAAGAAAAAGCAATAAAAACCGAAAAACCGAAATATAACATTATGCTAACCGATGGGAAAATGTATCCCATGTTGGCACTTACCAATCACAAATATCCGCGTTTATTAAAATTCCGCGGGAAAATATCCCAACGTCGCGATGTATACGGCCCATATCCGTCGGTTCACGCACTAAACGACACAATAAAAATGATTCAAAAGGTTTGTCGTATTCGAACATGCACGGATACATTTATGAATAATCGCGCACGACCATGTCTGCTTTATCAAATTGGCCGATGCAGCGCACCATGCACACAAAATGTTCCAGACTATGATGAAAATGTAAAACTTGCACGACGGATTTTGACGGGCGACAGCGAACCAATCATAAACGAATTATCAACACAAATGAAAATATGTTCGGAAAAAATGGATTTTGAAAACGCCGCAATTTTACGCGATAAAATTTCCGCAATGACAAAAACATCAATTCGCGGTATACGCACGAATCCGGCGTATAGAACAAATTCAGAAACCGATTGGAATGACACAATAATTGAAATGGAAAAATGGATTGGTAAAAAAATAACCTATGCCGGTGTGTTTGATAATTCACATTTGTTCGGAACAAATCCCGTTGGTGCGATGATAACATTTGGTCACGACGGTTTTATAAAATCTGGGTATCGCCATTTCAAATTACGCGACCGCACACGCGCCGGAAACGATATTGCGATGATGGCGGAATTTGTGGAACGCGCCGTCCAAAACAGTCCTGAAATCGATTTAATAATTGTTGATGGCGGTCGTGCCCAGTGGAACATCGCGCACCAAACGGCACCGAACATACCAATTCTTGGTGTGACAAAGGGCGAAGTCCGAAATGGTGATGAACACTTTATAATGCCGGATGGCACGGAATATCGCGACATGCCAAAAGATTCAAAATTATTTTTATTGTTGCGCCGCGTTCGTGACGAAGCGCACCATTTCGTCATAACATATCATCGCACCACCCGCGCCAAGGCGATGACTGGTTCATGTCTTGATGAAATCGAAGGCATCGGCCCGATGCGCAAAAAATTATTATTAAATCATTTCGGTTCTGTGCGTGCAATTATGGATGCCGACATTCAAACACTAAAACGCGTCCCGGGCCTTGGCGGCGCGGCGGCAAAAAAAATATACGAACATTTTCATTGATATATGATATAATACATCAACCAAACAAAGAGGAATTAAAATGAAATTTTTCGTAAACTTTTTATCGGCTTTTAGAATTTTTGCATCGTTTGCAATCATTGGAACATTGATGTCGGGAATGTATATGACGACACTTATATTATTTTTAATCGCGGCACTTACCGATTTCTTTGACGGATACCTTGCACGCAAATATGATGTATGCACAAAACTTGGCGGGGTTATGGATCATATCGGCGACAAGTTATTGGTCGTAAACACATTTGTATTATTATGTATTATGATGCCGGTTTGGTTTACGGTAATTCCGATTATAATAATGATTGCGCGCGAATTGTATATCAGTGGTCTGCGCGAATTTTTGGGTACTCAAAAGATTCCAATGCCTGTTCCACACGCACGTTTTTCAATGGGAAAAATAAAAACCGCGATGCAGATGATTTCGATAACCGCGTTCCTTGCACTGTTCGCGTTGGGCGCATCCATAACCGGCACATCAGACGGCACCGCATTGGTCTATGCAATTTACGCATTACCAAACATTGGTATATTCGCACTTTGGTTTGCATTGGTGGCAAGTCTTTGGTCCGCCGTTTCATACACGCGTGATTTTGCACAAAAACTAAAGAAAATAAAATAAGAAAAAAACGCGCCGATTTTTCGGCGCATTTTTTTGCCCTATACGCCGGTTTCCGGCGTATAGACAGATTTAAAACCAACCTTTTTTTGCACTTTTTGTATCGGCAAATTCGGTTAAAATCTTCTTTTGTTTTTCGGTAAGTTTTGTTGGAATTACAACACCGATACTGATATACAAATCGCCAAATGATGACCCACGCCCCGTCGGCATACCATGTCCGCGCACACGTAATTTTTCATTCGTCTGCGTTCCCGCCGGCACCTTTACCGACAATTTTTTATCATCGATTGTTTCAATTTCTATTTCGTCACCAAGCGCAAGTGTTGTAAACGGCAAATCAACATGCATAATCAAATTTGCCCCGTCGCGTTCAAAGCGGTTATCCGGCTTCACACGTACATCCAGGTAAAAATCACCCGAGGGCCCACCGTTCACGCCGGCCTCGCCCTGGCCCGCCAACCTTAGCCGTGCGCCGTCTTCGATTCCCGCCGGAATTTTCACATCAATCGTTCGGTTTTTGTGTACCGCACCCGTCCCATCGCATTCAGAACATTTTTTATCGATTTTATGCCCAAGTCCATTGCATTCCGGACACGGTGTTTGCATTGCAAAGAACCCACGTTGCATATTCACATACCCCGTCCCATGACAACGCGGACAAACGGGCGCCGGCTTTCCATCCGCCGTTCCATACCCATTACATTTTTCACATTTTACATTACTTGCAAATTTCACAGTATGCGTTTTTCCGAAATACGCATCGCGCAAACTTATCACCACTTCGTCCAGCAAATCACGCCCGCGCGCCTGGGCACTTTGACCACCGCGCGCAGCCCCATCAAATCCACCAAAACCAAAACCACGCATTGCTTCGCGTAAAATATCTTCCATACCCGCGCCACCGCCCATATCAAAGTGGAACGCACCATTTCCGAACGGATTTCCACCCATCCCGGCCGACGCACCATTTCCGCCCGCGAACGCCGCATCACCATACCGGTCATACGCCGCACGCTTTTGCGGGTCTTTTAGAATATCAAAGGCGTTATTTACTTCCTTGAATTTTTCTTCGGCGGTTTTATCCCCCGGATTTTTATCAGGATGATATTTTAAAACCAATTTATGATATGCCTTTTTAATATCGGCATCCGACGCATCGCGCGCCACACCCAAAACTTCATAAGGATTTTTATTCATTTTTATACGTCCGTATTTCTATTTAAACAAAATATAGTCCGCGTTTTAATAAAATCAAGCCCCTAAAATTCTTATTTATGGGCTTGCGCCGGACAAAATTATGGTATAATAATATGGCTATGACAGAACAAAACTCACATTCTTATGATGCGTCGGATATCCAAGTACTGGAAGGTCTGGAACCCGTCCGTCTGCGCCCGGGGATGTATATTGGTGGCACGGACGAAAAGGCGTGGCACCATTTGCCGATTGAAATTATGGACAATTCGATTGACGAAGCCGTCGCCGGCTTTGCCAAGAAAATTACCGTCCGTTTAATTGATTCAAAAACAATTGAAATTACCGACGACGGTCGCGGAATCCCGGTTGCCGAACATCCAAAGTTCCCCGGCAAATCCGCCCTAGAGGTTATACTTACCACACTGCATTCGGGCGGCAAGTTTAATAATAATGTTTATAAAACCAGTGGCGGTCTGCATGGCGTGGGCA
>Ga0310694_10007230_pt1 | contig 10448 bp, 5 predicted proteins | sample 174DNAGHGhighgp2_FD_203884 | JGI IMG/M metagenome (GOLD analysis project Ga0310694, IMG submission 203884) | Sheep rumen microbial communities from Palmerston North, Manawatu-Wanganui, New Zealand - 1742 DNA GHGhigh gp2 (v2) (version 2) | ecosystem: Host-associated > Mammals > Digestive system >... | reverse complement strand
AGGCCCGTTGGATGCCTGGGTATATGACTGTTATGAGGGTACTGTAAGTGCCAACGATATTGACGCAAAGATTCTGCCCAATGGTATGGCCGAGGTGAAGTTCCTGGTGAAGGATGCCGTTACCACCAAGGGTATTCCCATGCGCTGGCTGATGCGGGTAGAGGATGGTGAGTGGCGTGTGGCCAACATCATCTTCGAGAAGGATGGCGGCATCGATCTCCTGGAAAGCCTCAGGGACTATGGCTGGGAATTCAAGACCGATAAGCAGTTCGACATTTCTAAGTGGTACGATGAGTTGGTGGAGTTGGCCGAACCCCTGTTCACTGACTACAATCCCGTTGAATTCCACGAATATGCCCTCATTGATGTTGACCATGACGGCAAAGCGGAGTTGTATATGCGTAATGCCGATCACTATGAGGCTATCTTCACGCTTGACGACAAAGATCCCCATGTCCTCATTGATGGCGACTCTCGCCGTTCTATCTCCTTCTTCAAGAATGCCATCCAGTCGAGCGGAAACTGTGGGACTGGCTGCAACGCGATTGAGATCGTCGTACTGAAGGACAGCAAATTAGCGTATACTCTCAACAACATGGAACAGTACGACATGGCGGGAAACCTGTCTGAGAACAAGTGGTCGAAGGACGACAAGGACATCCCGACGGATGATGGAGAACAGATGTACAAGAGCCTTGGCGACCCCATTGACCTTTATGTCAATTGGCATGGTATCAATATCGAGCGCAAGCCGAAACTCTCGGAATATGCAGAATGAGATGGTACGAAAGTGAGGGAGTTCTTTAGAGGAAATAAAAAGAAAGGCTCCCTTGCAACATTTCCTGTTGCAAGGGAGTCTTTAGTGCGACTATTTCTTACGCCGGAATGTCATATCGTCGTCAAGTACTAATTGCGAACCACTCACTTGAGTGATTTTCAAAGGCTCTTCAGGCTTATTAAATTTTTCTGTCATAGCTTTAAGTCCGGCAATTACTTCCTTTGCAGTTTCTTCTTTCACCTGATTTTTTAAATGTGGATCATTCTCAAATATTTCTTTGGCTTCGTCACTTAGGTCTTCCATCTTGAAGTCCTCCAGACGAGCAGAATTCGAATCCAAATTGAACGAAATAGTCCTATCTTCCTCGTCGATAGTGTATGTGCCGTCTAACACAGCAGTGGCAACGACGGTACCTACACCTTCAGCTTCTTCTGAGATGTCTATATACACGGTGATGGAGTTATCCTTTTTGAAATCCATTCCTAAGGACGAATTGGTGTCCTCAACAGGGCTTTCCCATTTTCCAATGAGTTTCTTTGGCTCGAATTTGTCTGAAATCAGGTCGTCTGATCTCCCCCATGCTGCCAGTTCGCTTATCTCAGGGAGTCCGTCGACTATTTTTCCGTCCTTGTCGATGAGCTTCCATTTGCCTTCTTCGTCGGCTACAAACATACGACCATCAAACAAATCGAATTTCAGTTTATAGTCCGTGAATTCTTCGGATGATATTTCTTTTTCGTTGATATCTACCAATTTGTAGGTATAGTTAAAGTCATCATCGAGGTTGCCAACAATCAACAAATAATCGCTAACAATAATAATGTTATCATAGGAAGCTTCAATAAGAGTCTGTCCATCAATATTCTTCACACCATACTTGTCGTCGTCCTCATAAGTGTATAGCCCATGAAAATAATCATTGGAAGGATACTCAGGTTCTACAATGGCTTCACCGTCAGGGGTGATGACGCCAAAAAGCCTATTGCCTTCCTCGTCGAATCTGCAAACGCCAAGGTGTTTGGGGTCGTAAATTCCGCAGGTAATGTATTTCTTGCCCTTATAACGGCACAGCTCCTTGCCATCAAGATTCATAATGATATCGGTGCATTTGGAGAATTCATCCTTGTCGTAATACTTCTTGTCACTGGCAGGACTGGCTGCAATAATCCCATACCCGTATCCAATACTGCTATAGTTGGCAGGTAGAATCTGTTTGCCTTCGGGCGAATATAAGGCTTGAAGCCCGTCGTCAGTGATCAAGCGAATGTGCCCATCATCGAACATTCTGCCTTCAACAACTTCTTTGCCGTCAATCTCGTCGAATGTTGCCAATGTCTCGCCTTCGGTGTCAATCAGGGTGATTCCTTTGTTCTTAGGCACTACTAAAGCTTTTCCGTTGATAAATGCATAGACGTCTACATAACCTGTTTCTGTCACCTTTCGGGGAGATTGTTCTGCAGAGTACATATAATAGAGGTTGTCCTCGTCGTCTTTAACGAAGAAGCGTCCGTTGCGGACAATAGACGGGGGCTCAGAAAATTCATTGGAAAAAAGTACTTCACCCTGTGGTGATATCAATCCCCATTTTTCATCACCATCAGCAATGAAGGCTATGTACTCAATGCCTGGCACTTCATAGCTTTTGTCGAATACGTTACAAGAGGTAAGCAGCACTAAGGTTACAATTGCTAGGAAGGAAAATCGAATAGATTGTTTCATAACTGATATTTTTTTGAGGGTTATTAGTTGGAAGAAGAAGAGTCGAGGGTGTCGTCGGATGTCATTTCCTGGATCTCCTTGACGGCTTTCCTCAATTCCTTGGAGCTGAATTTCATCTTTGTTTTTTCGTCTGAACCGTCGGATAGGTCGATGGTTAGACCGCGTTTAGCAGCGATAGTATAGTCTACGAGAGAGGAGATGGTGCTGTTATCGATGAGTGCCGACAAAACGACTTGCTTGGCGAGGTTCTCTTCTTTATCGTCAAGTTCTTTAAGACTGCTTACAACTTGTTCCTCATCGGTTTTAGCACTAATGGAGATTGCATTGCGGAGAGTATCGACAGCCGTCACTTTCATAACTTCTATGTCAATGGGTAGGTCATCGATGGTTCTGACAACATATTCCATCAGAATGGCGTTCTTGATGTCCTTCAATTCAGTAGCGCTGAGGATGCCTTTAATTGGGTCACTGCTATCGTTTTCACTTGTAATTATAATACAAAGGTCAATATCCTCAGCTGCACATTTCTGAGCAAGTTTCTTGATGTTCTTATCTGATTCGACAAGACTCAATACTAAAAAGTGGACGTATTCTTCGTCAATCTCTTTGAGATGCTCTATCTCTTCCTCTGGCGCTTCAATTGTTAAGTTGACCGATGGATTCCCTTCCTGCTGACCAACTTCCATCTTGATAATGGCGGTTCCGTCTTCGTCGATTTCGAGTGGTAGCGTTGATTGTTGTTCTTCGACATACTTTTTAATTTCTGGATACTTTTCGCAACCTATCACGGCCAGTAATGCAAATAGTAATACAAACAATTTCTTCATAAGTTTTATCGCTTTAGGTATTTTGAAGGCAAAGATACGAACTTTTTTCGTAATTTCCAAAGAATAGGGGAAATTTTTTCTCATCCAACAGAGAGACCGGCGGGTGTTGCACGACAACAACATCCGCCGGTTTTGCGAATCAGGCACTGAAGCCCACTTGGCGGTGGGGCTTCAGTTCGATGGTCTTGGGATTGAAGAGTTCGTAGGCACGCTGGACGTCGTCGGCCTCGATGCGCTGGTAGACCTCGCGGGTGAAGGGGTGCGTGGTTGTTGCCAGGCGATTGGCGAGGGCAGGAATGATGCCGTTGTGTACGAACTGATGGACCCAGCGGGCATTACCGAAGTGTTTCGAATGCTGGGCCTGCGTGGCGCGAATGGCTTCGGCGAGCTGACGGGCAGCATCGTCGGAGAGCTGGTAGTCGTCGGCAGCCAGCAGGGATTGGGCTATCTGCATGAGTTCGTCGGTGGTGTAGTCCTTGAACAGGAACTTGTAGGGGAACCGTCCCACGAGTCCGGGGTTCATCGACATGAGGCGGTCCATCTCGTCCTGATAGCCGGCAAAGATGATGAGCATGTCGGGATTCTTCTGCGAGAGCACGCTGAGCAGACACTCGACGGCACGACGTCCGAAGTCGTTGCAGTCGCTGTTGGAGTAGAGCGTATAGGCCTCGTCGACGAAGAGCACATTGCCCTGGGCCTCTTGCAGCAGCTGCTTCATGTTTTCCTCAGTTTCGCCGATGTAGCGCCCGATGATGCGGGTGCGGTCGACACAGATGACCTCGCCCTTGGAGAGTAGTCCGAGGGAGTGGTAGATGCGTCCCAGCAGGCGTGCCACGGTGGTCTTGCCAGTTCCGGGGTTGCCCATGAAGATGGCATGATGGGAGGTCAGTCCGCTGGTGTGCAGCCCTAGCTGGCGACGCTCGACAGCGAGGTGCATGTTGTTGGCAATGGTGGTCAGACTACGCTTGATGTCGTCGAGACCAATCATGGCGTTCAGTTCGGCAAGTGTGCTGTCGTAGGTGGAGACCTGGGTGAAGAGCGGCTGGGTGTCGATGTCGTCGGGCAGGACTTCAATATCAGCAATGTCGATCTTCTGGCTCAGGATGCACTCGGTGAGTCGTCGGCAGTAGTTCGGCGAGACGTGCTGGTCGATGAAGCTGTCGAAGTCGGGTAGCGTCCATCGGGCGACAACACCTTGCTGGTAGGCCTCGGTGAGCACATGACAGGTCTTGTCGATGGCTTCGGGCGAGAAGTAGAGGTGATGGATGAGGGCGCGCTGGAAGAACCAGAAGATGATTTCCTTGAGGGTGAACGGCTCGATGCAAAGGTTGTTCTGCGGGGGGAACATGGAACGCAAGGAGGGGTTCTGCTCGAGGACGTTGTCAATCTCCTGTCGACTGCCGATGAGCATCATGTTGCTGCAATGCCGCCGGAGCTTCTTGAGAATGGTCTTGCCACCCGTTTCGAGCAGGGCACTGATGTGGTCCAGGCAATAGATGGGTGACGGACCGTTGGACATCTCAAGATGCAGGGCGTTGTCGGAGGAGGTCCTATCGGCAAAGAGGTCGTTGAGTTTCTCGTAGGGATTGTTGGTCGTCGGGTCGTAGAGTGTGGTGCAGTCGACGACTCGGCATTCGCGGTCCATCTTGCAGACATTCCGGAAAAGCAGGAGCGTCTGGCTGATCATGGTGTAGCCTGCGGAACAGATGAGATAGCTGTTGCTGTTGTCGATGTCCTCGACACCTTTAACGGAAAGCAGCTGGGAGCGGAATCGGTTCATCTCGGCCAGCTGGGCCCTTCGGATGGCTTCCTGGCGGAACTGTCGGAGACCTGGTCGGCAGGACAGCATTTGCCACATGCGTTTCTGCATGCAGAGCCGGGAGGACAGGAGATGTTCGAGGCTGAGGAACGGGCAGGGCCGAGGCGCTGTGGCGGTGAAGGAGGCATGGGTGTCGAGCGTGATGTCGAACCGGAACACCTGTTCGCTACCGTTGCGCATGAGCAGGAAATAGTCTCCTGGCAACCATACCGGCGGTTGGGAAAAGACGATGCGTAGCGAACGCCCGCTGCGCTCTACCGTACCATCGTCGGTGGCAGCAAAGTCGATGAGCATCTGCTCGTCGTTGTAAAGATAGAAGTAATAGGTATCAGCCGTTCGCAGGTCTTTGTTGAGAGTAATGACGGCTGTCACTTGGCCGGCATTGTAGATGAGTGTGGTTTCTGTGCCCCTTTCGGGCGACATGGTCATGAGTAATCGTGTCTGTTGTTTCATAAACAAATAGATACATAAAAATAATAGCTAAACAAAAAATAAAGAGTAGAGAGAAAAGGTATGCAAGCATGTCAAAGAACGAATACTTTCACGAAAAAAAACGCGAAAGGGCTGCAAAGATATGAAAAAATCCCGATAAACTCCAAATGTTTACCGGGATTTATTTTGATTTTAACACTTACACCTTATTAATATAAGGGATGGTGTTGGTTTTAGAAGTCCATCTTGTCGAGTTCGTCAGTGAAGTCCTTGGGTTCGTTGTTCTCGGCAGCGGGAGCCTGATTCTCTGACCAGCGGTCAGAGTGTGGCGTTGCGAACTCCTCGTTGCGCTCGCGACGTTCACCACGATCAGGACGAGGACGACGCTCGCCACGATCACCGCGGTCACGACGTTCACCACGATCGCGACGTTCACCACGCTCGGGACGCTCACGACGCTCGCCGCGTGCAGGACGCTCCTGATAGCCCTCGGGCTTCTCGATGAGTACACGGTGAGAGAGCTTGAACTTACCAGTCTTCGGATCAATCTCGAGCAGCTTGACGGTGATTTTGTCACCCTCCTTGATGCCAGCCTCCTCAACAGTCTCAAGGCGCTTCCAGTCGATCTCAGAGATGTGGAGCAGACCATCCTTGCCAGGCATGAACTCAACGAAGCATCCGTAAGGCATGATGCTGCGAACGGTACCCTCGTAAACCTCGCCAACCTCGGGGATAGCCACGATGGCACGAATCTTGGCAATAGCAGCGTCGATAGACTCCTTGTTGGGGCCGCTGACCTGAATCTTGCCAACGCCATCTTCCTCGTCGATGGTGATGGTAGCACCAGTATCCTCCTGCATCTGCTGGATGATCTTGCCACCAGGGCCAATGACGGCACCGATGAACTCCTTCGGAATCTCGAAGGCCTCGATGCGGGGAACATGGGGCTTGAGCTCAGGACGGGGCTCAGCAATGGTATCGGTGATGCACTTCAGGATGTGCTCACGACCAGCCTTAGCCTGCATGAGAGCCTTCTCGAGGATGTCGAACGACAGACCGTCGCACTTGATATCCATCTGGGTAGCAGTCAGACCATCACGAGTACCGGTGGTCTTGAAGTCCATATCGCCCAGGTGGTCCTCGTCACCGAGGATATCGCTGAGTACTGCATACTTATCTTCTCCGGGGTTCTTGATGAGACCCATGGCAATACCGCTGACGGGCTTCTTCATGGGAACACCAGCGTCCATCAGAGCCAGCGTACCGGCACAGACGGTAGCCATTGACGAAGAACCATTAGACTCGAGAATCTGCGAAACGACACGAACAGTGTAGGGGAAGTCGGCAGGAATCATGTCCTTCAGACCACGCCAAGCCAGATGTCCGTGACCAATCTCACGACGACCTACGCCACGCTGTGCCTTAGCCTCGCCCGTGCAGAACGGGGGGAAATTGTAGTGCAGCAGGAAGCGCTGATAGCTCTTGTCGAGCACGTCGTCGACGAGCTTCTCGTCCAGCTTGGTACCCAGCGTCACTGTCGTCAGCGACTGCGTCTCACCACGGGTAAAGATAGAACTTCCGTGAGGCATGGGCAGCGGAGAAACCTCGCACCAAATGGGGCGGATGTCAGTTGTCTTACGACCATCGAGACGAATACCCTCGTCGAGGATGCAACGGCGCATGGCGTCGCGCTCTACATCGTGGTAGTAACGATCCATCATAGCCTCGTAATCCTCCTTGGAGATTTCTGAATCCTCAGGAACCTCAGCCAGGAACTTCTCCTTGAAGTCCTCAAGGATCTTCTCGAAGGCCTCAGCACGGGCATGCTTCTCGAGAGCCTGCTTCGTGATGTCGTAGGCGGGCTGATAGAGCTCCTTGTTCATACGCTCGCGCAGAGCCTCGTCGTTAATCTCGTGGTCGTATTCGCGCTTCACGTCAACACCCAGTTCCTTAGACAGTTCAACCTGAAGCTCGCACATAGGCTTGATGGCATCCATAGCAGCCTTGAGGGCACCGAGCAGGTCCTGCTCTGAGACTTCCTTCATCTCGCCTTCCACCATCATGATGTTCTCGGCAGAGGCACCGACCATGATATCCATGTCGGCCTCCTTCATCTGCTCGAAGGTAGGATCGATCACGTACTCGCCATTGATGCGGGCTACGCGAACCTCAGAGATGGGGCACTCGAAGGGGATATCTGAACATGCCAACGCGGCCGATGCAGCAAAACCTGCCAAAGCATCGGGCTGGTCAACACCATCGGCGCTGAGCAGCATTACGTTGACAAAAACTTCTGCGTGATAGTTGGAGGGGAACAGGGGACGGAGCACACGGTCGACCAGACGGCTGGTCAGAATCTCGTTGTCCGAGGCTTTACCCTCGCGCTTGGTGAAACCACCGGGAAAACGTCCTGCGGCGGCATACTGCTCTCTGTAGTCTACCTGCAGAGGCATGAAATCTGTTCCGGGAACTGCATCTTTTGCGGCACAAACAGTAGCCAGCAGTACGGTATTGTTCATGCGGAGCATGACGCTGCCGTCGGCCTGCTTTGCCACTTTCCCGGTCTCAATTGTGATGGTTCTTCCATCGGGCAATTGAATGGTCTTTGTAATTACGTTCATCTTGTTTTATAAAACATCTAAATATAAAAAAACGCGCACCTTTGCGCAAAATCGGCCACAAAGGTACACATTATTATATAAAGAAACGAATTTTTGCTACAATATTATTGTTTTTTATGAAATCAGAGCACCAGTAGCTGCAGTTTGTCGGGAGTAAAGAACTGTTGCGCTACATCCTGAATTTGCGAAGACGTGATGGCATCGATGCGTTGCAACAGTTCGGCGATGCTGCGTTCGTGACCATAATGAAGGAAGTGCTTAGCGAAGTCGAGCGCAAACTGTTCGCGATTGTCGCAGGCGATGGCCAACTGGCCTTTCAACTGACGTTTAGCGGCCTGCAGCTGACGATCGGAGAGCGGATGCTGAAGGAGTCGGTCGAGTTCGCGATGTACCAATCGCAGACAACGTTTCACGTCATGATGGTCGCACCCGAAATAGACGCTCCAGCAACCCGTATCGCTGTAGCTGACCTGTGAACTCTCGACGGTATAAACCAGTCCGTGACGTTCGCGCAACGAGAGATTCAGGCGTGCATTCATACCTGGTCCACCCAAGATGTTGTTGAGCAAAAAGAGCGGCATGCGTCGCGGATCGTCGTAGCTAAAAGTCCTGACGCCCAACATGACATGTGCCTGGTGGTGGGAACTTTCAGTGGCAAGTGGTGAGGGGTGAGAGGTGAGAGAAATGTCTTGTGGTTGGGGGGCATAGCTAGAGTAATCTCTCGCCTCAAATTTCTCACATCTCACCTCCAAATTTTTCACCAATCGTGAAAAATCGATGTCACCATAGACGAAGAAGATAGCATTGTCAGGACGGTAATAACGTTGGGTGAAACGGCGGGCATCGAACGAAGTGAATTGCTGTACCTGCTGACGGGTACCCAGAATGTTGTGCCCCAGCGGATGACCTCGGAATATGAGGTTTTCGAACTCGTCGTAAATCAGTTCTGCCGGTGAGTCGTTGTAGCTCTCGATTTCATCACAGATGACGTCGATTTCGCGCTCTATTTCGTGTTGGGGATATTCGCTGCAGAAGACGATGTCGCACAACAGGTCGACAGCCCGTGAGAAGTGTTCGCGCTGGATGGCAGCATAAAACACGGTGTCTTCCTTGTTGGTAAAGGCGTTGAGGTCGCCACCGACACTCTCCAGAGCGTTCAGAATCTGCAGGGCAGAACGCCGACGGGTGCCTTTGAAGGTAGTATGTTCGCAGAAGTGTGCCAAGCCCTCCTCGCCAGATGCCTCGTGGCGTGCTCCAGCGTTGATGCCTATGCCGCAATAGACGACCGGCGAGACCGATGGCAGATGGATGACACGAAGGCCATTTGCAAGCGTTGTAACATTATATTTCGTCATTTCGGGTGCAAAGGTACAAAATAAATGAGAAATGAGAAATGAGAAATGAGAAATTATTCGTACCTTTGTAGCCAAAATATATAGTTATGCGAAAAATAATAGGAATCGGCGAGACTGTGCTCGACATCATCTTCCGCAACGACCAGCCCATTCAGGCTTTGCCCGGCGGGTCGACGTTCAATGCCATCATCTCGCTCAGCAGGTCAGGCGTCAACACCAGTTTCATCAGTGAGACGGGTAACGACCGTGTAGGACGGATGATTATCCAGTTTTTGAAGGACAATGGTTGCGAGGCCGACAGTGTCAGCGTCTATCCCGACTCGAAGTCGCCCTTGTCGCTAGCGTTTCTGAACGACCAAAACGATGCGGAATACATCTTCTACAAGGACCATCCCCACGACAGGCTGGACTTTACGTTACCCGAAATCAACGAGGACGACATCGTGCTTTTCGGCTCGTATTATGCCGTCAATCCCGTTATCCGTCCCCAGGTGAAGGCTTTCCTCGACTATGCCCACGAACGAGGCGCCATCCTGTATTACGACGTTAATTTCCGTGCATCACACCAGTATGAAGTGATGAAACTCACCCCCAACCTGCTGGAGAATTTCGAGCTGGCAGACATCGTGCGCGGTTCGGCAGAAGATTTCGAGGTGCTCTTCAAGAAGAACGATGCTGAGCAGGTGTACCGTTCGCAGATTATGTTCTACACGAAGAAATTCATCTATACCAATGCGTCAGCACCTATCCAACTGTTTGCCGACAACGGGCTGAAGAAGCAATATCCCATCGACAAGATGGATACTGTTAGTACCATTGGGGCTGGCGATAATTTCAATGCCGGATTCCTTTATGGCATGCTGACAAACGGCATTACGCGCAGTCAACTGACAGAAG
>Ga0310694_10007225_pt1 | contig 10452 bp, 4 predicted proteins | sample 174DNAGHGhighgp2_FD_203884 | JGI IMG/M metagenome (GOLD analysis project Ga0310694, IMG submission 203884) | Sheep rumen microbial communities from Palmerston North, Manawatu-Wanganui, New Zealand - 1742 DNA GHGhigh gp2 (v2) (version 2) | ecosystem: Host-associated > Mammals > Digestive system >... | reverse complement strand
AAGCGCGACCGGATGGCCGCGCTTTTTTTTTGACCATTGACCATTGAAAAAAAAATTAAACCTTGCAGCCTAACGAATATCTAAAAAATGTATTTTTGCAGCAATTAATAAAATGGAATAATTATGATGAAAAAAATATTTACACTCGTGTTGGTGATGGCTGCTGTTCTTGTTAACGCACAGTCAATCAAGGTTTTCTATCAAGGTTCTGAACTCAATAGTCAGGATACGGTATTTTTGCCGTCAAACAATAACGGCGAAGATGTGGATGCCTTTTTCGGTTATCAGAACACAACGAATGACGACATCTCGTACAAAGTGCGTAAGGAGGTCATCTTCAAGGATGAGGATGCGGACATGATGTTCTGCATCGGAAACTGCTATATTGGCAACGAATCCGCAGAGCTGATGATGGAACCCAATCAGTCGGTTTCCGACCAAGATCCTTTGGCACTGCATATTATCTATTCGGGTCCGGACTCTCCGGCATTTGTCAAATATACGTTGTTTAGAACGGACACAGAAACCGAGGATGCTTTTTCGTTCTATGCCGCCTACGGTACCGCCACTGGCGTGCGTGAGGCCGACATGGTGAAATCCCTCCGTGCTTATCCGAACCCCGCCGTACGCAATGTCACTATCGAATATACGGCTCCCGCCAACAACGCCAGTTTGGTTATCAAGAACTTGACCGGCAGAGAGGTCTATCGTGTCTCCGTTGGCACCGCCGGCGCTAAACAAGTCGATCTCACCTCCATGTCCCCGGGTGTCTATTTCTATGGCATTGAGGCCGATGGAAAGATGGTTTGCACCAAAAAGCTGTTAATCAAATAGTTTTACTTCTGAGTTTCGAGAGGTGCCATGACCGCACTGCATTGTCTAGTTGCCACACAGTTCCAGTTGGAGCCAGTGTTGCAGCCTAATAATTGGATTACGCTGATTTTCTGTCTGTTGCTGTTTTTGTTTACAGTGATGATTATCACGTTTCGGCGTAAGCTTTTCCTGATGTTCCGTGCCCTTTTCTTCCAACGTCATTTTTCGTTGATTCAGCGTGAGAGCAAAGTGTTGGAAGACCGTGTCTCATTGTTGGTGCTTTTGTTCGACTTGCTGACCATCACCACGGGATTGGTGATGTTTTGTACCACCTATATTCCCAAAGCCATGTCAAAGTTGCCGTTTATCGCCTATATCGGCATCTTTTTCTTTATTCTTTTGATGCTCTATCTCATTAAATTGCTGTCTGTTTCGTTGTACAGCAGTCTTTATGGGCGCGAGAAGGAGCGTGCTCCCATCAACCAGTCGCGGTTCATCTTCATGACCGACATGGCCGTGCTCTCCTTCCCTTTCCTGATCGTCATTCATTATACCGGTCTTACTTTCTTGTATTACATTCTCATACCTCTCTTAACAATTCTGCTTGGCGTGTGGTTCTACCGCATTATGAAAATAAATTCAGTTCATGGTCACGGGTTTCAATTTTTTCTCTATTTTTGCACCCTTGAAATTTTGCCATGGCTGGTAGGATTAAAAGTGTTGTTAATTATTTGATGGATAATTAATTAACGGTTTTTTAAAGAGTCTTGATAATTATTAAAAAATGAAGATAAAAAACATATTGGTTTCCCAAAATGCCCCGGAAGATATCGAAAGATCACCTTACGGCGACTTGAAGAAGAAGTACAGCATCAATATTGATTTCTACAAATTCTTCAAGATTAACTGTACGACGGCCATTGACTTCCGTAAGACTCACATCAATATTTTGGATTACGAATCCATCGTTTTTTCAAGCACGAACACGATCGACAAATTCTTCGAGTTGTGTAAGGATATGCGTCTGGAGATGCCTGAGTCGATGAAGTATTTTTGCGCCACCGAGTCTATCGCGCTCTATTTGCAGAAGTATGTCCCCTATCGCAAACGCCGTGTCTTTTCCGCCAAGGATGCCCAAGTGAGCAGCTTTTATGACCTTCTGATTAAGAACAAGGCTATCAGTATGCTGATTCCGTGCAGCCAGGACGGTATTTCTCCGCAAATGGTAAGCGTTTTGGAAGAGAATGAGATCAAGTATGCGCAGGCAGTCGTTTTCAAGATTGCATACGCCGACTTGGTGCATGACGTGGATATTGACAAATATGATATGATTGTGTTGTTCAGCCCTAACGGTGTGAAGTCGTTGCAGGCCAACTACCCCGATTTCCAACAAGGGGAGAAGGTCTTTGCCGCACTAGGCACATCGGCGCAACAGGCTCTTGCAGAGGCCGGCTGGACTGCCCACGTGACAGCTCCCACCAAGGAATATCCTTCGTTGACGGAAGCGTTGGATGCTTTTCTGAAAGAATATGCCAACAGAAGACGTTAAACGGCTGTTTCCACGGTCACATCGTCTAAAATCGTCGCTGCTCATCCGGGATGTGATGCGGCAGCGACATGCTTTATTCTGTTTTCCCATAAAATGTTTTTACACGGTGCAGCCGGCATCCGCTGAGCCGGTCAAAACGGCCTTTATGGTCTCCAAAAAGCGTTTTCACCATGCGGTCGATCGTAACCGGGTGAAACGGCTGATGCGGGAGGCTTATCGACTGAACCGTCAAGAGTTTGCTTTGCCGGAAGGTACTTCGGCAAATATCTGTTGGATGTTCGTGGGCACCGAGTTGCCCTCCTATACGCAGGTGGAGACCGCCGTTCGGACCATCCTCAAGGAATTGCAATCCAATATCCAATCCGAAAGATCATGAGGTGGCTCTATCGTGGCTTTAAGAATCTTTTGTCCAAACTGATGATTGGGCTGATCAAGCTCTATCAGGTGACGCTTTCCCCTTATATCGGGCGAGCCTGCCGCTATACGCCCACCTGTTCCAATTACGGTATAGAAGCCATACAGAAACATGGCCCGTTCAAAGGGTTCTGGCTGACGCTGAAGCGGGTACTCTCCTGCAACCCGTGGGGCGGAAGCGGCTATGATCCCGTTCCTTGACCGTTGCCCTTCCAACAGTCAACAGTTAATGGTCAATGGTCAATAGTCAACAGTCTCGTCTTTATACGTCCTCCAGATATACACAATGGCCATGGCGCTGGCGAGTGTGCAGGCGATGGTCACCGGTATGGAGCCGTGTACATCCGTGAATTGCATGTTGTCGGTATCGATGCCGCGTCCTTGCAGGGTGAAATCAATCAGTATGGAGAGGGCGTTGTGTAGTATATGCGCCAGAATGGGAAGCCAAAGCGAGCGGCTCCAATAGAAGAGATAACCCAGATAGACTCCTAACATGAAACGCGGGATGAATCCGTAGAATTGGAAGTGCAATACGCTGAAGATGAATGCGGTGAGCAGGATGCCCACGTGCGGGTTCTTTGTCCATTTCATCATCAGTGGTTGTAGAGCCCCTTGGAAAAGGAACTCCTCGCAGATACCCGCCAAAACGGCGAATACCATTATGTTGGAAATCAGGTCCCACGAACTACGCTGACTGGTGACGAGCTTAAGGATGTCGTTGGCGGCCTCCTCCAGATTGCGCATGAATTCCGCGATTGTGCCTTCCTGCGGCATGATGTTCTGGTTGAATGAGGATAGCATACCCACAACAGGCAGCAAGGTCATGGAGAGTATCAAAACCATATTGATCATCGATTGCGGTGGCCGGCGATTGGCGGCGTTGTAATCGAACCACTGCCGGTTTTGGCAATAGGCAAACAGTAGCGAGGGTATCAGGAAGGTGCCGATGGTGACGAATGTCTGGGAAATACGGATGGCGGTCACGGGGTCGGAAGCCTCCAACATCATGGGCGTACCATAGATCAATAAGATGACCAACTCACCCAATGCGGAGGAAATCAGCAGTCCACCCAGCATAAACAACCCTAAAACCAGCAATTGAATCCAATATGATTTTTCTTGTAATCGCATAATAATCGTTTTTACCAAAATGTAGAGACGCGGTACACCACGTCTCTACAAACGGATGGAATTGTATTATCTTCTGTTCACAATAATCTTTCCGGTGACCGTCTTGCCGTCGTCGAGGGTGACCCTGACCACATAATGTCCGGTGGCGAAACCAGTGACGTTGATGCGGGTCTGCTCTGGCGTGTCGGGGTCGGCGATGAGGACGAGACGACCGCTAAGGTCATACACGTGGATGCGACTCATGCGCTCGCCAGTGATGTTGAGGGCGGCTTGCGTGGGATTCGGGAAGAAGGAGAACTCAGGCATCATCTCGAACTCTTCGATGCCGTCGTTGAAGGCGACAAGCAGGGTGAGGTGTACGACGGAGTCACAGCCGGCAACGGTGTAGTACTGGATGTTGTAGTGGAAAGTGCCGCTGTCGGAAGGCGTGACGACGAAGTTGTCGTACTGGTACTCGTGTCCGTTGATGGCGGAGTCGGAGACGAAGACCTCGTAGGTCGGATTGATGGTGAGGTGGAGGATATAGACGGAGTCGCAGCCGTTGGCCGTGACAAGGCTGTCATAGTAGGTACCTTCGGTGATGAACTCGCCATCGTGCCAAGCGTACGGGACGTTTTCGCAGGTCTCGGCGTAAGTTTCGAAGAGATAGGAGGGCAGAACTGTGAGGATGAGGTTGACAATGCTGTCGCAGCCGCTTTCATTGGTGAGGACGATCTGGTCGTAGAGGGTGCCGGCCTGTGCGGCGAGGGTGTCGAAACCGTGGATCTGGTAAGTTTCGCCTTGGCAGATGGTGTCGTAGATGCTCTGTACATCAGGCGTGTTGATGGAGAGGTTGAGTTCGAAGATGTCAAGACATCCGGCGGCGTTGGGCAGGGTGTCGGTGTAGTGACCGGCGGCAGAGAGTAGCTGTCCGCGCCATACGTACGGGAGCTCGTTCTGGCAGACGGTGTCTGCGGTGACGATGTGTGCGGAAGCGTTGACTGTGAAGGTGAGCGTGAAGGTGCTGTCGCAACCCGCCGTGGTGACCAGCGTGTCATAGTAGATGCCGCTCTCGGTGAGGGTCTGTCCGTGCCAGAGGAACGGGAGGTCGTAGTCGCAGACGGTGGCGGTCTCCTCCGTATGTGAGGCGGGGTTGACCACCAGTGTCAGCCGGTAGATACTGTCGCAGAAGGAACCGGCAGTCTGGAGGAAGATCTCACGGGAACCGGCCTCGTTGAGGGTTATGCCGTGCCACTGGTAAGGCAGCTCGTCGCTGCAAAGGATGACGGTCTCCTCAAAGAGGTAGGAGGGGTTGACGGTGACGGAGACTTCGTGGATAATGCGGCATCCCGTAAGGTCGTTGGTGACGGTGTCACGGTAGATGCCAGCCTCAGAGAGGAAGACACCACGCCAGAAAGCGGAATCGCCTTGGCAAATCATGATCGGATCGTTGACTACGAGTTGGGTCTCGTTGACGGTGAGTTGCAGGCGATAGATGCTGTCGCATCCGTACTGGGAGACCAGTGAGTCGAAATAGATGCCCGTCTGCGTGAGTTCCTGTCCGCGCCAGAGATACGGAAGCTCATGGTCGCAGACGTCGTCGGTCTGGGTGAGCAAGTATTCGGAAGCCTGGTGGATGGTGAGGGTGACGATGCTGTCGCAGAGTCCGTCACGGTGGAAGGTGATGGGATAGACACCCTCAGCGTTGAAGGTCTCGCCACCGTAAACCACCGGGAAGTCGGATGCGCAGACGAACATCTCGTCAATACCTTGAGCCGTAGGAATCACGGTGAAGTGGACGGAAATGAGACTGTCACAGGTGCTCACGCTGGAGAAATGCACATCGTAGTCTCCAGAGGTGGTCATCATAGTCGTACCGTATGTGTAAGGAAGCGTTTCCTGACAGACGGTGACGGTGTCGTATCCGTGATAAGTGGGGTTGACGATGAGGGTGAGATGGTTGATGGTGAGGCAACTGTCACCATCGGAGGTGATAATGTCGTAGTTGCCCGCCTCGTTAAAGGTTTCGCCCATGTAGGTGTAAGGAAGCTGAGAGTCACAGATGATCTGCGTGTATTCATGCTCGATGTTGGGAGTGACGATGAGTTGGATGTTCCAGATGCTGTCGCAGCCATTTTCGGAGAGCAGGTTGACGACGAAATTGCCAGCGTGATCAAAACTGTGGTTCTCATCGAAGGAGTAGGGGAGGGCTCCGTTGCAGACGGTGATAATGGTGTCCTGCACGTAGGTCGGGTTGACGTTGAGGCGCAGGTGGATAATACTGTCGCAACCGGCAACCGTGGTGAACGGGATGTCGAAGTTACCGGCTTCATGGAAAGCAAGGCTGGTGTTGCCGTTCCAATAGAACGGAAGCATGTTGTCGCAGATGCTGACCGTCGTGTCGGTAGCATAGGTCGGGTTGACGTTGAGGTGCATGGTGACGACGCTGTCACAACCGTACTCATTGGTTAAGGTCAGCGTGTAGTCGCCGGACTCCGTGTAGGTCGTCTGGTTCCAGACAAAGCTGTCGCATGCGTTGACAGAGAATTCGTATGTGTTGGCCGGACGGATGGTGAGGTGGAGTGTGACGGTGCTGTCGCAACCGTTTGCGTTAGTGAACGTCATCGTATAGTCGCCGGATTCGGTGAAGGTGGTGTCGTTCCAGTCGTAGCTGACACAAGCCGTATCGGCAAATGCCGTCGTGTGGGTCGGTCGGACATTAAGGTGCAGCATAAAGGTGAACTGGCAGCCATGGTCGGTGCTCTCCGTGCGGATATAGTCGAAATCGCCCGGTTCTGTCGTCTGGATTTCAAAGCCGTTGTCCATGTAGGTTTCCCCTTGACAGACAGAGGCTTGGTAATGGGTGGTGTCTAAGGAGTGGACGAAGAGTTGCAGCACGGTAGTACTGTCGCAACCGTGGATGTCCGCATCCGTATGCGTAAAGGTGCCGGATTCTGCAGGCGTTTCGATGGAAAAATTGTATTCGTTGTAGGATTCCCCTTGACAGATATGAGCCACGATGGTGTCGCGCCGCTCGGGATAAACTGTCAGGTTAAGCGTGATGATACTGTCGCAGCCGTTTATAGTATGTAAGGAGTCAACGTAGGTGCCAGTCGTATTCAAAGTCTCGCCTTTGAAACTGTAACTTCCATTGTAACAGATGCTTTCATTGATTGTGGTACTAAATACGGGATATACGGTCAAATTTAGCGTGGTGATACTGTCACAGCCGTAGATGTTTTTCTCATAGTTAGTTAAGCTGTAATTGCCGGCTTGCGTAATCAGGGTGTCGAAACCGTGGGCGGCGTAAGGAATGCCCGCACAGATCTCATCGGCCAGTGTGATGTTGTGAACCGGGTTCACCGTGAGGTGCAGTACCAGAGTGTATTCGCAACCGAAAGCGGCACTCTCGGAACGGGTGTATTCGTATTCGCCGGGTTCAGAAGTCAAGATGTTAAAGCCGTTATCCGTATAGGTTTCACCGCTACAGATAGAAGCGTTGATATGCGTGGTATCAAGCTCGTGAACCATGAGCTCCAGAATAGTGGTGCTGTCACAACCATGCACGTCCGGATCGGTGTGTTGGTAAGTTTGGGTTTCCTGAGGATTGATAATCTCAAATCCATATTGGTAGTAAGAATCGCCCCTACAGATATGATCCGTGATATTGCGGATCTTTTCAGGATACACATAAAGCTTCAGCGTGACAATACTGTCGCAACCGCTGGCGGAGGTGAGCGTGTCCACGTAAATGCCAGCTGTTGAGAGAATCTCGCCGTGGAAGTCGTATGTCTCGTTAAAACAGATGGACTCTGTTAGCGTGGTACGTTTTATGGGATTGACGGTGAGTTGCAGGGTGAAGGTGCTGTCGCAGCCATGGATGTTCTGCTCATAGTGGACCAGCGTGTATTTTCTTGCCTGGGTGAGCACGGTGTCGAATCCATAGTTGACGTAATGGTCACCGGCGCATACCGTATCGGCAACCTCTATGTTTTCGATGGGATAAACGGTGAGGTAGAGCGTGACCAGACTGTCGCAACCATGCGAGGTGTATCTTTGCTGATAATACGTGAAAGTGCCTGTGTTAAACGTAAAGACGTTGAAGCCGTTTTCGTTGTAGCGGATGCCCTGACAACGTTCTCCGTAGAGTATCGTGGTGGCGGGCTCGTTGACGGTGAGGTAGAGTACGGTAGTGCTGTCGCAGCCGTGCGCGTCGGGAGTCACGATTGTGTGGAAACCGGAAGTCGTAGGCTGCTGGATGTTGAAACCGTACTGTTCGTAGGAGTCTCCAAGGCAGATTTCATCGTAAATGGTGTCGCGTTTCTCAGAATATACCGTGAGATTCAAAACGAAGGTGCTGTCGCAGCCATTTACAGTCTGCAGCGTGTCATAATAGGTGCCTGATGTGGTCAGAATCTCACCGTTGAAGTTGTAACTGCCATTAAAGCAGATGTTTTTGTTGAGTGTGGTGTGGAATACGGGATGTACGGTGAGTTGCAAGGTCGTGGTGCTGTCGCAACCATTGACGTTCAGGTTCTGATGAGTCAGGGTGTAGGTGCCTGCTTGTGCGATGACGGTGTCGAAACCGTAATTCGAGTATGGTTCGCCCGCACAAACCTGATCCGTCAGCGACACTTGGTCGATGCTGTAGATGGTCAGGTGCAGGGTGACCGTGCTGTCGCATCCGTGGATGGTCTCGAATTGTTTGGTGTAGTCGCCAGATTGGGTGTAAGTGGTGTTAGCCCAGGTATAGGAGACACAAGCGGTATCCCAGAATGTGTAGGTGGCCGTCGGGTTGATGGTCAGATGCAGCGTAACCGTGCTGTCGCAACCATAAACATTGTTGAAATGCTGAATGAAATCGCCGGACTGGTAGTAGATGGAGTCGTTCCACTGGTAGCTGGTACAAGCGGCGGCGGAGAACTCATAGGTGGAAGTCGGGTTGATGGTCAGATGCAAGGTGACGGTACTGTCGCAACCGTAAACGTTATCGAAATGCTGTACGAAGTTGCCGGATTGGTAGTAAATGGAGTCGTTCCACTGATAGCTGGTACAAGCGGTGGCGGAGAACTCGTAGGTGGAGGTCGGGTTGATGGTCAGATGCAGCGTAACGGTGCTGTCGCAACCGTAAATATTGTTGAAATGTTGTACGAAATCGCCGGACTGGTAGTAAATGGAGTCGTTCCACTGATAGCTGGTACACGCGGTGGCGGAGAATTCGTGCGTGGAGGTCGGGTTAATGGTTAAATGCAAAGTGACGGTGCTGTCGCAATCGTTAACGTTGTTGAAATGTTGTACGAAATCGCCGGATTGGTAGTAAATGGAGTCGTTCCACTGATAGCTGGTACAAGCCGTAGCGGAGAACTCAAACGTAGAAGTCGGGCGGACGGTGAGCGTGAGGGTGACGGTGCTGTCGCAACCGTGAGAGGTTTGCAGATGCAGGGTGTCGGTGACTATACCGGCAGCCGCAGGCGTCAGGTTAAAGCCGTTTTCCGTATAGCATTCGCCCAAGCAGATGGAACCCGTGACCGCTGTGGCGGCAGGTTGGTTCACCACGAGATACAGGACGGTGGTGCTGTCGCAGCCATGCACATCAGGGTTGACGATGCTGTGGTATCCGGTGACCGTGGCTTGTTGGATGTCGAATCCATGCAACTGGTAAGAATCGCCAAGGCAGACGGCATCGGAGAGCGTGTCGCGTTTTTCAGGGAATACCGTGAGATTCAACGTGAAGGTGCTGTCACAACCATCTACAGTTTGCAAGGTATCATAATAAACACCCGAAGCGGTCAGGATCTCGCCGTTAAAGTTATAGCTGCTGTCGAAACAGATGGATGCGTTGAGGTTGGTGTGGTAAGTTGGATGCACCGTGAGTTGCAGCGTAGTGGTGCTGTCGCATCCATGGATGCTCGGATTGACGTGGGTCATCGTATAGTTGCCAGCCACCGTGATGGTAGTGTCGAAACCGTAAGCCGAGAAAGGAGTTCCAGCGCAAACCGTATCCAGCAAGTTGACAACCGGAAGCGGATTCACGGTAAGATGGAGAATAAGGGTGTATTCACAACCGTAGGAGACATTCTCGTAACGATAGAAATCGTGTTCGCCCGGTTCTAAATCGGAGGTCGGAATGTTAAAACCGTTGTCGGTGTATTGTTCCCCACGACAAATGGATGCGCTGATATGGGTGGTGTCGAGCTCGTGTACGGTTAACTGCAAAGTGGTCGTACTGTCGCAACCATAAATGTTCACGTCTTGATGGGTTAAGGTGAAGACACCAGGCTGGGTGATAGTGGTGTCAAAACCATGGTTGTTATAGTGGTCGTTTGCACAAATATGTTCGAAGAACGACACTTGGCTGGGCGTGTGGATGGTTAGATGCAAGGTCACGGTGCTGTCGCAACCGTGGATGGTCTCAAAGTGTTTGGTGTAGTTTCCGGATTGGGTGTAAGTGGTATTTGCCCAAGTGTAGGAGACACAAGCTGTGTCCCAAAAATCGTGAGTTGCAGTCGGATTGATGGTCAAATGCAGCGTAACCGTGCTGTCGCAACCATAAACATTGTTGAAAT
>Ga0310694_10007224_pt1 | contig 10453 bp, 8 predicted proteins | sample 174DNAGHGhighgp2_FD_203884 | JGI IMG/M metagenome (GOLD analysis project Ga0310694, IMG submission 203884) | Sheep rumen microbial communities from Palmerston North, Manawatu-Wanganui, New Zealand - 1742 DNA GHGhigh gp2 (v2) (version 2) | ecosystem: Host-associated > Mammals > Digestive system >... | reverse complement strand
TCTTCTGCTCGAAATCCACGAGCGCCCGATGGCCGAGCAGAAAGAGATTCTGAACCGCGAGTACGAGCAGTGGCGCGGCCCCGCCAGCAACCAAACCGACGATGTGGTGATTATGGGAGTGAGAATCTGACAATGCGTGATTGATTGAATAACTGATTGAATGCGTGCGTGAATGGTTACTGGAATCGCGCAGAAATGTAACGCTGCACTGAAAAACAAAACCTTTGCAAACGCAACAAAATAATCATATATTCGGCAAAAAAAAACGATGAGACACACTCCGATGCTGAAACAATTCTTTGTCCTGCTGATGGTGGCCATTGTGTTGCCTCATGCCGCCTTTTCGCAAGAAGATGCTGAAGTGTTTGAGGATGCAAACCAAGCGGAGATAGACAGCATTTTGAATCTTATAACACCAGAAACTTCCGACAGCGAAAAAGCGGGATACTATTACGAAGTCGCTTATATTTCGAGCAACATTGACACTGTTCTCAAATATGCCTTTCTAACATTGGATATTGGCGACAAAGCCGACCCCAAACTAATCGCTTATTGCAACAGGTTTGTGGCTTGGGGTTATTATTTGAACAACCAATCGGCGTTGGCATTGCCGTATGTGCTGAAAAGCAAAGATTTATTTATAAAAATAAACCAACAGGAACTGGCAGGCCATAATTACCTGTTGCTGGCAAAAATATATGAGGAGTTAAACAATCCTGACAGCATCAAATATTACATTGGCCTTGCTCTTGATTACGAGATTAAACAAAAGGATACTTCTCAAATTTCGGAATGTTACAAAACACTTGCCTCCATTCACAGCAATAAATCACTTTATAAGGATGCCGAACAATATTATTGGAAAGCCATTGAACTGGATTCCATAATTGGCGACAAATTGGAAATATCAATATCGTATTTCCGTTTGGGCGAATTGTATTCCGACAAGTTTAATGAAAGAGCCGACAATTATTTGGCAAAAAAATATCTTGCAAAAGCAGTCCGCCTGCAAGAGTCGGAAAAAACAAAAGATGAATACTATGTTGGCACTAAATATCTGACATATAGCCAGATTGCCGATGTGTACATTAATATTGCAGAGAGCACAGGCAATAATGTATATGCCGATAGTTGTTTGTATTTTATCAAGAAAGCGCTTGACTATTTCATAAAACAAGGGCGCACAGAAAATGCTGTGGATGGTGGATACACTTATTTCAAATATTTGAAATACTATAAAAAGTATGGCGAGGCTCTTGCCTTTTTGCAACGGCAGAAAAAGTATTTCGACGATAATTCATCCGCGCAATCGCTAAGTGAATACTACAGTTATTTAAAAGAAATTTACATCTGTCTTGGAGATTATAAAAACGCCTACTTCTGCATTGAAAAAGAGCACGAGTACGAACGAAAAAACCTCAACGACAGCACAATGTCGGCACTTTCTGACATAAAGACACAACAAGCCGTTTTGATAGAGAGAATGGACCGCGAAAAGGCCGAGGCAATGCTTGTTGCCGACAAACGGCGGATGAAGGTGGTTATCGCCTCGCTTATCGGAGGATTGGTCATGGTGTTGGTTGTTATTGTGCTGGTTGTCAGAGTCTTGGTGATTAAGCGGCGCGCCAATGCCGAACTATTGGAGAAGAACGCCATTCTCTCGGAGCAGAAGGAGGAGATTCGCGCTCAACGTGACGAGATTGAGGAGCAGCGCGACCATATTGAGTCGCAAACCAGGGAAATTCAGGCGAGCATCAACTATGCACAACGCATCCAGCGATCGCTGCTTACCCCCGAAGACACAATTGCAAGCATTTTCCCCGACCATTTCCTGCTCTACAAGCCACGCGATGTGGTGAGTGGCGATTTTTACTGGGTTGGCCAGTTTGGCGACAACAAAGTGTGCATTGTGGCCGACTGCACGGGTCACGGCGTGCCGGGCGGCTTTATGAGCATGTTGGGAATGACAAACCTCAATTATATTGTAAGTCAGGATGTTGGTCCCGATGTTATACTTGACAGGTTGCGTGAGGCGGTGATATCGAACTTGCGCCAGAACAATAACGATGCCACCGATGCCCATGTGCTCGATGGCATTGATGTGGCCGCCTACATTGTCAACGAGCGGCAGATGACACTCACCTTTGCCGGAGCCAACAATCCGCTAGTGCTTATCCGAGGCAGCGAGGTACGCCTGCTAAAAGCCGACCGAATGCCAGTGGGCATTTCATTGTTTATGTCACCATTCAAATCTGTCACGGTCGAACTTCAGAAGGGCGACTGCATCTATGCATATTCCGATGGATTCCAAGACCAATTCGGCAACGAGTCGGACCGCAAGTTCCAAAAGAGCCATCTGCGCAGATTACTGCTCGAAATCCACACCCGTCCGATGGCCGAACAATGCGAATTGCTGAACACCATATTCGAAGAGTGGCGCGGCCCCGCCAGCAACCAAACCGACGATGTGGTGATTATGGGAGTGAGGATTTGAAGGGAGTGAGGAGTTGGAAGTTAGGAGTTAGAAGTTATAAGTTGGGAGTTAGGAGTTGGAAGTTATAAGTTGGAAGTTAGAAATAACTTAACCTTTAAACGATTCACCAGTTCATCGATTAACCGATTCACCAAATCTCCAATTAATTAAACAGTTCACCAATTAAACAAATCTTGTAGTCCAAATTCAACGGTGCAGCGGCTAATTGCTCAATGATTGGTTGTGGAAAAAGAAAAAGGGACTGACTGTGAGAGCCGTCCCTTGTTGATTATCAGCCGATTCGGATAAATTCCGGCTTTATTCCAAAATATATCGTTTGCCTAAAACAAGTTTGTCGCCGCTGTCGTCGACTTTCCACATTTGCGGTTTGCGTGGCCCGTCGTTTTCAACGTGGTGAACAATGTAAATCAGCTTGCCTTCGAAAGTATGGAAGAGCATACCGTGGCCGGAGTTATTGGCCAGGAAAGGCTCAGGTTCCTGCACCCAAGGGCCGGCAATGGTTCCCGACTCCGAATAGCAGATACCTTGCAGGTAACGCTCTTTGCCCCAAGTTGACCACAGCATGCCGAGTTTGCCTGTCTGTGTGCGGAACATTTGCGGGCCGTCGGTTACCCAGCCCGGCATTTTCAGGCCGAATGTTGCTTCGCCCAAGCTGTTCATCTCGCCGCAATAAGGTGCTTCCGAAGCACGGAACATTGTTACAGGCCATTCAGAAACGGTGTGCGTGAGGTCGTCGGAAAGTTCGATGTAATCCATAGTGCCATCGATGATTTGCGTCCATTCGTGAACAAAAATCATATAGGTTTTTCCATTTTCCTGATAGAGGGTGCCGTCGATGCAGTCCCACTCGCGAGGCTGATAGTCGTAGCCGGGCTCAACGGCAAACGATGTGTAGGGGCCTTCAACGTTTTTCGAGCGCAACAGATAAGTCTGATTGTGAGGCACATTGTAGCGGCGCGGCACTTGTTGGATAAGGTCGGAATGGTCGCTCCAGGTGCCGGCGTAGTAGTAATAATCGCCAATTTTGTGAATTTCGGCGGCAGCGGCAAATCCTGCCTTTTCGAGCCATAAACCTTTGATATCGATTATGTTATACGGGCCTTCCCACATTTTCAGGTCTTTGCTCTTATACATTCGTCCGCCCGAGCTTGTCAGATAGTAGGTTTTGGTTTCGGGGTCGGGGTAGATAAAGGGGTCGCTCATAGAGAGTTCGTCGAACGATACCGTGCGGATTTTGTTCATGGCCTCCATCATGGCCTTGCGGCGAGCCGCCATGCCGGTGGTATCGCCATTCTGGAATCCGCCGAAATTCTTCTGCCCGACGTCGGCCAAGGGAGCTTGCTCGCCCGGCTGAATCGGCTGTTTTTGTGGTGCCGTTTTCTGACAATCATTCGCGCAACTAACGCAAAGCATAAGCGTTGCAGCTGCCAAAATTGCATGTAAATGTTTCATTTTTAATTGTTTTTTGTTAGAGTTATTATAAGTAATAGTGCCTTAAAAGTATAAATTTTTGTTTAATCGGTGAATCGGTGAATTGGTGAATCGGTGAATCGTTTGTTTAACGGGTTGAAACGCTGCGCTGTTTAACGGATTGAAAATGATTTGACTACAAAAACGGACGCGGCACGCCACGTCCCTACAACCCACAACACCAAATTAATTGTTAATTATTTACGTTTTCCGTTTCCGTTTCCGTTTGCCCTACCAACACTTAACACCCAATACCCAACACCTGATTAATTGTTTACGTTTATTTAAATCCCGCACAACCATTCTATATTTTTCATAATTTTGTCGATAATCAATTCTAAAGATATGAAATGGCTTCATAATTTGTTGAAATGTCTTTCGTTTTCGACAGTGCTTTTTACTTTTCAGGCTTGCTACGGATGTATGGAAGACGAATGTGGTAGCGACTACGATTTGGCTCTTTGTGTTGTGGACAGCGCAGGCGTTGGAATACCAAATGTTGAAGTGCGGTTGACAACTCCAAAATTGAACAACATTGTTTATGCCGATACAACCAACAATGCGGGAATGGCCTACATTAAAGGGCGTCTTGTCGATGGCTATGACGTTGAATTGTATCTGAAGCCTCTTAAAGGTGTCGATTTCCAGGCCAAAGACACCTGTTTCAAATACAGCAACTGGAAAGACTCCAACATAACAGTCACTCTCGACCGTAAATGATTAGCAATCTGCTGTTTCGTGCGTTCCGAAAAATTGAGACAAACGTTCACGAGCTGAACTACTTGTTTTGGGAGTGCACCACGCGCTGCAACTTGCATTGCCGCCACTGCGGGAGCGACTGCAAGGAGGCGGCGGGCGAGCGAGACATGCCCATTACCGATTTTATTGGCGCTCTGAAAACCATTCCGCCGAAAGATATTCCGAAGAATTTCACCGTGGTGCTTACCGGCGGTGAGCCTCTTTTGCGCCCCGACCTTGCCGAGGCCGGACGCCAGATTCGTGAGTGCGGCTGCCATTGGGGCATGGTGTCGAACGGCTATTTCTACACCGCCGAGAAGCAGCGTGAGTTGCTGCGTGCCGGAATGGGGGCGCTCACCATCAGTCTCGATGGCCTTGAGCAGTCGCACGACTGGATGCGCGGCCGCGCCGGAAGTTTCGAGCGGGCGGTAAACGCAGTCAAACTTGCAGTTTCGGAGCCGCGCTTGTATTTCGATGTGGTGACATGTGTCAATCAGCGCAACATCGATGAGTTGGAGGATATTTACACGCTGTTGAGCAAGATTGGAGTTCCGCAGTGGCGTATTTTCACAATCATCCCAATTGGCCGCGCGCTTGCCGATGTCGAATTGCATTTGTCCGACAATCAGTTTGTTAAGTTGATGGAGTTTATCAAAAGCCATCGCACCCGTCATGGCGGAATGAACGTAACGTTCAGTTGCGAGGGCTATCTTGGCCGCTATGAGCGTGTTGTGCGCAGCGCTCCCTATTTCTGCCATGCGGGAATCAACATTGCATCGGTGCTGATTGATGGCCGCATTTGCGCCTGCCCCAACATCGACCGCGACCGTTTTTCGCAGGGGAACATCTATACCGACAATCTCTATCGTGTTTGGAATGAGCGCTTTGAGGTTTTCCGCGACCGCAGCTGGGCGCATACCGGCATCTGCAAAGACTGCAAGGTTTTCGAAATGTGCCTGGGCAACGGAATGCACAACTGGCACGGCTCCGGAACCGATGTGATAAACTGCCACTATCGGAAAACACTGGCCAAGTAGAATCAGAATTGCCAAGCTGACTGGGCGCAAGGCCTACGCCGACAGCTGCTATATGCTCGGGAAAAAGGTTGGCAACTATTATCTTGAAAGCGACGATATTATCAGCTACATAACCTACCGCTACAAGTATGTCGACTATCTGGTGTTTTATGGCCGGCACAGCGATGCGCTCAAAGAGATGCTCCGGCAGGGCAAGTATTTCGACGACGACAGCCCGATTATCGACCTGAAAACCTACCACCGTCGCCTTTATGAGATTTACTCGCTCATGGGCGACTACAAAAACGCCCTGGTGCACTGCGAGAAGTTTAATAGGTACAAGTCGGAGCAACTTAACGAGAACACAATCAACTCGATAAAGAACGCCGAGGTGGAGCGCACGCGAATGATTGAGGAGCTGAAACGCGACAATGCCGAAAAACTTCATGCTGCTCGAAATACATCAGCAGCCTATGGCCGAGCAGAAGAAAATTCTGAATGTTGTTTACGAAGAGTGGCGCGGCCCAGCCAGCAACCAAACCGACGATGTGGTGATTATGGGAGTGAGGATTTGAGTTGGAGAATCGGTGAATTGGAGAATTGTTTAACGTTTAACAGGTTTAACAAGTTTAAAGTTGGAATTGTAGGGACGCGGCGTGCCACGTCCGCTTTACGTTTAAGTTTTCTGTTTAAGTTTCCCATCCAACACCTAACACCCAAAACCCAACACCATTTAATTGTTCATTATTCATTGTTAATTGTTTAACTGGTGAATCGGAGAATTGTTTAACGGGTTGAAATATTTACGTTTACGTTTTTGTTTACGTTTTCCAATTCAAACCCCCAACACCCAATACCCAACACCTGATTAGTTGTTTACGTTTTTTGTTTGCGTTTTCCGCAGGTATGAAAAACCTTTGTCGGATTTGTTGAGAAATAGGTGGTATTGCCATATTTTTGCGGTGAAACAGAAACGTTGGTTATGGATAGCAAATCACGATTGAAATACCTTTTTGTGTTGTTGGCGGCTTTTTTGTTTGTGTCGCCACAAATCGCTTATTCGCAGGATGAAGAATCGGCCGAACTGCCCGAAATCGACAGCATTTTGAGCATTATCAGGTTGCAAAACAACGACGAGGAGATTGCCAAACTCTACAATTCGATAGTGCACCTTCCGACGGCTTCGGCGAACATTAGAATTAAGTATGCGCAGCTCTCGCTCGAGCATTGCCCCGAAAAAAATCTTGAACTCATTGCCGATAATTACAATTTTATAAGTTACTCCTACAACAATTTAGGCAATCCGTTGAAGTCGCTGGAGTACACCCGCCCGCTGCTTGGATTCTATAAAAAGCTCAAAAATCTGCCTCGTGTTGCCATTGCCTATTCTCGGATGGCCGATAACTTTTCCTACCTGAGTCTGCCCGACAGCATCTTTCATTATCTGAATAAATCTTTGCAAATATATGAATCATTGAATGATACAGCCTCGGTAGCTAATTGTTATTTCGAAATAGCTGTTGCTAATGAAAACCTGTCGTTCAGCAATACCGCCATCGAATACTTTTTCAAAGCGCTCCAAATGGATTCAACCATAGGAAATCAGGTGGGTGTGGCTCGCGATTATTACGGCATTGGCGCTACCATTATCCATGAATATTTAACCGATAGTGTGTCTATCCAGTCGGCATTGGAGTATTTGAAAAAAGCTGCTGACAGTTTCGAAAATGCCGAAATCGATGAAAACGATATTCAGAATATTGTATATAAGAATATGGCATTCAACGATTTGGCCTGCGCTTATATTGAGTGTGCCGAGTTTTGTGGCAGTGCTTACGCCGACAGTTGCCGGTTGTATTTAGACAAAATTGGAAGCTTTTTCGATGATTTCGGATTCGAAGGCATGGTTTGGCAAAAAAAATATAACTGGGTTAAATTTCTGACATTCAATGGTAATTATGGCGAGGCGCTGAAAATAATGCTCGATTTGGAAGCGCGTATCGAAAATGGTGAGTTAGACTGCGAAAAAATAGGTTTTTACGAGATTCTTAGCAACTTATTCATCAAGTGTGGCGATTATAGGAATGCCTACGCCGCCATTTGCAAGCATTACCAAAGAAAGTTAATAGAGATTAACGATAGTGCTCTGGCCAGCGCAGCCAATGCCAAAACGGAGCAGGCGCTGATGTACGAGCGCAAAATAACCGCCGCCGAAAAGAGCCGCCTGCGCGTTGTCATCTTCTCGCTCATTGGCGGTTTGCTTCTGGTATCGCTCCTGGTGTTCTATGTGTTCAGAGTGTTGAATATCAAAAAGAAAGCAAATGCCGTGCTATCGGAGAAAAATGTTTTGCTGGCCGAAAAAAACACGCTTCTGGCCGAGCAGAAGGAGGAGATAACAGCACAACGCGATACCATTAAGGCGCAGAGCGATGCCATTAACGCCAGCATCAGCTATGCACGCCGCATCCAGCGCTCGCTGCTCACACCGGCCGAGACCATTAGTGGCATCTTCCCCGACCATTTCCTGCTCTACAAGCCGCGCGACATTGTTAGTGGCGACTATTACTGGGTGGGCCAGTTTGGCGACAACAAAGTGTGCATTGTGGCCGACTGCACTGGTCACGGAGTGCCGGGCGGTTTCTTGAGCGTGCTGGGAATGTCGAACCTCAACCACATTGTGGGGCACGATGTGAGTCCCGACATGATTCTGAACCACTTGCGCGAGGCCATAATCACCAATCTGCGCCAGAGCGCCGATTCGCCTACCGCACTTCAAGATATCGGTGAAGAGGCATCGGTGCTCGAGCACAGCACCGATGGCATGGATGCGACAGTCTATGTGGTGAACGAACGGCAGATGAAGCTGTCGTTTGCCGGCGCCAACAACTCGCTGGTGCTCATCCATAACAACGAGGTTCGGCTGCTCAAAGCCGACCGTATGCCCGTGGGCATCTACGCTCGCATGGAGCCATTCAGTTGCACCACTGTCGACATTGAGCACGGCGACTGCATCTACACTTACTCCGATGGCTTCCAGGACCAATTTGGCGACGGCACCGACCGGAAGTTTATGGGCAGCCGCCTGCGCAATCTGTTGCTCGAAATCCACCAGCGTCCAATGAGCGAGCAGAGAGAGCTTCTGAACGTTGTTTTCGAAGAGTGGCGCGGCCCCGCCAGCAACCAAACCGACGATGTGGTGATTATGGGAGTGAGGGTTTGAATCGGTGAATTGTTTAACGTTTAACGGGTTTAACAAGTTTAAAGTTGGAATTGTAGGGACGCGGCGTGCCACGTCCGCTTTACGTTTAAGTTTTTTGTTTAAGTTTTCCAAACACCTAACACCCAATACCCAACACCTGATTAGTTGTTTACGTTTACGTTCTGTCGCCTCCTCATTCGGCATCGGGGGTTAAATATCCCGAAATCATCTCGAGCAGGCTGTTGCCATAGATTGGTTTAGCAATGTAATTGTCGCAGCCTCCGGCCAGAATCTCCTCGCGCTCGCCGTTGAGGGCAAATGCCGTCTGGGCTATAATAACCATGTTGGGTTTGATTTCCTTTATGAGCGCCGCCGCTTCTTTGCCGTTCATTTCGGGCATGAGCATATCCATCAGCACAAGGTCGATGTCGGGTTGCTGGCGCACGGCCTCCACCGCCTCATTGCCCGTTTTGGCCCACAAAACTTCGGCTTCGGTTTTCTTCAGTAATGCTTTCAGATATAGGAAGTTGGTGTACTCATCCTCCGCTATCAGAATTTTTTTTCCGCTGAAATCGTACTGCTTCATGCTAATGTGCTTTTGCAACTGTAGTCAAAGATACTAATAATGTTTTTCGAAAAAACGATTTCTCTTTTTTTTTGATGGTAGTATTCTCATTTTCAACGTAAAAATGGGCGGCACCCTTTGCTGACCGCACGAGAACGGCAATGAGAATAGATATGCATTTTGTAAAAACAATATCCATTCGCACTCTGCGCTTGCCAAAAACGATTCGGCAAAAACTGAAATTTTTCGTCAAAAATGCTATAAATGAGCACATAATGACGTTTTTTTTCTATTTTTACACCTTTACAAGCAGATTATTGGCCTTTTAAAATAGCTTATTAGCTGTTTGTTTGATAAATATTTGTATGTCAATCAAATACTAACATAAAACTGAAAAGATGAAAAAGATATCCTTTTTGGCAGGTTTGGTTTTAACCGCCGTTTTTGTTCTGTCGGCCGCGTTTAGTCAGGCGCAAGACAGCATTCAGTATCAGCTGGTTATCCGCAACTCGGCGGGGCAGCTAATCATCAACAAGCAGGTGAGCATGAAGTTCAGCCTCATTGGCGGCGAGCAAACCTTCTATCAGGAGACCATGCCGGCCACCACCGACAAGTTTGGCAACATTAGCGTGATGGTGGGCACAGGCAAAGCCCTGAAGGGAGCGATGAAAGATGTTCCGTGGAGCACCATGGAAATCAGTTTGAAGGTTGAGGCCGACACCGAGGGCGGCGAGAAATATGCCGAGCTGGGCACAGTGCCCATTGCTGCGGCGCCCTACGCCATGTACGCTGCCACAGCCGGCGGCAACGCCAGCAGCGGCAGCCCGAAGGGCGACGAGGCCCTGTTCGAGGTTTGTGACCGCGACGGCCAGCCCGTTTTTGCCGTTTACGACGACGGCATTGTGGTTTACGTTGACCGGAACAGCGCCGACAAGGCCAAACGCAGCGGCTTGGTTGTAACGGGCCGCAAG
>Ga0310694_10007223_pt1 | contig 10453 bp, 9 predicted proteins | sample 174DNAGHGhighgp2_FD_203884 | JGI IMG/M metagenome (GOLD analysis project Ga0310694, IMG submission 203884) | Sheep rumen microbial communities from Palmerston North, Manawatu-Wanganui, New Zealand - 1742 DNA GHGhigh gp2 (v2) (version 2) | ecosystem: Host-associated > Mammals > Digestive system >... | reverse complement strand
TGCGCCAAGGAAGTGTACGACAACCCGATGGAGCCGGAGGACATCTGGTAAGGCGAACAAAACGTAAGTTTCCCGACCCGATTTATATCAATTTAGCCTTTTACTTATTCCAAATTTCCACGTGCAGTGGTCTGCGATTTGGAGATTTGGAATTTTTTTATTACCTTTGCGCCCAAATAAATATATTAAAACAAGAATGGGTAACCAGCGCTACATGCTGCGCGGCGTAAGCGCAGCAAAAGAGGACGTCCACAAGGCCATCCACAACATAGACAAAGGCATTTTTCCGCAAGCATTCTGCAAAATCATACCCGACATACTGGGCGGAGACCCGGAGTACTGCAACATCATGCATGCCGACGGAGCCGGCACAAAGAGTAGTCTCGCCTACATGTACTGGCGCGAGACGGGCGAACTCGGCGTCTGGAAAGGCATTGCACAGGATGCACTCATCATGAACACGGACGACCTGCTCTGCGTGGGTGCCGTGGACAACATCCTCGTCTCCTCGACCATCGGCCGCAACAAGATGCTCATCCCGGTCGAAGTAATCAGTGCCATCATCAACGGCTCGGAAGAACTGATGAGCGAGATGCGCCAAATGGGCATCGGCATCTACGGCACTGGCGGCGAGACAGCCGATGTGGGCGATCTGGTGCGCACCATCATTGTGGACTCCACCGTCACCTGCCGCATGAAGCGCAGCGATGTCATTGACAACGCCAACATCCGACCGGGAGACGTGATAGTGGGACTCAGCAGCTCGGGGCAAGCCACTTACGAGAAAGAGTACAACGGAGGCATGGGCAGCAACGGACTGACCAGCGCCCGCCACGATGTGTTCTGCCACCTGCTGGCCGAGAAGTACCCCGAGAGCTACGACCACGCAGTGCCCGAGGAACTGGTGTACAGCGGCACGTGCCGGCTCACCGACCAGATAGAAGGCTCGCCACTGACGGCCGGCAAGCTGGTACTCTCTCCCACTCGCACCTACGCTCCAGTCATCAAACGACTGCTCGACGAGATGCGCCCGCAGATTCACGGCATGGTACACTGCACGGGCGGTGCGCAGACCAAGGTGCTGCATTTTGTCGGCGACAACTGCCATGTGGTGAAGGACAACCTCTTCCCGCTGCCACCACTCTTCCGCCTCATCCAGGAGCAGAGCGGCACAGACTGGGACGAGATGTACCGCGTCTTCAACATGGGACACCGCATGGAGATTTACGTGGCACCCGAGGATGCAGAGAAGGTGATAGCCGTCAGCAAGAGCTTCAACATTGACGCTCAGATAATCGGCCGCATCGAGGAAGGACGGAAGAGCCTCACCATCAAGAGCGAGTTCGGAGAGTTTAACTATTAGCCTCGGGGACGGAAGTGAAAGATATCAAGTTAAGGAGGGATGGGCGAACACAAGAACGATCTGTTTGAACTGTGGCAGACACAGCGAATCGTAAAAACTCTCTCCACTTTGACAAGTTAAAATGATAGAAAATAACAACCTACTCAACAAGCTGGACGGCCTCGTGGCACGCTACGAAGAGGTCAGCACACTGATTACCGACCCGAACGTAATCGGCGACCAGAAGCGCTACGTCAAGCTCACGAAAGAATACAAAGACCTGGGGCGCATCATGGAAGCGCGTCGCGAGTACATGGGCTGCCTCCAGAATATAGCAGACGCCAAGGAGATGCTGGCTGCGGAAGACGATGCCGAAACCAAGGAGATGCTGCGCGAGGAAATGGCCGAGAGCGAGAAACGCATCCCCGAACTCGAGGAGGAAATCAAACTGCTGCTCGTGCCAGCTGACCCCGAAGACGACAAGAACGTCATTATGGAGATACGAGGCGGCACAGGAGGCGACGAGGCAGCGCTGTTTGCCGGCGATCTCTTCCGCATGTACTCGAAGTACATCGAGATGAAAGGATGGAAGATGGCCGTGAGCAGCTTCAGCGAGGGAGCCGTAGGAGGATACAAGGAGATTATCTTCAGCGTGACGGGCGAAGGCGTTTACGGCATCCTGAAATACGAATCCGGCGTCCACCGAGTGCAGCGAGTTCCGGCCACCGAGACGCAAGGCCGCGTGCACACCAGTGCCGCCACAGTGGCCGTGCTGCCCGAAGCAGAGGAGTTTGATGTGGAAATCAACGAAGGCGCCATCAAGTGGGACACGTTCCGCAGCAGTGGAGCCGGCGGACAGAATGTGAACAAGGTGGAATCCGGAGTGAGGGCTCGCTACATGTGGCGCAACCCCAATACGGGAGTGGAGGAGGAAATCTTGGTGGAATGCACCGAGACGCGCGACCAGCCGAAGAACAAGGAGCGCGCCTTGGCCCGGCTGCGCACCTTCATCTACGACAAGGAGCACCAGAAGTACATCGATGACATCGCTTCGCGACGCAAGACAATGGTCTCCACTGGCGACCGCTCGGCAAAGATTCGCACCTACAACTATCCGCAGGGACGCATCACCGACCACCGCATCGGGTACACCATCTATAATCTGGCCGCCTTCATGGACGGCAACATACAGGACTGCATCGACCACCTCATTGTGGCCGAGAACGCCGAAAGACTTAAAGAGAGCGCATTGTAAAGAAACATGAGACTCACAGACATTCTATCCAGCGCTGCCCGCTCGTGCCTCCAGCGATTCCCTGTCCCAGCGGCCTTCATCACCGCCCTGACAGTGTTCGCTGTCTGTGTCATTCTGGTCGAGCCAGAGTCGGAGCGGCTGGTGGGTTCTGTGGTCTACTTCCTTGGCATAGGATTCCTGCTCGCGCTGTCGCTGAAGCTTTGGAGCGAGGAACGGACGTGGTCGAAAAAAGAATTGGCCGTTCATGCCGTCACCTACCTCATTCTTCTCCTCGACAGCATCTATCTCTATTGCATCAACTTCGGCCAAGGCGGACGAGGCACTGAGACATTCCTCATGCACACCTCAGCCATTCTGGCGCTCACGCTGACGGTTTTCTTCCTCTCGTTCCGTGGCGAACGAACGGACATCCCTTGGTGGAACTTCGCGCTGCGTGTGGTCACGAGTGCCGTAGTCTGCGTCCTTATCGGTGGCATCCTGTGGGGCGGCCTCAGCCTGCTACTGAAATCCATGGACTGGCTCTTCCACATTAAGTTGGGCTGGAAGTGGTACAGCATCACGGGGCTGCTCGTGGCTGGTTATCTGCCAGCACTACTCTTCCTCGGCCGCATCCCCAGCGGCGCAGAGAAGCACGACAGCGAGCCGCTGCGCTCGGCATTCCTGGCCGGCGTCTTCCGCTACCTCTTCTTGCCGCTGGAAGCGCTGTACATTGTGGTGCTATATGTCTATGCGCTGCAGATTCTCCTGCGCTGGGAACTGCCGAACGGTCAGGTGTCGTGGCTCATCATTGCTTCGATGGTTGGCCTCATCGCTCTCGAGATTGGGCTCTATCCCACCCGTCACGCCGAAAACCGTCGCTTCGACCACACAGTAGCTCGCCTGCTGCCGCTCGTTCTGACCCCGCTCCTGTTGCTGATGACCATTGGTATTGTCCGCCGTTTCAGCGACTACGGCATCACCATAGCGCGCCTCTACCTCATTACGCTCAACGCGTGGTTCTATGCCGTCTGCATCGGACTTTTCCTAACTCGCGCAAGACGCATAAACTGGATACCTATTTCGTTCGCAGCACTGTTCCTACTGACGTCGGCTCTGCCGCTGAACTACACCAACCTCACCCGCCATACGTTGCTCAGGGAGGTGAAGCAAGCGTTTGCGAAAGCGCAAGCTACGGACCTGCCACTCGACAACAAACATTACCGCGCCCTGATGGAAACGCTCTCGCAGGAGGAGCAGAACCTCATCAATTCGAAACTCGTGTATCTCCAACTGACCTTCAACACCGAGACGATAGAACCGCTGGTGACGCATACAAACGGCACCATCTTTTTCAGTGATTTCATACGCGAAGAAGCAGACAGCGTTGGAACTGCGGCTCCCCACAACTTCTATGCATTCACCAATCTCAACCACCTCCACATCCCAGAGGGCTACACTGAGCTGTATGCCGAGGTGAACAGCCACGACGAGTTCTGCGCCGACCGCCTGCAGGACACAGTCGAGGTGCCAGTCAGCAATACCGAAATATCAGATACAGTTATTGTCAGCCTCGAGGTGCTGAAGGCATTGGACGAACGAATGGACACGTTTGTTACCCTGCCCACCAAATCCTCCGGCAACCGCTACTTCCTCCAGAGTTTTTCTCTCATTTCCAATGAAGATACCACCTCACATCTTACTCTGAATGGTTATCTGCTGACGAAAGAAACAAAGAAATAATTACGCAAAACAAGATAAGCATGACAAGACAGGAACTATTCGACAATATCCGGCGCAAGCAGACATTCCTCTGCGTGGGACTGGATACTGACATAAAGAAGATTCCGCCGCACTTGCTGGAGCGAGAAGAGCCTATCTTCGAGTTCAACAAGGCCATCATCGATGCCACTGCACCCTACTGCGTGGCCTACAAGCCCAACATTGCCTTCTACGAAAGTATGGGCACCAAAGGCTGGACGGCACTGGAGAAGACGGTGGCCTACATCCGACAGAACTACCCCGACCAGTTCATCATTGCCGACGCCAAGCGTGGCGACATTGGCAACACCAGCGCCATGTATGCCCGCACATTCTTTGAGACGCTCGACACGGACGCAGTCACCGTGGCTCCCTACATGGGCGAAGACAGCGTTACGCCCTTCCTTGGTTACGACAGCAAGTGGGTCATCCTGCTTGCCCTGACAAGCAACAAGGGCAGCCTCGACTTCCAGCACCTGAAGACCGAAGACGGCGGAAGACTCTACGAGGAAGTCCTCAAGAAGAGTCAGCAGTGGGCCGGCGAGGAGCAGATGATGTACGTAGTGGGCGCCACACAGGCCGAGGCGCTGCAAGGCATTCGGCAGCTTGTGCCCAATCATTTCCTGCTCGTCCCGGGCATCGGTGCGCAAGGAGGTAGCCTTGCCGAAGTCTGCCGCCATGGCATGAACGCCCAATGCGGGCTGCTGGTGAACAGCAGTCGGGCCATCATTTACGCCGACAACTCGGCCGACTTTGCAAAAACGGCAGGCGAGAAAGCACGCGAAGTGCAGCAACAAATGAAAGAAGAACTGAAACGAATATAACAAAAACGCTAAACAAGATATGGAATTTACAGCCGAGATGATAGCAGGCATGGTGCAAGGCACCGTAGAAGGTGACCCCAAGGCCATCGTAAACAACTTTGCCAAGATTGAGGAGGGCCGCCCCGGATGCATCAGCTTCCTTGCCAATCCCAAATACGCTCATTACCTCTACGAGACACAGAGCTCCGTAGTGCTCGTGAATCGCGACTTCAAACTCGAGGGCGAGACGAAGGCCACGCTCATCCGTGTGGACAATGCCTACGAGACAGTGGCTAAACTGCTTACCCTCTACGAAAGCATGAAGCCGAAACGCACGGGCATAGACCCGCTGGCCTTCGTAGCTCCCACAGCAAAGATAGGCAAGGACGTTTATCTGGCTCCCTTCTCGGCTGTGGGCGACAACGCAGTCATCGGCGACGGAGCACAACTTCATCCCCATGCCACGGTCGGGGCCAACGCTCAAATCGGTGAGAACACCATCATGTACAGCAACTCGGTGGTATATCACGACTGCAAAGTGGGCAACCGCTGCATCCTCCATGCCGGATGCGTCATCGGCGCCGACGGCTTCGGCTTTGCTCCCACCGAAAACGGATACGAGAAAATCCCGCAGATTGGCATCGTCACCATAGAAGACGACGTAGAGATTGGCGCAAACACCTGCGTGGACCGCAGCACCATGGGCAGCACCTATGTGCGCAAAGGAGTCAAGCTGGACAATCTCGTGCAGATTGCCCACAACTGCGAAGTGGGTGCCAACACGGTGATGTCGGCTCAAGTGGGAGTGGCAGGCAGTACCAAGATTGGCGAGTGGTGTATGTTTGGCGGACAAGTGGGCATAGCCGGACATGCTCACATTCCAAACCGCACAATGGCCGGCGCACAGTCCGGCATTCCCAACTCGGTGAAGAAGGAAGGGCAGGCACTGCAAGGCTCACCCGCCATTGACGGAAAACTCTTTTGGCGGGCCGCCGCAGTCTACAAGAACCTGCCAGACATGTGGACAGACATGAACAAACTGAAGAAACAAGTGGCAGAACTGCAAGCGCAACTGCAAGAACTAAAAGAAAAACAATAATACAGACCACAAACCGATAAAGCAAGCAATGTCTAAGCAAAACACTCTGAACGGGAGTTTCTCCCTGCAGGGGAAAGGCCTGCACACAGGACTCAACTTAACCGTCACATTCAATCCGGCCGAGGAGAACCACGGCTATAAGATACAACGCATCGACCTTCCCGACCAACCCATCATCGAAGCGGTGGCCGAAAACGTCATCGACACGCAGCGAGGCACCGTACTGGCCAAAGGCGACGCACGCTGCAGCACAGTGGAGCACGCAATGGCTGCACTCTACGCGCACGGAGTGGACAACGTTCTGGTAGAAGTGAATGGACCCGAGTTTCCCATTTTGGACGGTAGCGCCGAACTCTATGTGAAGGAAATCCAACGCGTAGGACTGCGTGAGCAGGAAGCGCCCAAAGACGCGTTCGTCATTACCAAGAAAATGGAATTCCGCGACGAGGAAACAGGTGCCTGCATCACCTTGTTGCCCGACGAAGAATTTTCCATCACCAGCATGATATCTTTCCCGAGCAAGGTGCTTAACAGCCAGTTTGCCACGCTCGACAGCATGGAGAAGTTCGACGAAGAAATTGCTGCTGCACGCACCTTTGTCTTCGTCCGCGAGATTGAGCCACTGCTCATGGCCGGACTGATCAAAGGTGGCGACCTCGACAATGCCATTGTCATCTACGAGCACCAGACCACGCAGGAGAAACTCGACAAACTATGCCAACTCACCGGCGCCGAGCACCACGATGCCAACGAACTGGGCTACATCCAGCACAAGCCTTTGGTATGGGAGAACGAGCCGGCTCGGCACAAACTGCTCGACATCATCGGAGACATGGCCCTCATCGGGCGTCCCATCAGAGGACGCATCATTGCCACTCGTCCGGGGCACACCATCAATAACAAATTTGCACGCATGATGCGAAAGGAAATTCGCAAGCATGAAGTGCAGGCACCACACGCAGATCTCACAAAAGAGCCGGTGCTCGACGTGAAACAGATTCGCAGTCTCATGCCACACCGCTATCCCATGCAGTTGGTTGACAAGGTGCTGGAGGTGACAGACAAGCACATTATTGCCGTAAAGAACGTTACGAGCAACGAACCTTTCTTCCAAGGTCACTTCCCGCAAGAGCCCGTTATGCCCGGAGTGCTGCTTATCGAGGCCATGACGCAGGCCGGCGGCCTCTATGTCCTCAGCAAGATGGAGGTGCCCGAGAAGTGGAGCACCTACATTCTGAAGATAGAAAACGTGCGCTTCCGGCAGAAAGTCGTTCCGGGCGACACGCTGGTCTTCAAAGTGGAGCCGCTGACACCACTCTCGCACGGCATCATCACGATGCAGGGCTTTGCCTTCGTGGGAGAGAATTGCGTGGCCGAAGCAACCGTAACAGCACAAATCGTAAAAAAACAATTAAAGCCCTATGAGTAAAATACATCCCTTGGCTTGCGTACATCCCGAAGCCATCATCGGAGAGAATTGCGAGATTGGACCATTCTGTTTCATCGACCGCAACGTAGTAATTGGCGACAACAACACGCTGATGAACAGCGTGACGGTGCTCTACGGCGCCCGCATCGGTAACGGGAACATCTTTTTCCCCGGAGCCGTCATAAGTGCCATCCCACAAGACCTGAAATTCCATGGCGAAGAGACCACAGCCGAAATCGGAGACAACAACAAGATACGCGAGAACGTGACCATCAACCGCGGCACCGCAGCAAAAGGCAAAACCGTGGTAGGCAGCAACAACCTACTCATGGAGGGAATGCACGTGGCTCATGATGTCTGCGTCGGCAACGGCTGTATCATTGGCAACAGCACCAAGATTGCAGGCGAAGTGGTGATAGACGACAATGCCATTCTCAGCGCCAACGTGCTGGTTCACCAGTTCTGCCGCATCGGAGGCTACACAATGGTGGGAGGCGGCACGCGCACCAGTCAGGACATCCCGCCCTACAGCCTCATCGCTCGCGACCCGGCGGCCTTCTGCGGCCTCAATACCGTGGGGCTGAAACGGCGAAACTTCGATCGCGAAGTCATCAACAACATCCATCAGGCCTACCAAATCATTCTGCAAGGCACGGGCAAGCTGAACGACCTGCTGACACGCGTCGAAGAAGAGATTCCCATGAGTCCTGAGATACAATATATTCTCGACTTCATTCGCTCCAGCAAGCGAGGATTCATCAGATAACCATGACACAGAAACTAACTCTTTTCAGCCAGGAAGTGGAAGACTTCGTGCTCGAACTGAAGATTGACGCCGATGCCACCTTCCTCGACTTGCACAAGCTGATACAGGAAGCCTGCGGATACGACGACAGGCAGCGCCACAGCTTTCTGATTTGCGACGACGAATGGCGCGTAAGGACGCACATCCGCCAGTCGGACACAGGCAATGTGGGCATAGACGAAGACCTCTATCTCATGGAGGATACGGCACTGGGCAACTTCCTCGAGGAGGAAGGCCAGCGCCTGGCTTACATCTTCGACCCGGAAGGCAAACGCTTCTTCCTGATGGAACTCACCGAGAACATTTTCGGGCAGCCGCAGCCCACTCCCATCGTCAGCCGCAGGCACGGACAAGCACCGGCACAGACACAGACTACAGACGAAGCAGCGCCCGTACAGGAGACAAAGGTGGAGACGGAAGAGAACTTCTACGGCGACGAAGGATTCGAGGAGGGAGAACTGGACATGGAAGGGTTCGAAATCAGTGGCGAGTGAGGCATGACGCTTTTTATTCTGCTTGGGCCCACAGCCGTGGGCAAGACGGCCCTGTCGCTGAAAATCGCAGCGCAGCTCGGTAGCCCCATACTGAACTGCGACAGCCGCCAGCTGTTTCGCGGCATGACCATCGGAACAGCCGCTCCCACCCAAGAAGAACTCACACAAGCCGAACACTTTTTCGTAGGCACCCTCGAACCCAACGAATATTACAGCGCAGCGCAATACGAGAAGGACGTTTTGCAACTCCTGCAACGTCTGGCGCCCACACACCCGAACGTCTTGCTCTCGGGTGGCAGCATGATGTACATCGATGCCGTCTGTCAGGGAATAGACGACATCCCCACCATAGACAGCGATGTGCGCAGCCTACTGAAGGAACGTTATGCCACAGAAGGACTGGAGCCGCTGCTGCAAGAGCTGAGACTCATGGACCCCGAGTATTACCGCATCGCAGACCTCAGGAACCCCAAGCGCATCATCCATGCACTGGAGGTGTGCTACACCTCGGGCAAACCTTACACTTCGTTCCGCACACGCAGCACCAAGGAGCGGCCGTTCCGCATCGTGAAGATTGGGCTGAAGCGCGACAGGGCAGACTTGTTCGAGCGGATAAACAGACGCGTGGACGAGATGATGAGGCTGGGACTGCTCGACGAAGTGCGCTCGCTGCGCCCACTCCGCCACGAGAACGCCCTCAACACCGTAGGCTACAAAGAACTCTTCCGTGTGCTCGACGGCGAATGGACACTCGAGATGGCCGTCGAACGTATAAAGAAGAACACGCGCGTGTACGCGAAGAAACAGATGACTTGGTTCCTGCACGACCAGAGCATACGTTGGTTTCATCCCGACGAAGAGGAGGAAATCATGCGCTTCGTCGAACAGAACGCAACGCGGTAAACAGCTTTCGCTATGAAGGACACAGACATAGACATTTCAACGCCCGAATTTCAGAACGCGCTCTCGCTGGTACGCTTTACGAATCAGTCAATATTTTTGACCGGAAAAGCAGGCACCGGGAAAAGCACATTCCTGAGATACGTATGCCGCGAAGTAAAGAAGAAGCACGTCGTGCTCGCGCCCACGGGAATCGCCGCAATAAACGTGGAAGGCAGCACGCTTCACAGTTTCTTCAAGTTGCCCTTTCATCCGCTTCTGCCCGACGACCCAAAGTTCTCACCTGCAAAAATTCGCGATACGCTAAAGTATAGAAAAAATCACATAAAACTACTCAACGAAATACAGCTCATCATCATCGACGAGATATCGATGGTGAGAGCCGACATCATAGACTTCATCGACCGCGTGCTGCGCATCTACTGCCACAACATGCGCGAGCCGTTTGGCGGCAAGCAACTGCTGCTCATCGGCGACGTGTACCAACTGGAGCCGGTGGTGAAAGCCGACGAATGGGAAATCCTGTCGCACCACTACCCCAACCCATACTTCTTCTCGGCGCACGTGTTTCAAGACTTCAGCCTCGTCA
>Ga0310694_10007222_pt1 | contig 10454 bp, 7 predicted proteins | sample 174DNAGHGhighgp2_FD_203884 | JGI IMG/M metagenome (GOLD analysis project Ga0310694, IMG submission 203884) | Sheep rumen microbial communities from Palmerston North, Manawatu-Wanganui, New Zealand - 1742 DNA GHGhigh gp2 (v2) (version 2) | ecosystem: Host-associated > Mammals > Digestive system >... | reverse complement strand
CCGTATCATCCTGTGGTTGATTATTACTTCACGAGCACCTTCTTGCCGTTCACGATGTTGATGCCCTTCTTCAGGCCGCTCATGCGCTGGCCGGCCAGGTTGTAGATGACAGCGTTCTCATTCGTGGCAGCCTCCACGCCCTTGATGGCCGTTTCACCGCCGAAGTCGAAGTAGAGGGCCTTGACAGCATCGGGAGCCTCGTAGGTCAGGTAGCACTTGTAAGCAGTTGCTGTGAAAGCGGACGTCTGAACAAGGTAGAAGGCTTGAACACCCTCCTGAGTCTGGAGGACATAGTTGTTAGCGTCGGCCGCAATGGTAGCCGCGGTATAGACGCCGGTCAGCAGACCTTTGGTGTAGCTGTCAGCGGCAGCCATACCCCAGCCGGTCAGCGTCTTTCTGAAGTCGTTTTCGCCATCATTCTTGATGAGATAAGGCACGTTGGCTGCAGGTGCTGCAACCTCTGCAAGCTGCACATTCCCCGAAGCGCTGTTCACCGCTGCGCAGCTATAGAACGTGACGCCATCGAAGCCTGTGCTCACATCAGGAGTGAAGGGGAAGATGACAGTACCATACTTACCAGCCTTGCAGAAAACGGTGACCTCAGCCTGAGATGCCTCGGCGAGTGAGAAGTCCTTCTTGTCAATATCGGTATCAGTGTAGAGAGCACCGCCATCCTGGCAATCGATATAGTTGTCAGTTCCTTCGTAAACAGTATTGACAATGTTGAAGACATTGGCAGTTGAAGTGGCCACAATCTTGAACTCGCCCTTGTTGTCAGCGATGGTTGTACCCTGAATCTGCTGAGTCTTCCATCCAGCAGCACTACCATTCAGTGAGCCATAGGTCAGATAGACGATGCCTTCGGGACGCTCCACACAGATATTGTAGGTATTAACTTTACCCTCTACCTTCGTGAAGATATAGGCACCAGCGATATGTGCTGCGGGCGAAGCATTGGCTGCGAAGCCATAGCCTGTCGGATTATTGGCACTCGTTGAACCGAGACTAACAACAATTGCGTTGTTCTCCTTAGCATGACCGCTGGTAGCCACCTTCAGGTAGTAGCGTGAACCATCAGCAGGTGCATTCAGTTCAGTGCCCTCATAAGTTGTGCGTGCTGCATCAACATCTGTGACTGCCTGTTTAATCTGTTCAAGGGTGGCACTAGCGTTATCATAGACATCTTGAGCAGTGGAAATAGCACCAGCAAGTGTCGTACCGGCATCAACGGGAATCTGGAAGACACCAGCGCCCTCGTTGACAGACTTGCGGGCATTGGTAGCATTATTGATAGCATACAGCAGATTGGGCTTATATGCGGAAGCGGGTACTCCTGTGCCTACATAGAGCTTGAAGTTATCAGCCTTGATGAAAGAAGCATCGCTGCCGTCTTGACTCTTTGTATTGCTGGCCTTGATAACTACATCTGCAGCATCGGCAAGCGTAAATGTCACATATGTCAAGTAACCAACAGTCTTGTCACCAGCAACGACTGTTGTCTCGGTTTCAGCATTGGCTGCAATCACTAAGCTTTCATCCTTGAAACCTGCGAGAACTGCTGCAAGGGTATATGTACCAGCAGGCAAATTCTTAATGGTCTGATAAACATTGTTCTCTGCTGTGCCGCCCCATGAGTTGAAGAGCTTCGAACCATCAACAGCATCACCGCTTGTAATGGAATAGGTGCCATTGCTCTGATCCTTAACTCCTGTGTCATCACGGGACTCAGCAGTCCAACCTGTCATGTCGCCCGTCTCGAAGCTTGCATTAATAATTGCCGAAGACCAGTCAGTAGCTGAGGCGGCTGCTAACGCCGTTATTTCTGCTTCTTGGTATTCTGCATAAATGTTATCAGCCGTTGTCTCATCGCTATATAAACCATTGTTATATTTCGTGCGAAGTGCTTCGGGAGCTGTTGTAGCTGTCCAGCCTTCCACTTTGGTTATAGCTGCATCTATACCTTCATAAACCTTCTTACTTTTGCTAGCGGCATCGATAGCGCTCTTCAGCGTATTGTAGTTCTCGAACGTCTGCTCGCTCTCGAAATTACTCAATGCGGTAGCCTGTGTGCTGGCAACAGTAGCATTCATTTTTCCAGAAACAACGGTCTCCTTCAACGATTCTGCTGTCTCATTGTCAACAGTATTGCCTTTATAATAAAGGTGGAAATCATCGGCGCCAGCCCATTTCGAGCTTCCGCACTCGGAGTAGAAGCCAAGCGTAATGTCTTTATCACCGACGTAATTGTCGAATGGAACAATAGTCCAACTCCAACCATTACCTAACTCACCACCGGTATTTCCGTCGTGATGAATATTTGTTTGGTTAAGGTTGGCCGCATTCTGAGAAACATAAATATTACCTACTGTTACATCAGCGTGTGCACGAGTTGCGCATTTCAGTTCATATTTTCCGAGACGAAGAGTACCTATATTCTTCTGAATATTTCTGTTCTCATTATATGTGTCGAAATAGGTATTATCAGGAGCTCCTGTGTACTGCTGATTATAATTCAATCTATTGTTTGTCCAATCATTGGCATCCGTAATAGCAGCATCAGGAATCTTGAAGGTATAATCAAACACATGACCTGCGGTTGGCTGTGCGCCGCCTGTAACGTAAGTCTCACGTGCTTCCTCCAGCGTGTTATAATCACTTGTCAAATCGGCTGCAGTAGTGCGCATCTCGATGTTAGAGGTAGCTGTACTAATAGCTGATTCAATATCGTCCTTCGTTCCCGTAGAGTTGTCCTTCTCATTGGTAGCAAGAGTGATGAGAGCAGACAGCTTGTTGTAAGCAGCCTTGATGCCATCGTAGCTATCTATGAGGGCTTGCAGGGCAGCCTTTGCTGTATTCACCTCATCAACCGTTGTCGTGGGAACAGCCTTGGCTAATTCTGTTGTAATGGCAGCTTCTGCGGCATCAGGAAGGGCCGTTGCATCAAGAGCGTCAAGAGCATCATGAACTTCCTGCCACTGAATCTGAGCCAGTTTCAAAGGATCGAAGTAGGTCAGTTTGACATTGTCAACAAAAAGGAAAGCAGAGCTTCCGCCACCAGCTTCACCAGTTTTCTTATAACCCATTGAAATGGTTACATCTGTTTGTTCGTCCAATGTGAAGTCAATCTCGTTTGCCGTCCAAGTGTTGGTAGCAGCAGGCCACTTGTAGTTGGTTGTCTCACCATACGATACACCGCAAAGGGAATTCGCATTAGCAACAGACGTTGTTACGTATGAGTCAAAAGTCAAACGATAAGAACCAGTAGGCAGTGGAATGGTTTGCTTAACGCCAAGCACTGCATTCTGACACCAGTTGGCCTCCACAAAGAGGAGATTGCTATTATCTGTTGTAACAGAAGAGCCGTTGGTCGGTGAGGCAACTGCCTGACCAGCTACGGCATTATTACTCTGAACGTATAAAGTTTTGTCATAAGGCATAGTAAAGGTTCGCGCATAGTCTGATGTCTCAGTCGTCATCAATTCCCAACCATTTACCTGATATACGTTAGTCGAGTTAAACAAAAGCGTAGAACCTGCTGTAGGTGTTGCGTTGGATTTGGGGTCACTATTGCTTCCCAGAGATGTACCGTCAAAGGTGGGTGATGTCTCAAAACCATTATTCACAATGAAACTGGTAATGTCATCGCCGGCAGCATCTAAACCTGTGTAGGCGCCAAGCTTTGTGCTGATGGCAGTGCGCAATGTTGAAACGGCACCTTCAATAGCGCTCTTTGATGCAGAAGCATCATTAAGTGTCGTCTGTGCAGTTGTGATATCATCACCAAGCGTGCTGATACGGGCATTGATGGCTTGTGCCTGAGCGATGACTGTACGCAGTTCTGCCTTGAAATCGGTGTAAACCAGTTTAAAATTATCTACACCTACAATCTGCTCACCTTTTTTATCACTATTTTCAGTCGCATGGGTCAGTTTGACACCCATCTCTATTTCTGTGGATTCATTTACCGTAAAGTTAACTGTTAACGTTTTCCATCCTGCGCCATCGCCTTTCGTGTTAGAGTTTGACGCGGTTACACTATTGGATCCAGCAAAAATCTCAGCTTTATTATTAGAAACATCCTGATTGTAGTTCAGCACGAACGCTGTAAGCTTATAGTTACCCGCTGGTAAAGTTTTTGTTTGAGATAGCTTCAAGCCAGTGTTATTACCCCAACGAAGACGTGTCCAATATGTCTGTTCTCCACGAGTGGCGGCATCGTTTACGGTAAATGCTGAAAAGCTGTTACTTGCCAAGTCCGAAGACTTCAGGATAGTCATATCATTCTTGTCATTCCCAGTTCTAGTAACCGTCCATCCGTTTGGCTGATAAATGGCTCTATCATCCGAAGGTTTTACAAACTCAGAATATGTCCCTTCGAAGTCGGCATTCGTGATGTAATCGTTCGTCACATCCGTCTGCGCCCATAGATTACCCCCCCCCAATCACAAGACTGGCGAGAGCGAGTAAATGTTTTAGTTTCATTTGTTAGTTAAATGATTAATTGAGATTAAGTTTAAATATAGTTATAATAGGTAATATTCGGCGACAAAAGTAGTAAGAATTCTGTTACAGCGGTTCTTTCGGAAGGCTAAAAAGTGTTAATCATATGATATTCATGACGAAGCCCCGTGGCCTATCACCACAGGGCTTCGCGCTATCATTCAGACGCAGCGGTAGCGAGCCGCATGGTCCATTCAATTATACATTATCAATTATACATTATCAATTGCTCCATTGGCGCAAATACTCTCACTTGCCCGAGTCATCAGCCGGGATTATGCTATACAAATTGTCCAAGAAAAATTCTGTAGCATACAATAACGGTGCCAAGTCGTTTTGAACAATATCCCATACAAACTCAGCATTAATATCGAAGTAGCCATGTGCGATACGATTACGCATCCCTATGACTTGTCGCCATGGTATCTCTGGCCGGTGAGCCAAGAGCTGTCCTGATGTCCGTTCATCAATATTCCATAGCCTTCACCTATGGCTTCGATAAGCATACAACTTGCAGCAAGGGTCTTCATACCATCGGATGAAGTCAGCCAGTCATCAGCATCCTGAATGTCTCTATTCCATTCTTGCAAATCCAAGATGGCTTTGCGAATCTGCCTTAACAGATCGTCAACAATGGCCAGTTGTCTAAAAGACAGTAATTCCATCACGTTCTATTTGCTGACGAAAGAACGGACGTAAATGACGATGGTCACGTACGAGGTCGACATTACATCCGAACAACTCTTCAAGATATTGAGCCGCGGCTACATAGTTGTAGAAAGTGGGAGGCATAGTCACAAACACATCAACGTCGCTGCCTTCCTTGTTCTCTCCACGCGCTACGGAGCCGAAGAGACGCAAGGAGGTGATGCCGAACCGACTTTTCAGGTCATCAGCATGTTGCCTGATGATATCGATATAATCACTACTTGTTCTCATAGCGTTCTCTGTTTCTCGCCGCAAAGATAACGTCTTTTCCCCTACCCACCAAATTTTCAGCCCCTTTTCTCACCCTTCCGCCCTGCCGACCCACAAAAAGAGCTGCCGCATACATCATCGTGTGACGTATGCGGCAGCCATGAGAGGATAGTTATTGATGCCGTTCAGAGTGAAAGGAAATATTCATTTTTCACGTTTCACTCATTCATTGTTCACTTCAGCGTAGCTGATCACTTGCTCCAGTCGTCGTTCCAGACGTTGTAGTCCGAACGGCTGCCGCGGTCGCCACAGTCCTGCTTAACGTCCATGCCATATGACTGATTGGCAGAGGCCTCATTCGTACTGAGAGCCATCATGTTCTCTACGTTCAAGGTCACGACATCGGTGCTTGGATTGATATATGTCTTTTTCATATTCTGAAATTTAGAAATTTAGATGATTAGATAATAAGAAAAAGAAAGGGCTTCATCAGGGTAGATTTCCACCCTTTCTTATTTTCTACATTTCTTAATTTATTACTTCACGAGCACCTTCTTGCCGTTGATGATGTAAATGCCCTTCTGAGCCTTGTTGACACGCTGACCAGCGAGGTTGAAGATCTCAGCATTCTCGGTCTCTGCCTCGATGCTGGAGATGGCATCTGCATCGTTGAAGCCGAGGAAGAAGGCCTTAACTCCATTTCCGGTAGTAGCCGGTATGGTCAGATAGCAGCGGTTAGCAGTAGCAGTGAATGCAGAAGTAACCTTGTAGAAGGCCTGTGTGTCATTCTGAGTCTGGAGCACATAACGAACTTCGCTATTCGTACTTTCTGCAATCGTAGCTGCCGTATAGACACCTGTCAGATAATTCGCGGTATAGCTTTCTGCTGTAGCAGAAGAATAGCCAGTGAAATTATTGGTGTACTCGGTTGAGGTAGTATTCTTCAAAATAACTGGTGTGTTGGCTTCGATTGTTGTTTCAACAGCTGCCAGTTCAAGTTTGCCTTCATTGATGTTGGAAATCGTATAAGCTTCAATGCCGGTAGGAATTGTCACATCGAACGGAGCGATGAAAGTTCCATACTTGTTAGCCTTGACAGTCATGTTTGCTGTTACCTCAGGAGCAACCTCGTAGTTCAGGTTCTTGAATGCCAACCAGCTGATGTTGCTGTTTTCTGCTACAATGAACTTAATTGTCAGATTACCTTCGCTGTCAGCCTGTCCGAAGGCTGTATATTCGGCGATATAAAGCTTGCTTTCGCCAATCTGCTCACCTGCAGATACATCAACGGTAGCGCCGTCGCCTACCTGAAGAGTTACACCTTCGTCACTCTTGGTGCCAGCGTCGCTCTCACGTACACGTACCCATGCAGTAACTTTATACATACCATTTGCATTCAGTCCTGTCTGTGTGGTCTTAAGAGTTGTAGCGGCAAGCACGTTAACATCAGCTACCCAGTACTCAAAGAACGGTGTACGGAAGTCGCTGCCGTCGTTATTGCCCTCCGTTGACCAAGTGTTCTGATAGAAAGCGCTACCATGAGCATTTTCGCCGATAGTCCATGTAGACATGAGCAGGCCATCAATGGGGCGTGCGCCGTTGGTGCCAGCATTCCATCTCAAAGCATTGGCATCTGCATTGGGAATGGTACCATTATTATAAGCTGTCAGATAATCGGCATAGACGCTATTGTAGGCAGCAGTAGTATAGACATTCGTATTTGCCAACACATCAGCCAGAGGATCCAGATAGTTAGCCTTCATCGATGCGTATGAATCGACAGATGTCTGTGAGTTGTCAATAGCATCTTGAAGAGCATTATAGTTAGCGATGGTTCCATCGGCCTCCAAAGCGCTCTTTGCAACGCTGATGGCAGTCTTCAGAGTGGCGAGCATTGGCTTCTCCAAATACTCTGCAGCGGTGGCCAGCAATGCTGTCACATCTGCGGGATCTACTGCGTCAGAGAAGTAAGTCAATGTCACGTTATTCCACAGCAACCAGCAGTCATAGATGTAGTTGGGCTTAGCAATGGTAATAGTTAAATTGCCATCATTACCAACGTAGGTATAAACCTCACTCTTGTACTTGTCATTATTGAAAGCGGTAACAGCCTCGCTCATGGAGTTGGGATTGTAGGTGTCGCCATTCTTCACCACTTCCTCATACCAGGACTTCAAGCGTACCTGCTCGTCGTTGGCCTTCAGATAAGAACTGGTTACATTGCCGTAGCCATTCTCTCCAAGTTGATATGACGTAGCATTGTTAGCACGGCGCTCAAAGGCATTGATCTTGACACGGTAGATACCTTCAGGAAGACCTGTAATGGTCTGAGTCCAGCTACCCGTAGCACACCAAGCCTCAGCGGCATTGTTGTAGGCAGGCTGGTTATCTTGCTTCTTCACCTCATTCCATGTCCAGTCACCAGCAGCATTAGTAATCTTAGCTGTGCCCACATGGTCGGTATAGTCCTTACCTGCATAATTGGTTGTAAGGTAAGTCTCGAATTCAGCAGTTGTTGTGCTCAGGCTTGCTGCTGTGATGATATGCTGTTTGTTATCAGAGGGATAAGCATCCAAAATAGCATTACGCTCGGCCGGAGTCTTCAGCTGCCAGATGGTCTGTGCCCAGTCAGTGATATTAGCATTGTCGCCATCAATCATAGCATTGGCTGCTACGCGATACTGGTCACCGTCTTCCTTAGTATAGGCATAAACTTTATTATTTTCGCTAACGCTTGTGCGCTTAAGGGTATAGCCAGAATAGCTTCCTTCGGTTGCACTCTCAAAAAGGTATGCTTGTGCGGCGTTGTCGGCATAACACCAAGAATCGCCAAAGAATCCCTGATTGTTATCAAGGAACACCATCTTTGCAGAGCCATCTTCCTGAACAGTAAGTGTGAAAGGAATACCATACTTATCGACAACGGCAGATGTACCGTATGCTGCTCCACGGCCTAAGAAACGCTGTGTGTATGGATTATAGAGATAGTAAGTGCCATCGAACACGGTGGGAGTTTTCAGGGTAAGGGTCTGGGCAGCATTATAAGTGCCTTCGCCAGCACTATAACCAATGGTATTGGCAGGGATTATGAGTTCATAATTGGTGTTAGCAGTAACAGTGGCAGGAATTTCGAATGTGAAGCCATTAGCGGTTGCTGTGCAGCTGATGCTGCTACCGCCGAAGGTCACACCGTTGAAGTTCTGAATGAGCGTTGCACTGGGATCATCCGTTCCCAGACTTGTGTAGGTAATAGTCACCGTGTTGCCTGGCTGAATGAAAGCCTTGTCAGCTGTTGCCTCACCTACGGTATAGGTAAAGTTCTGCGGGGCAATGGTCAGAGTCTGTGCTGATGATGACTTGATGTAATAGGTAGTACCTGCCGTCAGCGCCATCGTTGCTGATGTTGCATCGCCTGTTGCTGTGCTCGGCAGCTGGTCAGTGGTCGTGTAAATAACATCGCCAAGAGTAGTGGCATTAAAGGCGTAATCCTCGCTGCTGGCTGGCGTGAACTTATACCATTTGTCAGCTGTAAGAGCAGTAGCGGTAGCAGCTGGGATTTCAGTGGCTATGTAAGAAACATAAGGTTCAGTGAGTTCAATGTACTTAACAGAGCCTACGAACCAGTTGGCACCGATTGCACTATTATTGTATCCTATTTCCAAACTACCATTCGTAACCAAAGCTCCAGTTGCTGTGTAATCAGTAAATGCATCATTTCCAATATTATCGCGTTCAACGACCGTGACGTTCGTTGATGCGTCGTTGGCATAGAAAGTTGTCAAGCCATCACCTGTAGCACCGTCAAAACCTCGGCCAGAGGTATATGAAGCGCCACCGTTTAACGTGACGTTATACTTGCCCTTAGGAAGCCCGGAGATTGTCTTCACAAGTTTTTTACCTGTAACAGTACCTCCAGTATAATCTTCAAAGCGTTGTTTGAAACGTCCTGTAGCCATATCCAGATTGGTCATAGGATTATATATGGCCTCGAAGATTTGTGCATTGCGGCCTTCCTCATCGGTAAGCTTATGGAGCTGCATTTGGCCATAAACAAACCATTGACTGCCGTTAGTCTGCTTGAAAGTTGCCGTCAATGTCTGTCCCTCTTCCACATAAACGGTGGTGAAGATGCGGTTCAGATTGCGGTTTACAGTATGGTTTGCATCAGTTCCCCACCATGCGGCCATATCTGAAAAGCTACCTGCTGTTGAGTATTTTGGATAGGCTGCAACAGACGAATTGCTTCCAGAGGTAGCTTGAAGAGAAATAGTATTAGAATTACCACCTTCCACAGCCGCCTGAATAGATAACTGATAATAACCAGCAGGCAGTGCTTCTGTTGTCTGGGTAATAGTGAAAGTGTTGTTCCATGACTCGTGATACTTGTAATCTCCATCCCAATTATGGTTACCTCCAGTGCTGTTAAGAGCCCAATTAGCAGTCTCATTCTCGAGAGCGGCATCTGTGAGATATGTGCTTGTCACATCTTCTCGTGCCCATGTTCCGACCGAGCACATCAGTGCGACGATCGCGAAAAGTAATTTTCTTTTCATTTGTTTTGTTAATTAATAATTAGTTTTTTATGATAATTTTCTATGTTTTGGTCAATAACGGCGCAAAAATACAAATAAAGAGTGAAATATACAATAAATAATATGAACTTTTTTCAAAATACACCTATTTATATTATAAAGAGCAATGAAAAATGAAGAATGAATTAAACCACGAATTACACAAATTTCACGAATCACATGTCCTATTGATAGGATTCAATTATATCGAATTTCTCAAATTCTTAGCGAAAGGCTGCGCGGCTTTCGAGTGAGAGAAAACAATCCACAACAATATCCAACAATTTATTGCAACAATAATCAATAATTAAATTTATGATTATCCGCAATCATACCACCAAAGAGACCGCAACGCGGTCTTCGCTCAATAACCGAGGGTACGAGCGTAGCGAGCACCCCCGGATATTGAGCGCTATAGAGGCAAGCACTCTGAAAGAGTGCCCGAACAGCGTAATGGGCGACCCC
>Ga0310694_10007221_pt1 | contig 10455 bp, 6 predicted proteins | sample 174DNAGHGhighgp2_FD_203884 | JGI IMG/M metagenome (GOLD analysis project Ga0310694, IMG submission 203884) | Sheep rumen microbial communities from Palmerston North, Manawatu-Wanganui, New Zealand - 1742 DNA GHGhigh gp2 (v2) (version 2) | ecosystem: Host-associated > Mammals > Digestive system >... | reverse complement strand
ACTATGAACATCTTGACACCCAAGGCGTTGCCTTGGGCTATGTGCTTGCAGGCCTTTCAGGCCGCCCTTCGGATACAAGCGGATAATCATTAAAAAAAACCAGAAAAACCAGGATTCCATAACCCCAAAAAAATGCTAAAAAAGTGACAAAATTGCAGTTTTCTCCAAAAGATTGTGTAATTTTGTCACCTCATAAGCAAAACCCTGTTTTATGCCCAATCTGCAAGACATTAAAAACCGCTACAACATCGTTGGCAACTGCGAGGCGCTGAATCGTGCATTAGACATCGCATTACAGGTAGCCCCCACCGACTTGTCCGTGCTCATCGTAGGTGAGAGCGGCGTGGGCAAGGAAATCATCCCCCGTCTGATTCACGACTTCTCCACCCGTCGCGGCAAGAACTACTTCGCCATCAACTGTGGCTCCATCCCGGAAGGCACCATCGACAGCGAACTCTTCGGTCATGAGAAAGGAGCGTTCACCGATGCCATCGGGGAGAGCAAAGGCTATTTCGGCGTTGCCGACAAAGGCACCATCTTCCTCGACGAGGTTGGAGAACTTCCCCTCGCCACTCAGGCGCGACTGCTTCGCGTCCTGGAGAACGGCGAATACATCCGTGTCGGCGGCACTGAAGTGAGGAAGACCGATGTACGCGTGGTGGCAGCCACCAACGTGAACATACGCAAGGCCATCAGCGAAGGCCGGTTCCGCGAAGACCTCTACTACCGTCTGAACACCATACCCATCCAGATGCCACCCCTTCGCGAGCGCGGCGAGGACATTCTCAAGCTTTTCCGCCTCTTCGCCATGCAGACAGCAGAGAAATACCGTCTCCCCCGCATCAGTCTCACCAAGGAGGCACAGCAACGCATGCTTGAGTACAAATGGCCAGGCAATGTGAGGCAGTTGAAGAACATCACGGAGCAGATGTCGGTGTTGAGTGAGCAACGTGAGATAGACGAGGCCACCATCTCACAGTTCATCCCCAAGGATGACGACACCACCCTGCCCGCCCTCCCCCAAAATCCCTCCGGCAGCCACTCCTATGAGAACGAGCGCAAGGCCATCTTCAAGATTCTCTACGAGATGCAGAACAATGTCAGCGACGTCCGTCGCGAACTCAATGCCCTGCGCCAACAGCTCGACGAAGCAGCGTCGCTTTCCGCCAAGGCACAGACACTCAGTTCGCATTTCTCCGCTTCCATCCCTTCCACCCTAAGCGGCAGCGACACCTCCCTCGACCGTCCTCCCCATGTGGAGGATGCCGTGGCAGAGGAGATTGCCGATACAGAGATGGAAAACCTCAATCTCAACGACCAAGAGCGCCAAGCCATCATCAAATCCCTTGAGCGCAACAACGGCAACCGCAGCAAAACGGCCCAGGAACTGGGCATCTCCTCCAGGACGCTGTATCGAAAACTGAAACTGTATGGACTCACATAAGCACCTCTTCACCGCATCCGTCTTCCTCGCCGCCCTTTTGCTCGCCGCCTGCACCGTGTCCTACAAGTTCAACGGAGCGAGCATCAATTACAACGAGACGAAAACCATCACCATCAGCGACTTCCCCATCCGTGCTAACTACGTGTGGGGGCCGATGCAAGCCATCTTCAACAACGAGTTGAAAGACATCTTCGCCAACCACACCAAGCTCATCCAAGTGAAACGCAACGGAGACTTGAAACTCGAAGGTGAAATCACTCAATACAACCAGCGCAACAAGAGCGTCTCCAGCGAAGGCTATTCCGCCCAGACCGAATTGTCGATGACCGTCAATGTGAGGTTCACCAACAACAAGAACCACAAGGAGGACTTCGAAAAGCAATTCACTGCATCCACCACTTACGAAACCACGCAGTCTCTCAACTCCGTCCAGGAAGAACTCGTCACCGAAATGGTGAAGAACATCACCGACCAAATCTTCAATGCCACCGTGGCCAACTGGTAACCGCCATGAACCTGATAGAACTCATCGAGCACCCCGAGTTGCTGAACAAGGACACCCTCTACCAGCTTCGCCAACTCACCGCGAGCCATCCCTACTACCAGACGGCCCGCCTGCTGCTGCTTCAGAACCTTTACCTCCTTCACGAATCGTCTTTCGACGACGAGTTGCAACGTGCAGCCCTCTACATCACCGACCGCACCAAATTGTTCGACATGGTTGAGGCACGCCACTATCAACTCACCTCCGACAAGTCAGACGAGAAGAAACAGTCGGGTGATTCCGACCGCACGACGACGCTCATCGACAATTTCCTGGACCACAGCAGCGAGGAGCCCCCTCGCCGCCCGAAACGTCGTCGCCCCACCGCCACCGACGCCACCGTCGACTATGTGGCCTACCTCTTGGAAAGTGAAGAAAGCAGCGACACTCCCTCACCATCCACACCCGAGATGCAAGGGCAAAGCCTCATCGACAAATTCATCAATGAAGAAGGTGGAAAGATGACGTTGCAGGAAAAGCCGGAATATGTTGCACCGTCAACAGCAGAAGAGCAAAAAAACGGTGAAGAAGGCTATTTTACGGCCACTTTGGCCCGAATTTACGTAAAACAAGGCCGATATTCGAAGGCTTTGGAAATTATTAAGCGTTTAAATTTGAATTATCCAAAAAAAAGTGCTTACTTTGCAGACCAAATTCGATTTTTGGAAAAATTGATTATCAATAATAAAAAAAATAGTTAGGAAAAATGTATTATTTATTTGTCATCCTCATTGTCCTTGCCGCATTGCTCATGATAGGCATCGTGCTTATTCAAGAGTCCAAAGGCGGTGGACTGTCATCCAATTTCTCCGCAGGCAACGCTCTCGCCGGCGTGCGCAAAACCACCGACTTCATCGAGAAAGCCACCTGGGGCCTTGCAATCGCCATGGTGGTGCTGAGCATTTGCTGCGCCTACTCTGCTCCCGATGGTGGGGCCACGAGCACCATCCAAGCTACCAGCAGCGACCCGAACGCACAGCAGAACTTCGCTGTGCCACAGGCTCCCGCACAAGGTGACCAAACTGCAGCTCCCGCCAAGGAAGGCGAAGCAGCTCCCGCCAAGGAAGGTGAAGCAGCTCCCGCTGCACCTGCACAAGATGCCAAAGCTCCCGCTGCACCTGCACAAGACGCCAAAGCTGCTGCCGCACCTGCACAAGACGCCAAAGCTGCTGCCGCACCTGCACAAGACGCCAAAGCTGCCGCCGCACCTGCACAAGACGCCAAAGCTGCTGCTCCTGCTGAGAAGAAAGAATAACGATATGAAAGGCATCCCGGCAGTTTTTCTGTCAGGATGCCCTTTCTTTTATGTTCAAGTATGCAGTGTCTTCCCCTGACACTGTTTCTCATTTTTGAAAAAAACGCTGAAAAATTTGGCGATATGGCAGAAAAGCGTTACCTTTGCATCCGCTTTTAAAGCCAAAGTGCCAACATGGTGCCCGTAGTTCAGTTGGTTAGAGCGTCAGATTGTGGTTCTGAATGTCGGGGGTTCGAGTCCCCCCGGGCACACAAGGCAAAGATCGCCAATTTCCTCTTTTCGAGAAAATTGGCGATTTTTTGTCATCAGAACAGTCAGACAAGCCCTACGGCAGTACTCATTTTCTCATATAAGAATATTAATTATTAATCTTTCATCTTTCATCTATTATGAAACGCTTTCTTTCCACCCTGTTTTGCACCATCGTGCTCACCATCGGTGCCCAGGCCCAAATCGACGAAGTGGTGAACCAAATCAACAAAGACGGTGGTTGGAATCCCCGTTCCCAATGGCTTCAAAACAAGGAAATCGCCGAAAGATATCTCATGCGCATCATGGAATTCTCCTCTTCCGATGCAAAATGGGTGCAAGGTGATTTAGACCAAGACCATGAGCGCGCGCTGAAAGTACTGCAAGTACGCGACCAGCTCATCGGCAACATCAAGAAAGTGAAGAAACAGGACAAAATCCTATCAAAATACTTCAACGACGTGAGTCAGGCACGCCAAGCCTTCGCCCAAGCCGAAACCTCCGAAATGTGCTATAAGATGTTGTCAGGTACGCTCAATGGGATGATCAACCATACCGTCACCCGCAAGATGCCCTCCGGCCCCCTCACCTATTTCCGCCATAGCATTTCAAACGGTTATGCCGGCACGCACGACGAAACCATCCTTGAGAAGAAGGATGGCAAGGGTCGGCTCGCCGTCAATATGAAGAACATGCGCATGAATCCCGAGGACAAGGACAAGGAACCCGTATGGATGGAAGTGGAAGACTCCGTGTTCCAACACGTAAGAGACATGGTGGAGACAGGCCTGCTTTATGATGTCAACCCTCATTACAGCCCCGCAGCAGATATCATGGATGCCTCCAACTGGTCGATGGACTTCTATTTTGAGGGCGGCAAGATTTGTTCCGATGGTTATGCGGTTAGACCCGACCATTCCGAATGTTTAGACAACATCCTGAGATACCTTTTTGATATCTATAAGGAATGCGGAGGACCTTTCGGAGAGGAGATACGCTAGAGAGCAGCGGCAAAGCCGCTGCCTGCGGAGAACGGATTTGAGTGTTAGGGAAACAGGAATACTGTTAGGGAAACAGGAATAGTGAAGGAACCTGGAGTACTCCGTACCCCCGGAAAATATTAAAATGTGTGAATTTGTTGGCTGTTCGGGCAAAAGGTTTTATCTTTGCATCCGACTTTGCGGACTCACCATCCGCTACACCAGCCGCAATGGTGGAATTGGTAGACACGAGGGACTTAAAATCCCTTGACCAGGAATGGTCGTGCGGGTTCGAGTCCCGCTCGCGGCACTTTTTAACTCCCCCCTATGAGACATTTTCTTCCCATCATCTCCATACTGCTTCTGATGTCCTGCGGTGTGGATAGCAACCATTTCAAGTTGTCTGGTCGATTTCTGAACATGAACCAAGGAGAGTTTTATGTCTATAGTCCAGAAGGCGGCATCGACGGCATCGACACGATACATGTCGTAGGTGGCCGTTTCACTTATGAACGTCCTTGCGACCGTGAAATGACCCTGATGCTCGTGTTCCCCAACTTCTCTCAACAACCGATTTTCGCCGAGCCGGGGAAGTCGGTCGAAATCAAGTCTGACGCCTCCAATATGAAAGAGATGGAGGTTAGCGGTACAGATGCAAACGAACTGATGACCAAGTTCCGCTTGCAGACGGCGCACATCGCCCCTCCCGACGTCACCCCTAAGGCTGTAGAATTCATCAATTCGCATTTGGACTCCCCGGTGAGCCTTTACCTGCTCCGCACCTATTTCATCCAAGCCCCCCGTCCCGACTACGCCCAAGCGGGGAAGCTGGTATCGAAGATGTTGGAGAAGCAGCCCAAGAACGGCACACTCATCATCATCCAGCAGCAACTCAAGCAGTTGTCCCATGGTGTGGCAGGCGCACCGATGGCGCATTTCAGCGGTCCGGGCATCGACGGCGGCACGGTGAGTGAGCAAGACTTAGGCGACGACGTTGCCGTATTGTGCACCTGGAGCAGTTGGAACTACGTCAGCCAAGACATGCAGCGTATGCTGCGTCGCAAGCTACGGTCTTCCGGTGGTCGCCTTCACTTGGTGAGCGTTTGCATCGACACCGACAGGAGCGCCTGCCTGAAGACGATGAAGCGCGACACCCTCTCATGGCCTTGCATCTTTGATGGAAAACTCTTCGACAGTCCGGTCATGCAACAGACAGGGCTTGCCGACGTGCCAGACAACATTGTCTATCAGCATGGGAAGGTCGTGGCCAGGAGCCTCAACAACAACGACCTGTCGAAAAAACTGGATGAAATGCTGAAAAAAGATTGAATATCTCTAAAGACCTTAAAGACCCTAAAGTCCTTAAAGACCTTAAAGTCTTTAAAGTCTTTGAAAAAAAACGAGAGGCCCTAAAAAACCAAGGCCTCTCGTTTTTTATTCGATTTTCAATTTTAGCTTCGCTTCAATTTACTTGACCACAAATTTCTTTCCATTGCGGATGTAGATGCCGGGCTTGAATTCGCCCTCCACCTTCACGCCTTGGATGGTGTAGGTGCTGCCGTCGCTCGGAGGAGCGATGTTCACGCCGTGCACGCCGTCGGTGTCGAAGTCATAGGAGTTGGCGGAGCCGCTGCCAGCACGCACGGCACGCACGATGACGCCAGAGCGACGCGGGGCGGCCGTGGTGTTCGCTTTCGCCGACGAGGAGCTGCGCTCCAAATAGAGGGCCATCGACTTGTAGGCGTACTTCGTGACGATGTCCTTCGTATCGGTCCAGATGTAGCACTGCGTGCCCTTCGCGCTGTAGTTGGAGTCATACTTGTATCCCGCCATGGGGAAGAAGATGGTGTTGCCGTTGGGACCCTTGAAGCGTAGGCCCGCGACGCCGTTCACCGTGGCGAGCGACACGGTGCACTTGCTGAGCAGCTCGTTGGCCTGGTCGAGGGTCGGCATCACCCAACCGCTGCCCCAGTTCTTCTTCGCGGCGTCGTAGCTCGTGCCGGCGATGTGCGTGCCGAGGTCCTGGCAAGAGGATTGCGAGCCACTGCAGTACAGGTAGTTGCTCCAGGAATAGGAGCTCTTCGTCGAGGTCTCACCCCATGCGTAGTAGTTGCCGTAGCCCTCGGGCGAGGATGCTCCCACGTTGCAGGTGGCCCAGAGCGTTCCGCTGGGCAGGCCGAGGTCGACATACTGGTGGGTGTCGGAGGAGGAGGCGAGCTTGAAGTAGCCGCTCTTCCACTTGAAGTAGCTGCCAGAGGTGCTCACGCCGAAATTGAAGCCGGCAGGCGCCGTGATGACGCACGGGCTGCTGGTGGTGCCCACACCGGAGCAGGCTATGTCATATAGTTTGGTGGCACTGGCGGGTATGGAAAGACTCTTCAAAGCAGTACACCCATATAGCAAATCTACTGTCCCATCCAAATCCTGGTAATAACCTTGTGAATCGGGACTTGTCGCGGGGAAGGTGAATGAAGACAAGTCGAGGCTCTTCAGACTCTCACAGTTAGTGAACATACTGCCCATTTGTTTCACCTTTGCCGTGTTGAAATTGGAAACATTGAGGCTGACAAGATAATTGCAACTGTAAAACATTCCATCCATATATAGCACTTTTGCCGTATTGAATTTACTCAAGTCCAAACTGGTAAAAGAAGTGCCTTGGAACATGAATTCCATATCTGTGACTTTTGCCGTGTTGAAATTGCTCACGTTTAGACTGCTAGCACCACAGCCTGAGAACATATAACACATGTCTGTCACATTGGCCGTGTTGAACTTGCTCACGTCGAGGTTGGTGAGCGAATAACAATCCTCGAACATACGCGCCATATTGGTCACACTTGAAGTGTTGAGGTATGAAATGTCGGTGATGGCGGTTAGCTTCTGCATCTCATAGAACCACATGTAACACGACGTTGGTCTTGCGTTGGCAAAGGAGGAATTGAACACCACCTTGGTGATGCTGTTGGCCTTGGAACTCCATCCTGGAGCACTGCTTCCCGTGTTGAGGCTGTACTTCGTGCCGCTTCGCGATGACTTCAGGTTGTCATAGTAGAAGGTGAGCGTGGAGCCACTGAGTACGGCGTAAGACTCTCCAGCCTTCTTGTACTCCACGGCGCGCACGGCGAGTCCCGTCCTCCTTTGTGCATATGACAACTTCGGCGTCGTTCCAGGCTTGATGTAAAGTGCGCTGGCCTTCGTTGCATCGGAGGCATAAACCTCAGAGGTCCAGTAGTAAGCATAGGCACCCACGTTATGCTCACTTCCGTCATAGTATGAACCTGTAAGTGGGAAAGTGATGTAGTTTCCATTCGGTCCTGTAACCTTGTAATACTTCCTACTACCATCAGTAACAACGGTCCATGTACAGTTGTTAATAAGTTCCTGGTATTGCTCCTTGGTAGGCATGCAGATGTCCACCTCTTGATTGGTCTTGGGGTCTGTCGCCGTCTTCTTCATGCCATTCTTTGCCGGCCGTTGAGGCGCCTCAGCAGATTGACTATAGCCAAAGTAATCGTCGTTGCTATATGCCACGTCGTAATCAGTGGCTTGGATGTTGCTTCCGATGTTCTTCACCGAGGATGCCGTGCCGTTGGCGTGCTTGTAATTGGCCCAGGTGTAGTCGCTCTTCGGCCAAAGTTCACCCCATGCGTAATAATTACAATCCTCGGTAAAGGTACTTACACCATTTACAGAATGGTCAATCCAACTATAACCCAGGTTGACATCGCACCATCTCACGCTCAAGCCCAAATCAACCAAAGTCGGATTTTCCTGACCTGTGGAGCTTGCTTCATCATCATTTATTACGACATCAAGTTGCACGGCGCGTACTGCAAGTCCCGTGCGCCTTTGAGCGTATGACATCTTCGGTGCCGTGCCAGTCTTGATATAGAACGCAGTGGCGTTGGCACTTGTGTTGGAGGAATAAATCTCCGAAGTCCAGTAGTAGGCGTATGTTCCCACGTTGTGCAGGCTGCCGTCATAGTTGGAGCCTGAGAATGGGAGGAAGATGCTCTTTCCGTTGGGACCTTTGACCCTGTATCCCTTGTGGTCGTATTCGGTGGCCTCCGTCCACGTACACTTGGTACGCAGTTCATCCCACTGTGCCTTGGTGGGGATGGCCACATTGACCATCTCTTTGTATTCGGGGTCATACACTTCACCACTCTGAGATGCGGCATCGTACGGTGTGCCTTGGATGTTGCTTCCGATGTCCTTCACCGTGGATGAAGAGCCGTTGGCGTGTTGGTAGTTGGCCCAGGTGTAGGTGTCTTTCGAATATATCTCGCCCCAAGAGAAGTAGCTGCCATATCCTGACTCCCAGTCGGCATTTATGTTCTGGTTACACCATTTCACGCTCAAGCCCAGGTCAACCAATTCAGGAACGTCGGCAGGTGGTTCTGGCGGTATGATTTCCCCACCGCCATTCTTGACGGCACGCACGATGACGCCGGAGCGCCGTGGAGCCGCCGTGGTGTTCGCCTTGGCTGACGAGGAGCTGCGTTCGAGATAGATGGCCATTGACTTGTAGGCCACGTTTTTGACGATGTCCTTCGTGTCGGTCCAGATGTAGCACTGCGTGCCTTCGGCGCTGTATTTCGAGTCATACTTGTATCCCGTCATGGGGAAGAAGATGGTGTTGCCGTTGGGACCCTTGAATCTCAGTCCCTTGACGTTGTTCACCGTTGCGAGCGAGACGGTGCACTTGGTGAGCAGCTCGTTGGCTTGGTCGAGGGTCGGCATCACCCAGTCGTCGCCCCATGCCTTCTTGGCGGCGTCGTAGCTCGTGCCGGCGATGTGGATGCCAAGGTTCTGTGCCGTTGACGACGAGCCGCTGCAGTACTTGTAGTTGCTCCAAGAGTAGGAACTCTTCGTCGAGGTCTCACCCCAGGCGTAGAAGTTGCCGTAGCCTTCTTGATTGGATGCTCCCACGTTGCAGTCGGCCCAGAGCGTGCCGCTCGGAAGGCCGAGGTTGACGTATCCGTGGTCGCCCGACGGCGGAGGCGTCGGTGGTGTGGCACCCTTGCACTCCACGGCGCGGATGTTGAGACCTGTGCGCTTTTGCGCATACGAGCTCTTCGACGCCGTTCCGGTCTTGATGTAGAACGCAGTGGCGTTGGCACCCGTGTTGGAGGAGTAGATTTCCGAGGTCCAGTAGTAGGCATAGGTGTTCACGTTGTGCAGGCTGCCGTCGTAGCTGGAGCCGGAGAAGGGCAGGAAGATGCTATTCCCATTGGTGCCTTTCACCCTGTATCCCTTGTGGCCGTATTGGGTCTCCTCCGTCCAGGTGCACTTGGTGCGGAGTTCCTCCCACTGCGCCTTGGTGGGCAGGCACACGGAGCCGGCGGTTATTGCCCCGCTGCTCCATTTGTATGCGGCGTCGTACTGGGTGGCTTGTATGTTGCCGCCGACGTCCTTCACCGTGGAGGAAGAACCGCTGGCGTGCTGGTAGTTGGCCCAGGTGTAGGTGCCCTTCGGAGAGGTCTCGCCCCAGGAGTAGTAGTCGCCATACTCCGACTCCCAGTCGGAACCCATGTTCTGGTCGCACCATTTCACACTCAGTCCGAGGTCGACCAGTGACGCGGTCTTGGCAGGAGGATCGTCGGTGTAAGGCTCGGCGCCCCCCGATTTCTTGACGGCACGCACGATGACGCCGGAGCGACGCGGGGCTGCCGTGGTGTTCGCCTTCGCCGACGAGGAGCTGCGCTCAAGGTAGATGGCCATCGACTTGTAGGCGTACTTAGTCACGATGTCCTTCGTGTCGGTCCAGATGTAGCACTGCGTGCCTTCAGCGCTGTATTTCGAGTCATACTTGTATCCCGCCATGGGGAAGAAGATGGTGTTGCCGTTGGGGCCCTTGAATCTCAGTCCCTTGACGTTGTTCACCGTGGCGAGCGACACGGTGCACTTGCTGAGCAGCTCGTTGGCCTGGTCGAGGGTCGGCATCACCCAGTCGCTGCCCCAGTTCTTCGTGGCGGCG
>Ga0310694_10007218_pt1 | contig 10456 bp, 9 predicted proteins | sample 174DNAGHGhighgp2_FD_203884 | JGI IMG/M metagenome (GOLD analysis project Ga0310694, IMG submission 203884) | Sheep rumen microbial communities from Palmerston North, Manawatu-Wanganui, New Zealand - 1742 DNA GHGhigh gp2 (v2) (version 2) | ecosystem: Host-associated > Mammals > Digestive system >... | reverse complement strand
ATGATCGGCCAACGGCTCTTGTTTCCTTTCTAAGGGCTTTTCTTCGGATTCCTCTTGCTGCTTCACTAAAACAGGAATCTCCTCCTTGACGACTTTTTCTCCTTTCCTAAGAGGGAAGAACAAAAGGGAAGCAAGTATCAGGAATAATACAGCTGAATACTGCCGCATCATCTTGCGGAGCATCTTCTTTGCTCTTGCCAGTTGCGAGGATGACGAATGCGGCTCGATGCCCAGCATTTCAGCAATCTCCTTGTGCGACATCCCTTCCAATACCGATAAGCGGAACACCTTTCCATAGCCCTCGGGGAGTCTGTCAATCATCTTGATGACCTCACTTAATGGGACACCTTTCACATCGTTCTCTTCATCTTCTGCTGCAATCTGTTCTGCTTCGCTCGTCTCGTCAAGCGAAACTGTAGGCAATGCCTCAAGATGTTCCTTGCATTTCGATGCCACGTTCCTCGTGATTGCCATCATCCAAGTCTCAGCCCGTTGCTCATCGCGCAGTCTGTCAAACGATGTAAAAATGATAATAAAAGCATCGTGCAATACATCCTCCACCATCTGCTCGTCGTGGAAATAACGACGACATACGCCCCTCATCTGTGGGGCGTATGCCTTATACAGTTCTCCAAGGGCATCTGCATCCCCCTGTCTGCATCGTTCTATCAGTCTTGTTATCTCCATCGTTAGCATAACGTCTCTACCTATTTAGTCCTAAGATTAAGAAAAAGACTGCACCATCATCTGTATTTTTTTGTTATGATAGCGGAAACGTATGTGCTTTGGAGTGCTCCACGGAGTATTGCGTCCTCGAATGTATTCAGGTTCTAATGGATGGTTATTCCGAGCACGTAGTAATGGGGGACGTATTTCAGGATGTCCGACGACAGGTCGGGCTTGATGATGTCCTCTCCGCAGCAACGCGTCAACCTGTCCTCGGCATCATACCAGAATGAGCAATAGCACACCAGGGGGATGAAGGTTTCCTTTTCCAGGGGCGTTGTGAGTTCAAAGGGCTTCGAGATGTATGAGTAGATGTATTTGTCCTCACTTTCCCAGTAGATTTGCTTGAGTTTCAGTGAGGAAGTGAACGAAAGCGTGTTCTCCAAGTTGAAGCAGAATTGGACCAAAGAATCTGTCTCTGAGGGAAGGAAACCGAAGATCAGCTTGTCACCATTTGACTCAAAGGTATAAGGCATCAGGAGGCGCGGATAATCTTCAACCTCTTTCCCGTTCACAAATTCCCTGCAGTTTACAGTCAAATTCCTGCCTTTTATCGCACTGACATCAAAACTATAAGCCTTATATCCCTTTGCATTCAGCAATGGGATATAATCGTTTATGGTTGGCTCGTTCATTTTCAGTTCCTGACTATAACCCGCAATTGCGACAAGGGCAATCAGGAGGGTGATGATGGTTTTGTTCATGATTGTTCCTGTTTATTTGTCATTGGTGATAATCTCCGCCAGCTTTCTTTCGATATCCTCACCACGCAGGTTGCGGGCGAGGATGGTGCCATCGGGGGCAAATAGGATGATGTGGGGGATGGCACGGATAAAGTATGCATTGGTGGCAATCTCCTGTGAGTTGATGATTTGCGGGTAAGGGATATGATCCTCTTCGATGGCTCTCAACGTGGCTTTTGGTTCATCCCATGCGGCAATGCCGACCACTTGTAGGCCGCGGTCCTTGTATTTATTGTAGGCAGCGATGAGGTTGGGAATCTCCCCACGGCAGGGACCGCACCACGAAGCCCAGAAATCGACGAGCACATACTGTCCTCTGCCTACGTAGTCGCTGAGACGTGTGGTCTTTCCGTCATATTCCACAGCGAAGTCCACAAATTTCTCGCCCACATTCGGACTGAAAAAGGCTTCGCTCGACTCCATGCGGATACCCATGGAGCTGAGGGCAAGCTTCATCTGGTTCCAAACGTCACCCGCCTTGATACGTGGACTCATCAGGTCGAGCCATGTCGCAGTCTGCAGCGGCTTGTGTCCAAGCACCATCGCCAGCTCAACCATTCCCAAGACATCGTCGTTATGGCGATTCAGTTCGCTCCGCATCAGGTTGTCGAGACGTTGTTGTTCGATGGAATCACCATATAGCAAAGGGGAAAATGCGTTTTGAAAAGAGCCAAAATCCTCGTTGAGAGGAGTGCCAGAGGGATGATTTAGGAATCGGATGGAGTCTTCATCCTGAGCGAGACGTTGCAGGTCCATATAGAGGTGCGTCGTTCCATTCTCCAGGAAAAAACAGGGCGACATTATCTCTGGCATCGTGCCCTTTTCCGTGATGGATCTCAGATTGAAAGCTGCTGCTTCGTCAAGCGTTCCTTCTATGGGCATCAGTTTCCCTTCGACGACCTCCACGGTGTCGATGATGGCGTTGACCATGCGCATATCCGACATCCATTGATTCAACAGCAGTTTTGTGTTCATCGTAGAATCGCCCACCTTTCCTTCCAGTTGGTAGTGGATTTGTCCTTCACTCGCCATAGCTATAAGGGTGAGCAATGCGGTAATGATGGTTTTCTTGTACATGTACTTTGCTAAAAAATTTATTGATGGATAGTTTTTATTCATATTCAGACCAGATGTTACTACCATCCGTCAATCTGGAAACATATTCCTATACTGATTCCCAAATCGTGAATGAACTTGTTCCTATAATCATTCCTTTGGGTATCGAACGCATTAATAAGGTAAACGCCGTCATTTATACTGGCCATTATACCAATGTCTGGAGTGATATGAACCTTTACACCTATTGCCGGTGAAACAAACAGGTTGAAATCGGTTTTCTTGCTGGATATGGAATACTTCTGAATGGTATCTACGTTCTTTCTCCCAAACATTCCAAATCCTCCAACACGAAGATTTACAAAGGGAGAAAAACGCTTATCAAGAAAGAAGTAATGTGTACTTAGAAAGACAGGTATTGCAGAAAAGTCATACTTCTCATGGTGACTATATTCGATACCACCTCCAATGGCAAATTGTTCGTTAATGAACACTTCGTGCAGGTAGTTCGCAGAAATGCATTTGTTACCATAATCGCCAAGGCCTTGCGAAGAAGAAACATCAATAACATTCAGACAACCGTTTCCAGTGTCAAAGGAGACCTGGGCCACCGTAATGGTCGTTATTGAAAGCATAGACAACAAGACCAGGATTAGTCTGATGTGTTTCTGATTTTTCATTCCCTATAATTTTTGTTTTGGTGTGCAAATATACTTATTTATTGGCAGAATAGCACGGAAAAGGTATATGTGATTAACTTAAAATAACGATATACAATTGTTTTTACAATGTTTTATAAAATTGTGGCAGATAATTGTTTGTTCGTCATAAAAAAATACACTTCTTTGTTTGTTTTTTATTTCCCATTTCGAAGTATGACCAATCTTGGCCAAGATTGGTCATACCGCGATATGATAGAGCACTCATTCAGTATGTGTTGATAGAGCGAGAATGGATCGGTTCTTCTGTGCTTTGATGTGGAAAAGGTCAAGTTGTTTTAGGACGAGACTTTACGGTCCAACTGAAACAATTGAATCCACCTTCTTCATTTAATAATGGCACAGCATAAACGCCCTTCACTGCTGTATCAGGAAATAATTCCTGTATCTGTTCAAGTGCTTCTCTATCCTGATTTTCAATGCCAAGAAGTGGAACGATAATGACCTTTGACGTTTGTAAATAGTTGATGTATGCCCAACTAAGATCATCGTCCTTTCTCTGTGATGAGTACATCGAATAGCGAAGTTCGGTCACCTTGTATCCATCATGTTCCAGGGCTTTTCTAAAAGAAGCGGCCATATCTTCATCATATTCGAAATAATTGGTCATGAGAATATGATTGTCATCTATATAACGGACGATTCCATCCGAATGACCATATATCTCAGTCCTGTCCCAATTCAGCCATGTGATATGATTGATTCCAAAGTCATGCCTGAATACTTCTTCAAACTTCTTTTGACTTATGTTATTAGCATTGTATGCTTTTCTCGTCATTATTACTCCCTGAGCGGTTCTGATGATGTTCCCGCCATCAAGTATGAGGCTTGACTCTTTAGGGACTAAATGAATAGAGTCGCAAACAACGTCGGGCGAGGTCTTGGTATCTCTATATTTGTCACAATCCAAATAGTCTGGATTATATTTATATCGGACGAAAGAATTGGGATATACCTGTATAGGCATATAGTCCCTGCACCATATATCCTGTGTATGATCTAGAAGTTCATGCTTCACACCATACTCATCCAATATCTCACATATCTCTCTATAAACCTTTGCTATTTCAGGTTTTTCCAGCACCTTTTTCGAGAAATAAACCAAATTGGCATCTTTGTCGAGGACGGTAAACAGATTCTCATTTCTCTTATAGTTCCATGGTCTATATGCCTGATTACCCTCCAAGCCCCTACGTTTCTGAGCAATTAACTTTGTCCGCGGTTCTGTCCATTCGTCCACCCATTTGAAGGAGACCCCATCAAAGATGTTGCTTCTCGACATGATGATTTCAAAGGAGGTCAGAGAACGCTTCTCGTCAAGTAGGATAGGATTATTATCCATGTCGAGAAGGTCAAAAGCCCTTATCAGCACAGATGCTCGAAACTGATGCATAGCGGTATCTTCGAAAGTTATGTCGATTCCAGAGTTATGGGGGAAAAGAGTTCCGATATCCAGCCAGTCATCATCTGGCGATTCCCGTCGATACATCTTATCCTCCCGAATGCTGCCATCAGTATTCAAAAAGTAGAACTCAATCTCCCTAAGATATAGTTTCTCCTTATTGTTAAGTAGGATATACCCGCCGTACAATAATTGTGATGCAATCCGAGGGAAAATCTCCTTGCATAGATTCCCTTCATTTGCATTGGCCAACCTACAGGAATCCAAAGCATCCCTTAATGTGTCGAAGTATTTCATAATTAATCAGCATTTGCGGGGTTGAAAATTCTCTTTACTATCCCGATGTAATGCGTCATCTCTTTAACAATGGTTTCTGTATCAAGACCTTGGAAGTCGTATTTACAATCGTACCACCAGTCATCAAGATTCTTATTTGTATTTTGGGGATTGAGTAGGATTTGGTTTTCCTGTGTTATTTTCCCCCTCGTGCTTTACGTATGTATAATAGATTTTGCCCAGTCAAGGATTTCTGGAGTTGCTTCCATTACAAATTCTTGACCTCTACCTGCCGATTTGAATGAATCTTTTTGCCAGGAATTTGTATTATATGATATTTGCACTTTCCTAAAATAATCAGGTAAATCCCAATATCGGCGAGACATTCCCTCTTTAGTTAATACCCTATCTCGACGAAACTTAAGTACATTACAACCCCTTAATGAAGAGATTATGGATAGTCTATCTGTCGGAAGAAAGATAGCATTTTTATAGGCATTCCATGCGTTGTCGTAAGCATAGTGAGGATGCTCTTTGAGCCAATCTGGCACGTCTTGCTTTCGTTCAATTATTTCTCCGATTTGCATATATCCATATATTATGTGGGCATCTAATCCGTTTTTTTTATACCGAAGAAGCCCTCCTTTCATTTCTGTTTCTTTGAACCAGCCATAAAAAAGAAAAATGTCTCCAACACACACCTTCTGATTGCGTAAATGCGATAGTGAAGCGTTCATTTGTCCAAAGGCGGGTTTCCAATTTGGAAATCTGCTTCTAACATCTTCCCTTAAATCTGGATCCAAGTGGCACCTGCTATCATTTGTAATTAATGTCCTTGTATTTAAAGAATGAACTATTTCGTAATAGCTCATATCTTCCCAATGAAGCGATGAAAATGTATTATTATCTTCATTGTCAGGTATGGGCAGTGATAGCAGGGTGCCATCCGGCATTATTGGATTCGCTTGTTTTCCTGAGGAAGAATCAAAGCCTTTTCTGCTGAGTATTATTTTCATACTTCTCGTTTTATTTGCACGTGGCTGTCATTCTTTATATAATTAATTAGCATGTGGCATTGGTCATCAAGAGGTATTTTCTTGCATCTTGGAACAGTCACATCAAAGATATTTCTTTCTATTTTTTGAGCATTATTTACCCCATAGTAATAGAACTCTTCACAAATTAGAACATATTTTCCACTTAAATCATGCTCTTTTTCAATCTCTGTGTGATTGTTGTTTTCAACTTGTGTATAACTGCCATCTGCTTCTGGTTTATATATGTTATCACCTGAATCATAAATGGCGTTTGTTATTATTTTTTCTTTTCCACATGTTTTTTTTGAGGTAGTGACTTCGTTATAGCCAATTATTTGCGGCCTTTTTTGGGGATATTTCTCCCAATATTCAGCAAATGTCAATTTGGCTTTTATTTTTGCCAAATATATGAGTCGAGGATTGTCAAAAGCATGGAGTTCATTATCTTTTCCATTAACCAGTTTCGCGGTCCATCCACTTATCCAATCACCAACTTGAGCACCTCGTCTGATGGCTGGTTTGCAAATAGCTAAAGTTAACACGTTGTGATGCGGATTGGGGGCACTTTCAGTGTCCCATGTCATTTTGTAACAGTACAAATAGTTTTCCATATTTTTTAGTTATTTCAATCGTCAGTCTTTCCCGATACATTCATCAGTACCGATTTGCCAAAATATCCATCCTGGGAGTACCACATTGGGGATATTGAAGGAGAACCAATCTTGGAACATGAGTGCATAAATGGAAAGGATCTCATTCGGTATTTCTAAATCTCGCACAAAGTCACAAAGGACGAAGGTGGTTTCGGGATGTTTATGGGCATGAAGAAGGAACTTTTTGATACCGGGTTCCAGACATTTCGGATTATGCCGATCGTCTATCATTATCTCATAACACTTCCCCTGATAGCCTTGAGGATAATTGTCGCAAAACATAATATGGCCAGGCGTACCGTCGTCAAATGGCGAATGTCCTATGAAGTATGCGATCACACATCCATCCTGCATCGCTTCATCTATCGTGTCTGTATAGATTCTTCGCCTGGGCTTTGTCAGCGAGAGATTCTCCACGAAGACAGGCGCTTCCAGGGCGGCTTTGGCCCTCTCTTTCACTTCTTCTGGGCTTATCCCGTTTGGGAAAAATGAATGCCTTGGCCAGTCGAAGGCATAGCGGTCGAAATGCTTGAAGAGTTTGCGACTGATACCGCTGAATGCAGTGCCTTCCTTATGCCATGTAAGACCGGGCCTGTACTGTGATTCGCAATTGTCGCCTGCCAATCCGGGAATTGTGGGGTGAAAATAGCGCACGTACGATGTTATATGGTTTCCTACATCGGTTACTACGTCTCCGGTAAATATCGGACGATTGCAATCGTCCAGTATTCGAGAGTCTATGCCGGCATAAATGACGGGGACTGTGGACCAAAGGGTATGGGAGAGAATGCCGCGACGATGAAATCGGGTGTACGCTTCATCGTCAGTAATCAGCATCATCACGCCATTGTCATCGAAGTAGAAATGGCCGAATCTGGTCAGTCTATACTTCCCGTAGGGATCGATGAACCGAACCTCCCTGTATTCAAGTTTTCGATACAGATTATCAAAATTCTGGTTATAATAATGAGGACGTTCATACATTTCAATAATCTCATTTCTGTGGCGATAGCATAGCCTGCGAATGCCCTCATAGCTAAAATCGTTTTCCATGGCTTAATGATATTTGTCGTACATTCTTTCCACTCTCTCAGCTATCTCCTGACGGAGCCAAAGGGGCTCCAGCACTTCCACGTCCTCGCCATTCCAAAGTATTTCCTGCTGGAAATCGAATGCAGGACGCAAGTTAAAGGTGAAGATGCTGTAATCGTCGTTTCGCTCAATCTCGTCCTGCGATTCGTGCATCTTCAGGTCGCGGATATAGTTGGCCTGTCGTGCCGAAACCTTCAGCTTCACGGGCTGAACCTTGACATCCTGCTCGGCAATGATGCCAAAGCATCCATCGAAGAAATCCTGGGCATTCCAGTCCTTCGGCATCAGAAAAGTCTCGTCCTTGACGTGGAGACGTCTGATGCGGTCGAGCCCGTAGATCCGCGGTCCTTTCTCGGCATAGTGGGGACTGGTGCTTAGTGCCACCATGTACCATCGCTGACGATAGAGCTTAACGCAGAAGGGTTGCACATCGAAGTTGCTCTCTTCGTCCTTCCAATAGCTGCGATAGGTCATGTTGAGCACACGATTCTCCTTCATGGCCTCGATGATGGGTTGCAGGAAGTCCTGCCCGGATGGCACATACTCCAGAAGGATACGATCCTTGATGCTTTGGCTGTTGGCCAGGGCATTGCTAACGCAGAACGTATTGTAAAGCCATGAGCGGATGCCATTGCCTGTGATGTCCTCTTCGTTCTCAATGTAGTAGCGATACTCGCCACGGTTCTCATTCACGATGCTGATGCCGAACATGTCCCAAATGACGTAACGCCAGTTGTCGAAGGTGCGTTTGGGTATTTCCACGCCTCTGCTGATGTCCGTATCGCGGAGCCACCTCTCATTCAATTCCTTGAACGAGATCTTGCGACACCGATAGATGGTGTCTATCACCCAGACATATTTGCTTATCAAGCTTTGTCCTCGATCGTTGTTTACCATAATGATTTTTTTGCAAAAGTACGATTAAGGTGCGCCATCTTGTGGCAGAGGTTTTAGTAAAAAGACTAGAATCGTCGATTATTGTTCTCTTTGCATGTATTCGACCTCTCGTGCAAACAAGCACGTACTTTGTCTTTGATGATAGTTTTTTAAATCATAGCTTTTTACTACTTGTTGCTGCAAATATATTCCTTTTATCTTAAGGAATAAAAGTATTTTGCTCGATTTTGCAGGATCAAGTGTATTTATGCGATTATACTGATAAATTATGCTAATTCTAACTTGCAGACTAGAAGATTTTCTTTCCCAATCAAAGGATATGCTTTGATTGGGCGAAATCAAAGCCAATACTTGGATTTATACGATGTAGAATAGCGCAAATTCCAAACATTTTAGGGGAAAAGTGGAGCCGTCTGCAACGAGAATCCTACTTAGAATGAGGAATAACCCTTCTCCAACTTCGGCATGACCATTTTTGGCCGAGATTGGTCATGCTCCCACTGGAGCATACCCAATTTTGGCCGAAAAAGGACATGCCGCGAAAGGATAGAGCACTCTGACGGGCGACAGAGTGCTTGCTCCGAACGGAGCATACCCAATCTTGGCCGAAAATAGACATGCCGCGATAGGATGGAGCACTCTGACGGCCGACAGAATGCTTTCTCCGAAAGGAGAATACCCAATCCTGGCCAAGAATGGTTATGCCGCGAAAGGATGGAGCACTCTGACGGCCGACAGAATGCTTTCTCCGAAAGGAGAATGCCCAATCTTGGCCAAGAATGGTTATGCCGCGATAGAATATAGCACTCTGTCGGCCGTCAGAGTACTTTATACAACATAGCAAGCATCCTGTCGGCCGACAAAATGCTTGCTACGGTTATTCGGTGATTTTGTAAGAACGCAACACGCAGGATTTACTGCGAGCGACGATTCATTTGCTTTGGAGCAGCCTTGTTGCCCTTGGTTGAAGCGGCACCGGCTTGCTTGCCACCCTTGCCTTTGGGGCCATTCTGTGCACCCTTGTTCAAGAAGTTCTGCCAGGAATTATCTTTCATAACTGTTTCAATTAACAATTAATAATTAACAATTAACAATGATTATTATTTATCGTAATCTCGTAAAAAAACGGTGCGAAGATAGCGAGAATTTTTGGTTCTGCCAAGTCTTTTGAAGAAAAAACGTGGAAAGGTTTGTAAAAAGCAGGGTTATTTGGGCAAAATGCAACTTCCCGCTGTCTCAATCCATAGTTCTGCCATCTTGCGGTGACCGGCAGGGGTCGGGTGAATGCCGTCCCAAATCCAGTAGGAATTGTTCGAAGTGGGATGCTGGTCACGGAGGTCGCGGAAGAGAGTGTCGAAGGGCACGAGCGTGGCATGATAGTCCTGTGCAAGGCGACGCACGACGGAGGCCATATCGTTCATCAACTGTTGGCGCTGGTCGAAGTTCTCGGTCTCGGCCACCCAACCTGCTCGGGCGATGAAAGGAGTGCAAAGAACTAGTTGTACGCCAGGCAGTGAGTCGCGTGTTTGATCAAGCAGTGTGCGATACTGTGCTTCCCACGCCTTGATGTCGAAGGTGAGTGAGGGGGCCTGCTTCTGACGGTCGAAGAAAGAGCAAGCGTCGTTGATGCCGATGAGGATGCTGACCACATTGGGATGAAGGTCGATGGCATCCTGCTGCCAGCGGGCAGCGAGTTGTTCGAGCGTATTGCCGCTGATGCCACGGTTCCAGCACTTGATTTCAGCTTCTGGATACTGGCTTTCGAAATAGCTGGCGCACTGCTCGACGTAGCCATGTCCATAGACGTGGTTCTTGTCCCACTCATTTCGTTCGCTCGATGGTCGCATATCGCCGC
>Ga0310694_10007217_pt1 | contig 10458 bp, 9 predicted proteins | sample 174DNAGHGhighgp2_FD_203884 | JGI IMG/M metagenome (GOLD analysis project Ga0310694, IMG submission 203884) | Sheep rumen microbial communities from Palmerston North, Manawatu-Wanganui, New Zealand - 1742 DNA GHGhigh gp2 (v2) (version 2) | ecosystem: Host-associated > Mammals > Digestive system >... | reverse complement strand
CCTCCCTTTTTTTATCTTTTGTGTTTGTTTCATTTGCTTTTCTTCTATCTTCAGGAAGCTTCGTTTGCCGCTTCCATCTGTTTATACGCGCCTCTTTCCGGGATGGCAGCGGGAAACAAAAAAATCCCGGACCGATCAAAGACCAAAATCAAAGCCGGGATCAAACTACTTCCAAAGCTTTTCCTTCGCCCGCCGCTCTGCCTGTCGTGCAAAAACCAGCTTGTGATCCGGGACACTGTATGATAGAATATAATTGACTGAATGATCACCCCTTTCTGACTGAATAAACCGGTAGACGAGATACTAAAGACAAAGAAAGAAGGTATAGGGCGTGCTCCGTTACCCCCAAATGATCCTGTTTGAGATGCTATATAAGCATGACACTTGCAGAAATACAGGCCTTGGCAAAAAGAAACCTTCAAAGTGGCATGAAATATATAAGCTGCTAACGGATGGGCGCTTTAACAGATAATCATGAATAATGCGTTTCGACATATGTTAAGTATCATATCCTTATTAGAAGATAATGGTATATATTATAGACTTAATAAGGTCAGTACAGAGAATGACAGAATTCTCATTGAAGCTGCAGTTCCCGGCGAAAGATGGGAGATAGAGATCGACCAGGAAAGTAATGTATATATTGAGAGGTTTATAAGTAACGGTTCAATATATCCCGAGGACGAATTGAAAAAAATGATAGATAGAATTAAAGAGCAATAACTATCAGTAAGATGAAGTACGCACTTTGTTATCGCTGTATCAGGCAGGCGCTCAGGGGCCGTCCATACGGCTGTCGCCCAGCACTGCCGCGACGTCGCCGCGGATCACCAGGGCAGCTTTTTCATCCGCGGGGGTCGGGGTGCGGTTGATGACGACCAGGTTTTTGCCGCCGAAGCTCCCGATAAAGGACGCGGCGGGCTCCACCGACAGGGAGGTGCCGGCGATGATCAGGGTATCGGCCTGGGATATCTCCCGGAGCGCGCCCATGCACACGTATTTATCCGGCGCTTCCCCATACAGGACGACCTCAGGCTTGATAAGGCCGCCGCAGCGGTCGCACAGAGGGATCCCCTTCGTGCGCAGTATCCTGTCCATCGGGAAAAAGGCGCCGCATTCCAGACAGCGGTTTTCGTGCACGGTGCCGTGTATCTCGTACACGCGCCTGTTGCCCGCCTTTTTGTGCAGGCCGTCTATGTTCTGAGTGACGACGCCCCGCAGCACGTCCCGCCGTTCCCACTCATAAAGCCGCCTGTGGGCGGCGTTCGGCACGGCGTCCGGATGGAGCATATACGCACGGTAAAACGCGTAAAAGCGCTCTGTCTCCATATAGAAAAAGGACCGGCTCAGGATCATCTCGGGCGTCAGGCCCTCAAAGCGCCGCGCAAAAAGGCCGTCGGGCGAGCGAAAATCAGGTATCCCGCTGGCCGTGGAAACGCCGGCCCCGCCGAAAAACACGATCCGGCGGGACCTGTCCACGATCTCCCGCAGGGCGTCGATCGCCCGCGCCCCGGCTTCCGTATCGCCGTTCATACGATGAAGCGGCTGAGCCGTCCCGGGCGGTTGAAGCAAAGCCCGTGCCAGCCGGACAGGAGCGCCGCCTCTATGTTGGCGGGATTGTCGTCGATGAACATGGTCCTTTTTACATCCAGCCCGTAGGTATCCGCCAGACAGCGGTATATATCCAGCCGGGGCTTGAGCATATGCACGCGCGACGAAATGACGCCGCCGTCAAACAGCCCGAAGAAGTCATACTCCCGGACATTGCGCTCGTAGTGCTCCACCGTGTAGTTGCTCAGGATGTAAAGCTTTTTCCCATGCTGCTTGCAGGTGTAAAGGGCGTCCCGGCCCTCCTCCACTATGTAGCGGTACTCGGGCCAGCCCATCACGAACCGCCGGATGGGCTCCAGGAGGCTCCGGTCGTTCTCCGCCATCGCCTCGATGGCCTCGTCGAGCCTCAGCGTGCCGCAGTCCATCATCTGCCAGTAGGGGGACCTGGTGGTATGCTGGAGCACCCGCTCCCACAGCGCCTCCTCCCCCGGGAACAGGCGGCTCAGGACATAGCGGGGGTCCATCTCCACCAGAACGCCGCCTATATCAAACACGACATTGTCCACCTCGTCCCACGGCATGGTCGGGTACAGGGTGTCGATCATTCTCCTGGGCATAAGCTTACTCCTTTACGATCTGATATACGGCTTCACATTCGGTCAGCGGGTCCGGGATGCCGGCCTCCGTCCATTTGCGGATCAGGACGCGGCCGTCCCCGAAGGTGAATGTGAATTTGTTGTGGTTTTCGGTCTCGTACCAGCGAACGGACAGGGTGAGCGTATCGCGGTCCGCCCGGGCAAAGCACAGGACACGCGAGACCACGTCGCCCGTGCCGGCAGGGTCCAGTACGCCGGTCATCCCGCCGCCCGTCATATCGGCGATAAGGCGGCTGCGCTTCCCCGCCTCGTCAAAATCGACATACAAAAGGCCGTCCCGGGTCTCCAGACGGATGCGGTCCGCCTGCGGCTCCAGCGGATCACGCCCGCCCAGGCTCTGGAGCATGCGGAAGCTGATCCTGCCCTTAAGCGGCACGAGCGTCACAGCGATGGGGCGGACCGGCCGGGACGCGGGCCAGGGACGCGGCAGGGACAGGCGCGCCATGCGGCGGGCGAGCGAAAGCGCGTCGGGGCTTTCGGGCAGGGCGGCGCCGTCCTGCGTGATGCCGGGCAAAAGCTCCTCAAACAGGGCGTTCAGGGTCTGCTGAGGCCCGTGTATCGGATGATCGGGAAAGCCCCGGTCCATGAGCTTTTCCGAAAGCGCCGTGTGGCTCACATTGCGGCCGATATAGGCAGCCTCGTTGATGGAGACGATCAGGTCGAGGCCGGGGACGACCACGACAAACTGGCCGAATGCACCGTCCGCGCGGTAGGAGCCCTCCGGCCGGCACATCCAGATCTGGTAGCCGTAGCCCACGCGGTTGTCATGGATCCACGGCGCATCGGCGTGGGCCGGGGCGTTGTCGAGCAGGGGCGAGACCGCGTCCCGCGCGAATCGCTCGCTCAAAAGCCGCTTCCCCTCCCATACGCCGCCGTTCAGGTACAGCAGCATCAGCCTCAGGTTGTCCTCGGTCGTCGTGAACATGCCGTGACCGCCCAGGCAGGTGCCGTCCCCGGCCCGGCGGCAGAGGACATTGTCCCCGTCCACGCCGATCACGGGGAAGAGCTTTTCCTTAAGGAAGTCCAGCATGCTCTGCCCGCTGAGCCTTTCCACGATGGCGGACAGGACCGTCGTCCCGTGGGAGTTATAGCGCCAGTGCGTGCCCGGCTCGTGCTCTATGGGGCGCGCGAAAAAATCCCTGAGCCAGTCGGCCGGGTAATCGGGCAGCTCCGTGTCGCTGCCGCCGGACATGGTCAAAAGGTCGCGCACGGTGAGCTTTTTGAGTTCGTCGGTCAAAACGGGCGGCATCTTGTCCGGCAAGAGGGCCGCCACAGGGTCCGTCACCCGCAGACGCCCTTCATATTCCAGCAGGCCTATGGCCGTGGCCGTCCAGGTCTTGCTCAGGGAAAACAGGGCGTGCCGCAGGCCCGGCGCGCAGGGGGCCCACCAGCCCTCCGCGCAGACCTTCCCGTGCCGCATGATCATCAGGCCGTGCATCTCGGTAAAGCCGCCGTATTCCAGCCTGTCCAGCAGGCGCATGACCGCGTCCGAGCGGACGCCGACCGCCTCCGGCGTGCAGCGTTCAAATCCCCGAAAGGGCAAAAGGAACCCCTCCCCTCATAATACAAATGCAGATATTATGTTAGCATAGCGCGAAAAAATGTTCAACCGGGCCCGACGGAAAAATCGCCTCCTCGACATACAAAAAGCGCTGTGGTACAATAGCCGGGGCGGATGACCGCTTTAAGGGGAGGATCGGATGGAAAAGTATTTCGACATCAATAAGGACGGCTGCAGCATCCGCCTCAAGGCGTACCAGCCGGCCACAGGCAGGGCAGACCGCGTGATCATTTACGGCCACGGCTTTGGCGGGCACAAGGACAACCGCGGCGCCGCGCGTCTGGCGGAGCGGCTGCTGAGCAAATATAAAAGCACGGCGCTGGTGACCTTTGACTGGCCCTGCCACGGCGACGACGTGCGCAAGGTGCTGTCGCTTGACGACTGCGACACCTATTTGAGCCTGGTCACCGACCAGGTGCGGGCCCGCTTTGACGCCGGTCAGCTGTACGGCTGCGCCCACAGCTTCGGCGGCTATCTGTACCTGCGGTGGCTTTACAGCCACGAAAACCCCTTTGAGCGCGTCGTGCTGCGCTCGCCCGCCATCGCCATGTATGACGGTCTGACCGGGCGGATCGCCAAAGAGGAGGAGCTGCGCATGCTGCGCCGCGGGCGGCCCGTGGAGGTCGGCTTCGACCGCAAGGTGCGCATCAACCAGGCATTTTTAACGAGCCTGATGGAGAACGACATAAGGCAGTGGGATTTTACGCCCCTGGCCGACAGGCTCCTGATCGTCCAGGGCACAGAGGACGAGATCGTGTCCTGCGAAGAAAACCGGGCCTTTGCTGCCCGGCAGGGCATCGACTTTGTCCCAGTGGAGGGCGCCGATCACCGCTTCCGAGATCCGCTCAAAATGGACGCCTTCATCGAATACATGCTGCTGTTTTTTGAATTCTGACGGTGAGGGCGCCTTGCAGGAGCCGTAAAGGAGCAGGCGCCGCTGCCGTCGGGCGCCTGCCGATCCCGCGCCGGGCAGCCGGGGCAAAAACGGACCCGCGGATGCCCCTGACTGCTCCTGTTTTTGCTCTTTTTGCCTCCTTGCCACCCGCTGACCGGCCCGCTGATTTTCAAAAAAATTACCGCTTGACATACGTACAAAAGTAAGCTATAATACATCCTGCGACTTGGTTCGCAGGCATTGGGGAATGGTGTAACGGCAGCACCTACGACTCTGACTCGTATTGTCAAGGTTCAAATCCTTGTTCCCCAGCCATCTTGCCTCCATTGTCTAGAGGCCTAGGACGCCGCCCTCTCAAGGCGGAAACATGGGTTCGAATCCCATTGGGGGTGCTGAAACGCCGGTTTGACCGGCGTTTTTTCATTGCCCGATCGCGTCCTTTCCCGCTGATATCGCCCGTTTTCCGTGTGATATCAGCATTTTTATATGTTTTAGCCCCGCCTCCGGCTCCCGGGACGGACAGATATGGTAAAAAAATTTCCAAAATAAGCAAATTTCCTATTGACAACCGTTCCACCCTGTGCTATATTAATATCGAACCAAGGGACATGAGGACCATGGCAGCAAGGCCCCGGGAGGGGCGAAGGGGGCGATTCCAATGTACTACGATGAAACAATAGCATATCGTCTGTCCGGGTCGCTTCTTACAGAACAGCTCCGCTAAAGCATCCCGCACGGCAAGAGCCGTGAACGAAGGACAATAGCCACAGATGGCTGAAGGAGCAAACAGGCGACAGGGCAGACAAGCCGGAGACTCCATAAGGAACATGGAGCATGTACGCGGATTGTACAGATGCTTAACTGCAATGTCAAACCGGCATTCATCATGACAGCCGCAAGACAGGGGACGGTATCAATACTGAGCGGGATGCCGTAGACCCGTGCCCCGAGCAACGGTAAAGGGACACAGTCCTGCGCCTGAAAAGGGATGTATGTGCAAAAACTGAATAACATAAATAATTGATTGACCCTGAGAGGAAAGATTTTACTTGGTTCTGTAATCTCTCCCTTCAGAACGGGCGAACCCCAACCGCAACCCGTCTGAAGGGAGATTTTTTGCGTATTTTACCAATCACCGGAAACCAGGTCAGCGGAAAGCAGAATGTATTGGCTGTTAGCTGTTAGCTGTTAGCCATTAGCTCCATAGTGCCCGGTGCCCCTGCGCCCCTGCCCTGACACCGCAACCATGCCGCAGAACAGATCCTTCGCTCGCCTGCGGCGGCTCAGGATGACAGGGGGCTGTTTTTGACGGAAGAAAGTCTTGCTCCGGGCGATGCGGCAATGGGCCTGCTTGTTGCCACTGGCCGACACCGCAACCATGCCGCAGAACAGATCCTTCGCTCACCTATGGCGGCTCAGGATGACAGGGGGCGGTTTTAAGGAAAGACAATTTTGCTCCGGGCGATGCGGCAACAGGCTTCGCCTGAGCAACAAACACTCCGTTAAAGCCGAAGGCCGAAGGCCCAGGTAGGCGGCGAAGCCGCCCAAACCCAAACGCAGGCGATCGCGGGTGTTTACACCCGCGGAGCGCGCACACCAAACAAAGAACACAACCCCAGCCTGTCCTCCGCGTCGCGGAATCCCATAAGTCCGCCGCTTTATGCGGCGGATGAGGCCGCAGGCCGAAACCCCGAAGGGGCGTTGGGATTACGTGACGCGGAGGACGTGGCGAGGGGGTCATCAGGGGGGCACCCCCCTGATTCAAATCCGCAGCGGCGGCATGTACGCCGCGAGGACTACTTTTCGCGCCAGCGAAAAGTTTCCTTACAGCTTCGCCGCCCGGGAGGGGCGCAGCCCCGACAGGCGAAGCTGCCAGGGGGTTCCCGCAAGGGGGGATGGAATCCCCCTTGCGACCCCCCGTGGGGGGGCCGGGGGGTGAATTTTTTTCTTGCGCGTTCGCCCAAAACGTTGTATACTGACGGGGAGTATAATGAAAGGAGACGGGATCCCATGACGGAGATGAACGGAACGACCAAATTCACTCGCTACACCGACGGTCAGGAAACGGCATCCCTGATCCTGGCGCATGTATACAGCGCCTTGCAGGCAAAGGGCTATGACCCGGTGACGCAGCTGGTGGGCTTCATCCTGACAGGTGACCCGACCTACATCACCAGCTACAACAACGCCCGCAGCCTGATCTGCCGGCTGGAGCGGGACGAGATCCTGGAAGAGCTCGTCCGCTACTACATCAGCGGCAATTTCCCGGGCGCATGACGCGCATACTCGGTCTGGACATAGGCGACAGGCGCATCGGCGTCGCCGTGAGCGACGAGACGAGGCTGATCGCTTCACCCCTGTGTGTGATCAAAAGCGTCGGCTGGGGGCCGGACAGCCGGGAGATCGCCCGGCTGATGGCGCAGCAGGGCGCGGACATGGTGGTGAGCGGCCTGCCGTATAACATGGACGGCAGCCTGGGCTTTCAGGCCAGGAAGATACTTGACTTCCTGGAGGTGCTCAAAAAGAGCGGCATACAGGTGGAGCTGATCGACGAACGCCTGACGACCGTCGCCGCCCAGCGCGCCCTGATCGAGGGCGGGATGCGCAGGGAGGACAGGCGGGACCACGTGGACAAGGTCGCCGCGGCGGTCATCCTGCAGACATGGCTGGACAGACAGCGGAACAATCTTACGGAGGAAAAGGACAGTATGGCAGACGAAAAAACCAACCTGCCCGGCGACAGCTGGGACGAAGAGGAAACAGCGGACGAGATGCCGGACATCATCGAGCTGACAGACGAAAACGACGAGACGACGCGCTTTGAATACGTGACCACCCTGGACCACGAGGGTGAATTGTACATCGCGCTGCTCCCCCTGGAGGACGGTCAGGACGAGGCGGACGACGAGGACGCCGAGGTCGTCTTCCTTAAGATCGAGCAGGACGAAAACGGCGAGGACATGTACGTGTCCGTGGATGACGAGGACGTCATCAACGCCCTGTTTGAAAAACTGACCAAGCTGATGGAAGAGGAAGAATGAACCGCTTTACCGGCTTGATCGATCTGAAACACCTGGATGTGCTGGACGGCCTCCGGGTGCTTCTTAGTTTTATCGTGGCGTGGTTCCACATCTGGCAGCAGAGCTGGCTGATCCCCAACTTCCTGATCGCGGGCCGGTGGGTGAGCCTGGACTTCATCCCCCGCAGCGGGTACGCGGCGGTGGACGGGCTGCTGTTTTTGAGCGGGCTGCTTCTGTTTTTGCCCTGTGTGGAGGGTCAGGCGCCGGACCCGCGGCCGTTTTACAAAAAGCGCCTGATCCGCATCGTGCCGGCCTATTACCTGGCCGTCGCCGTGTCCTTTGCCTATGTGCTGACCACCGGCGTATACGGCACCGCCTGGAACGCCGTCAGAGACCTGCTGGCCCACCTGACCTTTACCCACAACCTGTTCCCGTTTTCCTACACGCTGACGCCGATGAACGGGGTGCTGTGGACCCTGGGCGTGGAGATGCAGTTTTACCTGCTTTTCCCGCTGGTATGCAGGCTGTTTAAAAAGCGACCGGTCCTGACCGGGGGCGTCATGTTCCTGATCGCCTTCCTGTACCGGGCCTATGTGGAAGCTGCCTTTACGGACACATCCTTCTATATCAACCAGCTGCCCGCCTTCCTGGACACCTATTGCTTCGGCTTTATGGCCGCAAAGGTCATCGTCGCCCTGCGACGGCGCATGGCGGAGGAGAGCCTGAGCGAAAAGCTCTTTTTTACCTGCGCGGCGCTGCTGGCCGTATACCTGTATCTTGAGCTCATGAAGGGCCAGGCGGCGGAAAACGGCCTGGACAATATCCGCCTGGGCCAGATGCACAGAAGGTTCGCCATCGGCTTCCTGCTGATGCTGTTCAGCGTGTCCGCCTGCTACTCCCTGCCCGCGCTGCGGGCCCTGCTGGGCAACCGGGCGATGCGCTTCCTGGCGGTCGTTTCCTACGAGTATTATATATGGCATCAGTTCATAGCCGTGCAGCTGAAGCGCCTGAGGATCATCCCCTCGGCAACGGACACGCCGTGGATCAACGGCGAAACGACCTGGCAATGGATATATCAGACGGCCTGCTTCCTGCTGCCACTGCTGCTGGCGGTCATCCTGACCTTCCTGGTGGACCGGCCCCTGGCAAGGCGTCTGTCCCGCCTGCGCGCAAATAAGATCATCCGGCAAAACGACACCTGACCTGCGCACCAAAGAGAATCACAACGGAGGTAGATCACATGAGCAACGATTTGGGAAAGAACCCCCTCAAGCTGGGCTTCGGCCTGATGCGGCTGCCCAAGCTTGCGGACGGCAGCATCGACGTGCCCCAGGTGTCCGCCATGGCGGACCTGTTCTTTCAGGCAGGCGGAACCTACTTTGACACGGCCTACGTATATGACGGCGGGGCCAGCGAGGCGGCCTTCAGGGCGGCGGTCGCGGACAGATATCCCCATGACAGGTACACCGTGGCGACCAAGCTGAACGTGAGCGCCAGGGGCTGTGTGGACGAGGCAAGCGCCAAGGCCCAGATCCACACGAGTCTCGCGCGGCTGGGTGTCGATCATGTCGATTATTATCTTTTGCACGCTCTGCAGCGCTCCAACTACAAAAAATACGATGAATACCACCTGTGGGACTACATGGAGGAGCTCAAGGAGAAGGGCCTGATCAGGCACTGGGGCTTTTCCTTCCATGCGGACCCGGAGCTGCTTGAGGAATTGCTCAGCGCGCACCCGGGCGTCGAGTTCGTCCAGCTGCAGATCAATTACGCCGACTGGAACAACCCGGGCGTCGCGTCCCGGACCAACTGGGAGATCTGCAAGGCCCACGGCAAAACCGTCTCGATCATGGAACCGGTCAAGGGCGGCATCCTGGCCGACCCCATCCCGGCCGTCAGGGCGGTCTTCGACAGGGAGGGCAGCGGCCGCTCCTACGCAAGCTGGGCGCTGCGCTACGCCCTGGGCATCGATAATGTACTGGCGGTCTTAAGCGGCATGAGCAGCCTGAGCCAGATGGAGGACAACCTGCGCACCGTCAAAAACGACGGCCCTTTGAGTGAAAAGGAGCAGGCGCTCATCAGGGCCGCGCAGGAGGAGCTGGATAAGGACAAGTCCATCCCCTGCACGGCGTGCCATTACTGCATGGACGGCTGCCCCATGGGCATCCCCATCCCGTATATCTTCAATGTGGTCAACCGCCGCAAGGGGAGCCCCGAGTTCCGCACGGAGCGCGAGTATACCATCGTCACCCAGGGCAAGGGCCGCGCCAGCGACTGTGTGGCCTGCGGGCGGTGCGAACGGAGCTGCCCGCAGCACCTGCCGATCATCGAGCTTTTAAAGGAGTGCAGGCAGCTGGAAAAAAACTGATCACTGTCTCCTGATCCGGCGGAAATTGCCCACCGTCTCGCTGACCATGGACACGCAGGCGAAGGTATCCGAAAAACGGCTGAGGATCTGCTCCATTTCGACGATCTGGTGCTTGTTGATCACACAGATGAGCATCGTCTTGCCCTGGTGGGAATAGCCGCCCTCGGCCTGCAGGATCGTCGTGGAGTGGTGCAATTGGCCGATGACGGCCTCCGTCACCTCAGCGGGATGGGAGGTGATGATCTCCACCTTCCAGGCCTGCTTGCCGCCGTGCAGGAAATGGTCGCTGACGCCGGTGGTGATCATGGCGTAGATGATGCACAGGGCCACCGGCTCGATATTATAGCTGTATACAAAGTAGGACAGCAGCGCGACGGACACGTTGAGCGCAAAGATCACGTGCGTCA
>Ga0310694_10007213_pt1 | contig 10462 bp, 27 predicted proteins | sample 174DNAGHGhighgp2_FD_203884 | JGI IMG/M metagenome (GOLD analysis project Ga0310694, IMG submission 203884) | Sheep rumen microbial communities from Palmerston North, Manawatu-Wanganui, New Zealand - 1742 DNA GHGhigh gp2 (v2) (version 2) | ecosystem: Host-associated > Mammals > Digestive system... | reverse complement strand
TAGATAGGGTTGTTTCCATTTCTTGCCATAGTAATATAGATTTTGATTGTTAATTGTTAACGTATTCGGGGATGTCGCTCACGTCCATGCCCCATGCCAGCCCTCGGTCTTCAAGGAACTCGTCTAACTCCGTCAAACTCTTTTTGCCGAAATTGCGATACTTCAGCAGGTCTTGGCGGTGCATAGTCACGAGGTCTCTTATGGTCTCAATCTCGGCATAGCGCAGGCAGTTGAGCGCGCGGACGGAAATATCGCAGTCGGACATGCTCGTCGCGAGTATCTTGCTCAACCTCCGTTTCTCGTCGGTGATGACTGGATGCCGCCCCTCTATCTGTGCGTGCAGGTTGGCAATCTCATCGTTCTTATCTTGCAACTCTTCTTTGAGTTTGTCGTTTTCGGAGTTGAGGTGATAGAACGCGCCTTTGACATACGCGAACTTACGCAGACCTTTCGCCCACACTTGCCGCGCTGCCGCCGCACTGATGAACGGGTGCATAGCGTCGCCTATCTCCTCAAAGGTCTTGCCCTGCAATGCGTCCCACACCGCGTCTAACTCGCGCTTGTTAATGCAGAAGTCATATTGGTCGGCGTACTTACGCAAGCCATCGATGACAGCAAAGAGTGTGTCACGGATGACCTCTATGCGTTTGGGGAACATGTCAAGGTTATACATACGCTCGCGGTACTTGGCTTGCATAGTGCATAACTCATCTTTGAGCACGGCGCGTTCGGTCTCTAACTGGTGCTTGTACTGCTCGATGTCGGTAGTGATAGAGTGGATATCGGCGATAGATGCTGCGTAACGCTCCACGTCCTCGCGGTTCGGATAGAACAGGTTGGTACGTTTCTGATACGACAGCACGCCCGACTTGCAGAGGTTGCGTATTGTCTGTGTTGTCACGCCCGTCATCTTGGCGGCTTGTGCTGCGGAGATATATTTCGTCTTTGCCATAGTCTTACCCTTTCTCTAATACGCCTTGCCGTGTCTTACCGGGCGCAGGTCGTTATATGCCATCTTCGCACGTATGTGCGTCTCGATGTCGATATTAAACTCACCGCAGAGGTGCATAAGACGCAGGAATGCGTCTGCTATTTCGTCCTCGAACGTGTCTTTGATGTGTGTCTCGAACGCCTCTTTGAACATGCGCTTGCCCTCTTCTGCGGGTACACTCAACTGCGAGTAGCAGCCCGGGCACACGTAGAGTACGGGCAGGCTGTCTTTGAACGCTTGGAGGTTGGCATGGCGGTTCTTACGGTCTGCCTCAAGTGCTTCGGAGAGTTCGGAAACGGTCAGCATGAGGTATGTCGGCACGTTCTCTTTCTTAAAGCCCTTGGCATCGATGTGCGCTTTCTGAATGGCGCAGGCATCGTTCAGTTTCAACTCGTCTAATCTCTCTTCCATAACGCTTATTTTTTACTTGCCTCTTCACGTTGTTTGCGACGCTCTTCACAATACTTGCAGTTACCTTTGTGAGCGAGAAAGCCGTGATAACCGTAGCAGCAGAATATGTACTCGCAACTGTCAATCTCGATAACTTTCCAGCGACCGCAGTTTTTGTTGTCGCCGATTTCGTCTTTGTGCAAGGAGTTGCACGATGTCAGCCCGAATAATACGACTGACATGATGATAAATAACTTTTTCATATCGCTTATTTTTTAGTTTGTTTCTTGGTAGTCTTACGCAGGCGTATTTGGCTCTCTTTGTAGGCGGGCATGAACTGACACACCTCCTCGAAACCGTCTATCACGCCGTTATTATACAGGTCGTTGAACTTGGCTTTGTAGCCGTCTTGCATGGTGTCGTTGGCAATGAACGTCATCAATACGAAACTCTGACGGTCTTGCGGGTGGCGATATCCAAACACCGCTCCGTCCACGCACGCCAGCATGACATCGCTATCATCGTCTTTGCTCTTGCGCCTGTAGTCTGCCATGTGAACCGTGTCAGCGTTGCGCTTGAAGAAAACGCGCATGAGGTCTATGCCTATCTGCTTGTAGCCCATACGCTCCTTGTAGCGTTTGAACAGGTGCGGCATGAAATAGAACGTATGCACGTGACGGTCTTCCATGTTGAGAATAGTGCCGCACATCATCTTGCCGTGCTCGGTGTCGATGACCGCTGCGGCTTCCAGTCCGGCGTTGAGGTCGAAAGCGTCTTTGCGGCTGTTAAATGTCAGCATGACCATGTAGTGATTGCCGCTCGTAGCAGTGTACTCGTGAACATAGCGCAACGGGAACACCTTGGCAACACGCGCCTCTTTGCACTTGCCTTGCGCCATGTAACGCACGCTCTCGCGTTGTATCTCGGGACGGTCGAGCAGCATCTGCTCTAACACCTCTTTCGGTGTCATTGTGGTCGTAATCATAACCTTACTCTCCTATCTCTATGTAGTTGCCTTTGTCTTTGACTTGGTGAACGTGGTACGTACCCCATGCGCCGAAATCGTCCATGCACCCGGTACGACATTCTTTGTCCGGCAGTTCTAACAGCCGCCGTGCTACCTCATGCGAGGTCATTGTTTTTGCTGCACTCATATCGTCCTCCTTTCTTATTGCGGGATATCCATCCATGCTACTACGCGGTACGGCAGAACAGGCTCGCCGCCTATCTCGCCCATGCACATGAACCATGTTTCTGTCTGATAGGAGTACCACGCCGTCACGCGCTCGCCTTTGTCTGTCTTCGCCAGTACCTCAACCGAGATGCCGTCTGTGAACCCGTTTTTGTCCTTGCGTTTGTCCGGCATACGCTCATCGACACTCACCCACGGCGATTTAGGCTGCACCGTCATCGTGCCTTTGTTGGCATCTATCGGGTGCTCGTCTGCCCACTCAACGCCCCGGCAAAATACGTTCATTATGCCTGCGTGGTCTTTGATATGAGGAAATAACTTTATGAATGCCTCGACAGCAGCAATATCTCTTTCTTTCTGTGACATAGTAGTATCCTTTCATCAAATAGGAGTTGCGCCTCCGTTGTCAACCGGGACAAAGAAAGGATCTTCATTCTCTTTCTCTGCGTCTTCGCGTTTCTTTATGCCGAGACAGTTCCACAACTCTTCTGCGTCCATGACAAACTTGCCATTGAACACAACCTGCCCGCGCGGTTTCTCTTCGGCTTTCTTTTTCTGCTCTTCCAAGGCTTTGTCTTTCTCTTTGATAATCTTGCGCTCTTCAAACGGGAGAAACAAGCCAAGAGACCAAAAGACCACGACTATCAGTGCCATCCATGCGCCGTGTCCTGTGTAGATGTAGAGGAACACAGCCGCAGCGATGATAGCCAAGTCCACAATGGCGCATAGTATCATGCCTGCCAGTTCTAATGCTTTCAAGTCTAACTTTTTCATAATGCGTTTGTATTAAAATTTGCGCAGCCATTCGTTCGTCCTCTTAATCGCTTTCGCGGTTTTGAGGTCGTCGATATACTGCTTTACATACCTGTTTCGCTGTGCCTTCAGTTCGTTTTCTGCGTCCCAAATGCCACGATAGGAGCACTTTGGAAAACCGTTGCTGAACACCTTTCTTATCTCATCAGTCTTGCAAAGGAAGAGTTTTTGTCCTCTGTGTCTGCGTGTGATGACGTAGCAATCAGCCGTGCCGTAGCACTCAAGGCGCATAGACTTTTTAATCTTGTGCAGCCGCCTAACGAGCAGCCGGACGTAGATGTTAAATAGTAGCCTTTTCATAATCTTACATCTTATTAAGTTCATTGGCTTGCTCACCCGCATACTTTAATGGGAAAAAGCAAAAAGCACCAGCGACACACGCCCACGTTTCGCCCGTGATAGCATAACATGTCATGCCGCAGATAAGCCCTACTACGGAGAGTATGAATACCGTCACTATTGCTGCCTTTTTGTTTTTCGCGGCATCAATAAACCAAATGACACCGAACATTACGGCAAACAGGCAAAGAACGCCAATCAAACAAATGCCTAAATCTTCTAACATATTGTACTCCTTTCTTATTTCTTTTCACCCGATAACAGTGCGCGCAGACCCGTCTCTTTGAATAGGTCTTTGCGATAGCACCATGCGTCAAAATTACTCAACTCGACGAGCATAACGGAATCGATGACCACTCTCTCAATGTCCTCGTCCCACGTGCCCTCATAGAACTTGTTTGTGTGCAGGTGATACACGATAATACCTGTATAGCCTGCGGGCTTTTCGTCTTTGCTCAAATGCCACATGATATAATCTCCTTATCAATGTTCAACAATCGTAATGCTTGCTGCAATTTGCTGACACTATCGCAGCCGATGACCTCTTTATAGTCATACTCATAGCCGTCGTAATACTTGACGCACAGCGTGAACGCGCCGCCCAAATTCTCCAAGAGGTAGAAGTCGCCGTCCAAGTGATAACGCTTGCTGCCGCGCGGGTAGTCATAGATACAGAACTTGCGCAGCCTGTCGGGAGTGAGCGGTATAGGGCTTAAGTCGTCCACCAGCACATCGTGTTCGTGAAGGCTCGGAATGAACACCGTGACATAGTTCGTATTGCCGCCGATGACGCGCACTTGCCCGGTGTAGCCGTGGAACGCATCGGGTTCGTCGATAGCCACCCAGTCGCCAACCTGTAACTCGTTAATCTTCATCATAGCGCAATCGTATATTGAATGTTACACAAATGCAGCGCGTGTTGGAGTTGGTGAACGTTACATATAGGCTCGGGTATGAGACCGCCGTTGAGACGTAACACCTTGCTCTCGATGTTGTACATGAGACCGTAACTAACGCCTGCGTTCTCGCCTACGAGGATATGCGCTCCCTCTTCCTGTCCGGCTTTCGTGAAACCTATCTGCTCAAGCACGTCTTCGGTGATTGTCAGCGGCTCTAATTTCTCAACCTCAACCGGGAATAAGGTTGCACTTGCGGCGAAACTTGCGCACATGCCTTTGCCGTCAACAAAAACGATGTCACGCACTTTGTCTGCGCCGTGCGGGAACATAACAACGTCCCCAATCATTAAATCTTCTGCTTTCATATCTGTATAGTTATTTGTCGTATGCAATAATCTCGTCATCGAACATCAGCAATCGCATAGCGTGTTGCAGTTCGTGTACGTAGTGAACGCGCATTTGGAGTTCGCAGCGTGCGCTCGTCGGAAAACGCCGGGTGATAGCCAGCAACCACTCGTGCTCGTTCGGGTCTTTCAGTTCGAGGTAGATACGCCCACCGTCTTTCTTGAAGATAGTGCAGCGCATACTCATAGGCTCGCGGGTGAAACCGCTGCGTTCAAGCATGTCGGCCGTCAGCGGAACAGGCGACAAATCGCGCACGTCGAATACATCTGTACCGTGTGCTACGTCGTCACGATAAGCAGGGTGCATACACAATCCAATGACGGTGCTAACGTCGCCGATATTGATACCGCGAACAGTCAGCAAGCGGAGTGCTTCTTTACGGTCTTTGCACCGTACATAATCACCTATCTGCAATTCGTTTATTTTCATACTCTTTGTGTTTTTGAGTGAATAAATCAAACAATGTCTTATAGTCGCTTTCTGTTATGCGAATTTCGTTGTAGTGGTGGATGAAGTCCACGGGCATGTCTGCTATGCAGTTGCCGCTCTTCGTCTTATAGACGGCATGAATGCGGCTGATAGGGACGGTCAATTCCTCCACAGGGTAAATCTTGAACTCATAGCCTACACCCGAGGGTATGCGGCGCACAAATTCGAGGTTTCTGAATGTGAAATAGTCTTCCATATCACGCTCCTTTGTTTTGTACATCTGTAGCAAAGCGTTGCTTTATCTCTTTGGCAAAGTCTTCGAGTATCTGCGCACCGCCTGCGTCTTTGAAGACGAGCACGATAGACGGATGATAGATAACGCCCTCTCTTGCCAGTTCGGGAACACTCTTGCCGTTATACAGGTCAACGCCTTTCTCGTGCTCTTTCTTGAGCGCGCTTAACACGATACCGTGAATGAAAGAGTTGTCTCTATTCAGCGTACCGTCCATGACGGAGAGCAGTACCTTGCCTTCGCCGAAGATGACGCTGATATGACCGTCCGTGTCCTGCACAATAGTCTCATTGCCGCTGTTCTCTTCGCATCGTCTTGCATACTCTTTTTCCATTCGCTCATAGGGTGCGAGTTTCGCCTTGAGGGAGTCAATCTCTTTTTGCATGTTCTCAATGACCTTTGTGTTATCGGAGCGCACGGTGTTGTCGTTGTCACGTTCCAGTTGTGCGCCTTTGATGATACCGTCATAGAGACCAGCGGCGTAGTTGTTTTCTTCGTTGTTAATGACCAACCCACGCGCAGCGAGTTCGTCTTTTGCTAACTGTGTGATTTGTACATCTGTCATAGTTATTCCTCCTCTTCTAAATGTTTGTCAATGTCATCGAGTTTCTGCACAATGTCATATAGAGACATTGCTATACTCTCTAATGCCCATGTAATACGGAATGCGACAATCGCTATCGCGAGACCGATGATGATTTTACCTGCTAATATCATGCTCTTCCAAGTATTTAGTTAAACAAAATTGTATCGCGCTATTATAGGCTGCGAGCCTGTTCTTTATCGTGCAACGTCCCGAGAGGTCAACGCCTACAAAGTAACGCAGTTCGTCACGCATGAACATATATGCTTGCTCAATCGTCGGAGCGGGAAACGCGAGCGGTGCGACGTTATGACTTGCCTGTGGTGTGTTGCCCTCACGCAGAATGCCGTCTGCAAAGTAGTAATGTGCCACTTTCTCTTTGAACCCTGCCTTGCGGAGTAACTTTGCCGTCTCAAACACAACCGGGTATTCGTTGATAGTCTTGTACGTTGCCATATCTTCGTTATTTCATAAACAACAGCCAATGTGTCTTATTCAGTTTGCCTACACGGTGTCCGAGGACGGGAGTGTAGTCTGTGAGTTTCAAAATCTCGCTCACGGGGATATCGGTCTCGTTCCACTTGAAGATGAGAAAACCGCCGTCCTTCAGTACGCGAAAACACTCTGCAAAGCCCTTGCGTATGGTGTCCTGCCATTGTGCGCCGCGTAGGTAGCCGTATTTCTTCATCTGCCAGCCTGTCGGATTACCCCCCCCATTCCATGTGAGGTGTGGCGGGTCAAAGACAACAAGGGAGAAAGAGCCGTCGGCGTACATCATAGAGGTGAAGTCACCTATCACGTCCGGCGTGACATCGAATGTCCTGCCGTCGCAAAGCGTCATCGTCTCTCTGCGTATGTCTTGGAACAGTACGCGCGGGTCGTTCTTATCAAAGTAGAACATCTTGCCGCCGCAGCACACGTCTAATATGGTTGCCTCGTTTTTCATTTCTCGCCTTTCTGTATTTTGTGGAGTATGCCGTTAAGTGCGTTGTATGCTGCCTCTGCGTCCATGTGTATGATAACGCCCATGTGCGGGTCTTTCTCGTAGAACCTGCAAGCGTGATGTACGTTAGCGCAGTGCTTGCCAGTCTTCTTGCATGTTCCGTCTGCATAGACACCGCGCGCATTTGTCATCCAACTGTTGCCCGGTTGCCACGCGATACAAGTTGCACACCTATCTTGTGATTTCACTCTCGACATATCATTTCTTTTTGTTTTCGATGTATGCCAATAAGAATAGGAACACCACTACAAGTAGCACTAATGACCATATCCACGCATTCACGGCTGATTTGGTTGCTTCTGTGCATACTCTGCATACCTCGATGTTTTTGTCGTAGGACGCGAGCAATGCACTGTGGAGCGTGTCTGCGAACTCTCTGTACTGGTCTATCGTCTCTTCAAGTCCGACGATGCGCATACTGTCTAATTCTGCTTGTGTCATATATCTTCAGTTTCTTCTTGGGTTACACTTGGGAAACGCGGAGCGCAATTCCTCTGCCATTCCGGGTTGACGTAGTAGTCATTATAGCCGTCGTAGTCATCGGGTCTCTTGTAATTATCTACACGCCCGTCGATGATGTGCATACTCATTGTGCCCTCCTATCTGCAAAATGTTTCTTCACACCTTTCATCTGACGCTCTTTGCCTGCTTTCGTTACCTGCCCGCGCTTACGCACTATCACGCCGAGTTGCTTGAGTGTGCGGAGCAAGCACATTCTCGAAACGCCGAACTTGGCTTGTATCTCTGCTATCGGCTCATTATAATACGCCGTGATGAGGTATAGCCGCTCTTCAGCCGTCAGTTTGCTCAATAGCGAGTGCGAACGTTTGCGTTTTGGCTTTGTCTCAACGACTGGCTGCGGCTCTACCTTGGGAGCGTCCACCGTCTTCGGTGCTACATACGCACGCTTGGCGGGTTTGTTACGCCCGAAAGCGGAACACGCAGGGCGGTCAACGCGCACCTCGCAGAATTTCTTATCGCAGAAACCTACGCTCATGCACACGCCGTTAATATGTTTGCAATCGCCGCAGTAGTCCATATTCAGAATGCAGTATCAAAGTAAGCCGAGTCGTTGTCGGCCGCGTCGGTTAACTCAACAGGAATTTTGTCGCCGTCCGGGTTCAGCCCCTCATACTTGGGAGCAGGGTGCATCTCTTCGGTATCCATGAATACCGACACCCCGAGCAAGCGCAGTTCTTTGATGTAGCGTTGCGCGTCACTCTTCGGGTCGTAGTTACCGCCGCGAGGAACGAAGCAGCGCATCGTGTTTTTGTCACCGCCGAAATACGCATTGACGATGACCGAGCCGTCCGGCACTTGTGCCGTCATGCCGTCAAACAGCATTATTTGGTGTAGTTTGTCTGCCATAGGTTCTCTCTTCAAATTGTCCGCATATCTTACCGTCGGTAGGGTATAACGGGAACGTTATCGGTGTTTTGTTTTCGCCGCAGGCATAGCCGCCTGTCATGTAGTGCGTGCATAAGCCGCAGCATTGATTGGGTTTACTCATTTCTGTTTTTGTTTAGTCCACTAATTCTATCTCATAAGCCCACAAATAGGGGTTGTATGCCACGGCGGGAACTTCGTGCGGGTACGGTTGTTTCTCTCGCTTTTCGTGTCTGTACATAAGTCCGATGAAAGCCACCTTTGCCGATACGGAGTGCGCCTTGCTGCCCTTAAAAGTGTAGTACGGCTTGCAGCCTAATACTCTCGATGTCTCGTTGACTCGGATGACACCCTCACGCATAGCGTCCTTTTCGCTGATTTTCTGCAACCGCTCAACCTTCATACTGGTAATGCGAACGTGGTGCGGCATGTACTCGGCTTTGACACATGCTTTATTCGTCCAAGCGGGCTTGCCCGGCATATATTCGCCGTTAATCACGCAAGGTTCGCCAATAGGAATTACATCAACATACGCTTGTGCTACTGCAACAACCTCACCGACCTTATACGGGCTGCTTATCATCTTTTCTGCACCCGCCATATTAAGTAATGCGTCCTCGATAGAAATGCGCTCTAATGCGCCCTCATAGTATTCTTGCTGATAGGCTTTCGCTTTCTCAACGTAACGCTGCGGAACGACAAAACGCACCATCGTCTTGCGACCGTCCAAAACAGCCTGCGTTAAGCGAAACTTATCATAAAACATGATTTTCTTCATAATGGGAACACTTTATTGGTTTGTTTTGTCCATCCTGTATAGCCGTGCCTTGCCGCGCTCGTCCTTTTTGAGCGTGATACGCTCGCCGCCGTTAATCGTAAACTGCAACTCATCGCGCTTGCCTAATGCCCGCAATAACTTGAGTTCGTGAATTTGCCAGTAGTACTTCTTGCGGTGCGGTTCTTTCTCGTCTTGCCACATGCGCAACAGCCGCAGCCCTTGACGGAGATACCGCTCGGCTTTCTCGATGTCGCCAAACAGTGCCCGGCGCAGTTCGCGCGCTTGGTTCGGGTTGCGCAGGCTCATCTTGATATTCCACTCGCTCGGAGTGGGTGCTGCACTCTCATCGCCCGCGAAGAGCGATTTGTTTGCTATCTCACCAAAGGCGGGCGCAGTTACTTCTTTGCGGTCGCCGCCGGGGAACGTTATGTAAAACTTGCCGTCTGCCATATCATTTTGTTTTTATTCGGGTAATCTCATCCAGTGCGTAAAGCGGTCTTTCGGATATCTCATACCGCTACCGTCACCCCACCAACATTGACCTGCCTCGCTCCAATAGCATATAACTCTCTCACCTTTCGCGCTCTTGCATAGCACCTTATCGTCTTCGTGATTGTAGTAGTATTTGTTTACGGGCGTTCGCTCTGCCACACTCACCCACGGAGATTTGTGCAAGTCATCGACAAACTGCGCCATTTGCATCAATGCGTCGTGCATGATGACCATATAATCGGTGTACGGAGTAAGACGCTTGCATATCTCGTCTGCCTTCAGTACTATCTGTTTATGTCGCTCGTCTAACTGTGCCATGCTACTTGCTTTGTTTTCGACACTTATTGTATGCCGCTATAATTTCTTCTAATGATAACTTTCGAAGTATGTATGCGCCCCGTTTCATATAGCCTCCATTTCTTTTTATACTCGTCGATAAACTCTTTCGGGAATGAACTCACCCAGCCGCA
>Ga0310694_10007211_pt1 | contig 10463 bp, 8 predicted proteins | sample 174DNAGHGhighgp2_FD_203884 | JGI IMG/M metagenome (GOLD analysis project Ga0310694, IMG submission 203884) | Sheep rumen microbial communities from Palmerston North, Manawatu-Wanganui, New Zealand - 1742 DNA GHGhigh gp2 (v2) (version 2) | ecosystem: Host-associated > Mammals > Digestive system >... | reverse complement strand
AGACAGGAAATTCATCGCCTGCGCTGGCTTCTTCGGAGCGTTCGTCTCCCGTTCCATCCGGATCTTCTGGGAGTCCGTCATCCGGACACCTTCATTGATGGCCTTCAGGTTGGACTCGACCAGCTGTCCAAGGCTTCTTGTGACGGCGAGGTTCTCCTTGGAGACGAAGTAGCTCCGGTATTTAAGCTCGATGTCCTTCTTCAGGTACGACATGTAGGTCGTCCGGAGGAAGCTCGAGATCTGGTTGGTATGCCTGGCGACGATTCCGACCGCCTGCAGAGTCTCCGCGTGATAACGACCGGAGATCGTCCGGTCGATCAGGCGTTCCTTTGCCTCCGCCGCGAACCGAAGATTCTCGCCTCTCTGGGTCTTCTTGAAGACATCGACCAGTGTCGCTTCGATGAGGGAGTTCGTATACTGCTCGTTCCGGGATTCTTCGGAGGTGTCCTCCTCCTCTTTCTTCTCCATCGTCTGGACGATCTTCTGGTCCAGGGTCTTGTAGATATTGTCCGGAATGACATCCCGGAGCATCGGAAGACCCGTCCCCGCCAGGCGATGAGCGGACTTGAGCATCTTCTTGGTATCTTCCACGGCGTCGTTGGAGAGATTCTTCGCCATTTCGATCGTGTCTTTCACGGTCTCCTGGGTTTCCGAGAACCCCCTCACATTGTCGCCGAGGGAGGAGAGCGCCCCGTTCAGGGCGCCCTTTCCGATGGCCTTCAGGGACGAGAAGACCGTCTTTGCGACCTTCTTCGCTTTCGACCCTTCGCCACCGCTGTCAAAATTCTCGAAATCGAGATCGTCGAAATTCTCATCGAGAAATTGATCGTCGTCGATATCGAATGTTTCATTTTTCTTGAGTGCCATACAGGTGTCTCCTAGTTGGTGTCAATTGGTATTCCACCTGTCATGTAGTAGAAATCAGTGAACAGGTCCAAATGATTCTTGGTGGATCGCAGTGCTTTCATGTATTCGCTCTTGTCGAGTTTTGTCTCCTCATCCACCAGGGGGAGGACGTACATGATTTTATCCATATAGGTATATCGGGACGTGAAGGATTCCGCCAGCCGTTCGTCCCGGAGATAGGCGGCGTAGTCATAGAGAAAGAACAAGTCAAACCCCAGGTAGTAGGCCGGGGATTCCTCATATCGCTTGTGATGGGTGAAGGTCACCTCCAGATTCTGAAGACCACCTTTCAGTTGATGGATGAAGATCTCTTGGAGGTCCTTCGGGTACTCGATCTCCTGGCAGTTGACCGTCACCGACAACGGGAGGTCCGGATTGACGTTCCGGTTGTTCATCTCCAGAACGGAGAGGGATGCTGCAAACTTCTGGAGGACGACCGTCCATGGGGCCAGACGGGTGACCTTGTCTGGCTGGCTTCGGATGATGTCGTCCAGCTCCTCGTCGGTCTTCCCGAGGACCGGGAAATATTTCGCCGTCTTCAGGTCGTACCGGGCGTTGTATTCCGGCATCTTGCTGTAAAGATACTCCATCTGCTTCGGGACCGTGAACGTCGAGATCAGCGCCCCCAATCGGAGGTCGCTGATCATCTCCAGATCGAGGTAGACGGATGAGATGGGTTTGTTGACCGCCTTGAAGTAGTCGTCCCTCAAGGTGTTCATCGTGGTGTCGATATCAGGCATGGAAGATCCCCTATTGATTTTCTCTATTAATACATAAGGTAAGCATAAAATGCCAAAAAAGAAGGAAATCCCACGGGAGAGGCGGTAGGGCCTCTCCCGTGGGCAGGATGCATGCAGACCCCCGGGTCTGTCATCCGGGGATCTTCGGAACATGTAGATGATTTCTCATCGTTTCAACGAATAGGAATTCTGACTCCTTCCGGGATCCTCCCTGAGGTCTGGATCCTGGCGCCTCCCGTCGGCATGGCGCTCGGCATCATGCCGACCATCGGGGACGGCGAGTATAGCGGAGGCATCATGCCGCCGCCTTGGACGGAGATAGTCGGAGGGGCCGTCGGTGCCACTTGCGGCATCATTCCGGTTGCCACGGTGGAATTGACCGGAGTGGCCGGAGGCATCCGGTTGGTATCCTGGGCCAGGCTCGGCATCATGCCGCTGGACGGCTTGACGGGTATCGCCATGCCTGGCGTCGACCGGGGAGCGATCGGGATGTCTGTCCAGGCCGGACGGCTGGTGGTCGTCTGGCCGGTCTTGCCAACAGCTGTCGTGATCCAAGCGCAGAGCTTCACATACGTCTCAAGGTTCTTCATGTGACGGTTGAACTCCTTCACGTGCAGGTCGATTCCCATGATCTTCTCGATATAGGGTCTTGCTGCGGACATGACGGCACCGAACACATGAAGCTTTGCATCCACATCCGGGATGTTCAGGATGGTCGCCTTGTATTTGAACTTGGCGAGATCGTCCTCCTTCTCGATCTTGAGGATCTTTAGGAAGAGTGCCCGGACGACCGACCAGGTCTTCTTCCGGAACTTGTGCTGCTTCTCCAGGGACGACGTGAACAGCTCGGTCTGGGCTTCCGCTGTTTTCGTCGACTTGTTGTAGAAGATCTTGAAGATGTCCAGGCAGTTGATCTTCTCGAGTTCTGTCACCATCTGGGCGTCGAATTTCTCGCTCAATCCGGAGATGAGGCCGAGCGCCTCATAATCCTCGGACTTCCCTTCGACCCCGGTCTTGACGCATCCGATGATGGTCTTCTTGATCATGGCGGACAAGCCGCAGATCCGGGTCACATAGAACCAGTCCAACGCCGGCTGAACGCCCTCCAGCACGATGAACGGATTCAGGTTCGTGAAGCCTTTGTCGTCCGCCATGCCGGGCTTCACGACACGGACGGGCTTCACCTGGCGGTCGATGGGATCTTCCGCCGTGCATTCCTTCCCTTCGTTCGTCAGAATGGTGCCTCGGACGTCATCCAACGAATAGTTGGTATAGCCCAGCAGCAATTTGACGAAATCCAGGACGGTGTTGTTGTCGATTTTTTCTTCCATGGGTTTCTTCCTTTTGCGTTAGAACATCACGTTCGATTCGGCAGGGAGCATGTCCATGCCTCCTGCGGACGGTTGCGCCACCGGCATCTGGGCACCCGCCAGAGCCTCTGTCGCGTTGTACAAACTGTTCCCGTTCGACGCGATGATGTCCACCGTGCCGATGGCCGGATTCATGATACCGCCAAGTCTTGCGGAGGTCTGGTACCAGGTTCCGTCTCCGGGATCCGGGAACTCCGCCAGGCGGAGATCCACCAGGATGTCGCCGTTCATATGGGCGACGACATTGACCATGTACTCCTCGGAGACCGTGTCGATGACCTCGAAGATGTGGCTCTTCAGCAAGTTGCTCGCATAGCCTGAGATCACGGTCAAGGCGTCCTGGCTTCTCGGGACGAATGTCTGGAATTCCAGGAACCTGAAATACTCCTGCCGGCCGTTCCCGCCGAACATCGTGTCTTGGGCCAACACGTGATAGTGGAACGACATGTCCGCTATGGACAAGGAGTTGCAGATGGACTGGATGGCCGCTCCGACCATGAAGGACATCTGGAGTTTCGGGGACATGGTGGCGACTTGGACGCCGTTGCTTCCCATCTGGGTCTGGGCAAGACGGTCCCATCCATAGGCGGATCCGACTCTCACCCGGTGCGGATACACCCGAAGGTTCTCGTACTGCATCTGGAGCATACCGAGCGTCATCGGGACGGACGTGTCCAGTCCGGTGGTCACTTGGAGTCCAATGGCTCCCGGCATTTGGTCCGCCGCTTTCGTGATCATCTGCTCCACAGGGGTCTTTCCGGGATCTTCCCCCTGTTGCATCAGACGGGAGATGACTGTGTCATTCCGATTGACGCCTTGACCGCATTTGTCGATGGCCCCTGTGATCTCGGACAGCATCGCCATCGGGGAGTTGTTGTCGACATTCAGGATCTTCGTGTCCCGTTGGGCGGTGCCCATGGCGTTCAGCGACAGATCGGAATAGTCGGCCGGGGCATATCCACTGTCCTGCTCCGTCAGCTTGTGCAGCATCAGGTCCTTCGGAGCCCCGACAAACGCCTGGTCATTGTAGAATACGCTGGCGGCACGGTTGGTGTAGTCGAGATTGGACGTCGAAAAGACGCACATCCGGTCTCCCGGCGCATTGTATCCGACGGTCCCTCGGATATGTTTGATTGCTGTTCGCGTGAACACCAGCGTGGCGTTCTGGTTGATCGCGCCCGTGTCGCTGATCGGCTGGTCGTAGACATAGCCGATGGCCAGCTGACGGATGGTCCTGGTCGGGGCGATCGCATCGATGATCAGCACAAAGCTCCACATGCTGTTGAAGTTCTGGGTGTCGACCACCAGACCTCCTGCCGCCGGCATGATGGCCTGCTTGATGGACTTGTCTTTTCCGTTGGCGACATTCTGCTCCATTGTCCCGCCGGGGCTCAGGACGTTGTTCAGGAAGTCCTCGTTCAACTGATACTGATACGTGTGGACCACTTGTTCCGGCATGTACTGCGGGCTGAACAGATACAGGATCGCCTGGCTGCCGTCCGGGACGAAATTCATCCCTTGGACATACAGTTTGTTCGCATCGTTCAACGTGGACTGCGGGATGTTCCAGTCCTCCGGCATGACGGCGTTGTTCGTCATGACGGCTGGGCTTCCTGCTGCAGACGGCATGAAGTCCGGTCCGGTGGATGCCGGAGGCATCGTCTCTTCACTCATGATGATTGTTTCTCCTTTTCGTTGCATGTTTGATGTTTAATAGAGACCGACGGTCCCCAATAAGAATACGGGAATATCCAAATAAAACATCGGGATCTCGATGTCCCTGGATGATTCTTCGATGGACGCTCTCAGTGTGACGGCGATTTCCTCCGTCCAATATTTCTCGATCTTCATGGACTTCCATCCGACCGTTCCGAACCTGGACTTAGCGAACATGAGGGCCGCCATGGCCAGGGTCTGCTTGGCGTACTTTGTCTCCGGGAAGAACTTATAATCCCCAAGTCCGCCATACCGCGAACGGAAGTCCACCTTGTATTTCCCGTCCCAGTTGACGACAATCGTGATGTCCGTGACGGACAGATGGTTCAGCACTTCGATCAGCCGGTATGTCTCGAAGCTCCGGTCGATAAAGTCTGTCTGGACGTTTATGTCCTCCTCCTCGAACGGGAGGTTGGTCAGATAGTTGAACTCAGCTCCCGTCCAGGAGGACTGCCGGATGTTGTGGGCCTGAAACAGGTCGCGGATCTTTCCAGGGCCTATCAGCCATGGGTCCACAGCCGGGATTTTGAGCCGTTCGTCCAGGACGTACGCCGGAGCCAGCATGTCGGCGTCTATTCCGGGCACGATGAGCGAATACGGCGATTTTGCCAGACGCTCGTAGGACGCCTTGAGATTCCGGAACGCCGTGATGTAGCAGATCTTGTCATGAAGCAGATCCTCCAGGACCGCCCGGATGCCGTTGACATACCGGTAGGTGAATCCGAACACGGCGTTGTCGTCGGCTATGACTTTGCATTGGATCGGGTAGCCGATCATGGACGATTGCCACCATTCCTTGTCGAGGTTCAGCTTGTCCTTGGTCAGGAAGATCTTCTCCATGAGCATCCCCTGGGTGTCCTCGATGGTCTTGTATTTCCAGTATATCCCGGTCCGGAACGGCCGGAGAGGGATCGTCCGCCCAAATGGCGGGAACTCCGTCTCCGTCTGGGATTTCCGGAATGGAGCGATGAGGGTGTTGAGGACAATGTCGTCCTCCGTGTAGCGCATAGGCAGTTCGAGTATGTCGATCAGTGCCATATTGATTCCTTTGGGTTGTTGGTAGGTTCCATAGTGGTAATATATGGTCAGCTGTAGGATGGTCTCTCAAATGCCTCTACGAGATGCTGCCGGATGATGGCCGGGGAGATGAGGTGGTAGTAGGCCGCGTTCAGGAAGAACTGGAAGACCGACTCGTTCCGCATGAGGACCGTGACATACAGGTCATCCAGCCATGTTTTCTGGATGCCGACCTCCACGACGCCGAGATCCGGGATTCCTTGCGCCCCCTGCCGTCGGATCTTCTCCCGGATGTTCAGGAGGAACAGCGCCAGATGGGTGGACTCCACCGGCTTGTTCAGAAGATAAATGCTGGCGTCGATCCCGTATTCGTTCATCCCGACGGTAGCCGAGAAGTCCGTCATCCCGTCCAGGTAGATGTTCTCCAGGATGGCGTCCATATCCAGCCAGTCGTAAAGCATGCAAGTCTTGTCGAACCATAACAGTTTTCCGCTGTCATAGGTCGCTTTGACTTGAGATACTCTCTGGTCCGCGATCGGTTTGTAGAACGCCTGGCACGCATGGTCCAGCATGTCGTTGAACCATTTCTCCGGGATGAACGGGCAGGTACTGACCGCCTGCAGGGTGATGGGGTCGAACAGCTTCCGGTCTTCCAGGTAGAGATTCGGCATCTTGACGATGTCCTCCCCGTACAGCGTGGCCATGACCGTCATGGCCGTGTTCCCGTGGCTGAAGCAATGGATCCCGATGTCCGTCAGGAACTCAGAAACTGTCTTCGGCAGCTCCGGAGACAGTCGGTGATGGAGCTCCGTCTGTTCGGTCACCATGGTGGACCAGAGGTTCGTCTGGTAGTAGTCGGCGTCCGGATCGTCCACCGCCTGGTCGCACAGCATGGGCTGGGCCGTCGGATTGGACAGGCGGTAGAACAAGTCGGAGTAGCTGATGACCGGAGCCTTTGACGCCATGTCCAGGAAGTTCGCGATCTGGGACATGGCGGAGACGTAGAGCATCGTGGCGTTCCCCTCCTCGTATCGCTTGACGCTTATCGGGACGTACCGGTATTCTTCCTTCACCCATCCCGTCATGGGCACCCGGATGACCGTGTACTCGTACAGGGTCTGGGTGTTCCAGTCCGCGTAGACCTTGTAGATCGGCCATCCGTTGTAGATGATCGTGTTCCCGATGAACTGGTCCAGACGGTCCACCGCCTTCGCGTAGCTGGTCCCGATGAGGTAGTCCGGGAGACCGGAGTTGTCCTGGGCGGTCGTGATGGACGTCCCAAGGGGAATCGGCATCGGGGATTCGACGAAGGTCAGGATCATAGCTGCACAGCTTTCGCCGCCTCCTCCTGCGTGTTCATGCAGTCGATGTAGAACTGGCAGTAGGCGATCATCGTCTCGCTATCCAGCTCGATCGGCTTTCCGTTCTGGTTCTCCTCCTGGAGGTAGTTCCAGAGCATGTCGGAGGTGTTGTAGACATAGTGCTGCCGGGTGATGCTCTCGATCAGCATCTGGATATGGGATTTCCACTCGCGGTTCTTCAAGACGATCGTGGAGTTCGTGATCGCCATCTTGCATTGCCGGAAGGCCTCGCTCGCCTGGACCTTGACGGAGATGATGTTGTTGTCCACCTCATCCCCGACCACGGACGTGTTGATCGTCCGGACGGCGGTCATCAGGTGGGCCAGCTTGTGGAAGGCCGGGTCGTTCCGGTGGGACATGATGATCATCTGGAGAAGGATCGTCAGCTTCTTGAAGTCGTCGAACTTCAGGGACTGGACACACTTGGACCCGTCGAGATCCTTGCCGTACATCAGGCTGGTCAGCTGCTGGCTCAGCAAGGACGCCGTGAACGGATGGGTCTCGTAATACTCCAGGCACTGGTTGTACTCGCTCTCCAGAATGCCGTAGAGGTTCCTTACACGTCTTACGGTCACCGGAACAGCCGCCTTGATGACGGACAGGACCCATGCCTGCTTCTTGGACGGGATGGAGTCCGTTTCGATGAGGGCCGTGTTGCCGGCATCGTCGGAATCCGTCTCCGGGGGTTTCCTCGGCTTGGTCGGGGATCCGGACACGGCCCCTTGCGTGTTCTGGGCGGACCGTTTGACGGAGACGATGATGTAGGACATGAGGTTGCTGTCGTTGACGGCCAGGTCGATGTTGACCAGCTGTCTCACCAGCAGCTGGCAGTACAGCTGGAACCCGAGGGTGTTCAGGTCGTGTCCGAGCAAGAACGCGCTGGCGTCGTCCTCCCGGACGGTCTGGCGTGTCACATGGTCGACATAATACCGGAGCTTCTCCGTCACTTCCAGATACCGGTTCCGGATGATGCCCGTCATAATGGACGCGCAGTGCTGCTCCTTCAGGGAGGAGGCGATCTTGTCCCTTGCCACTTTGATGATGGTGCCGAAGATCGGGCACAGGATCTTGCACAGGACGGTGATCGTGTTGACCAGTTTGACATCATCCTCCCGGAAGGTCAGCTCGTCCCGGTCCTGGGGACGCTTCCCGGCGTCCGGCATCATCCCGATCGGGACATTGTGGACGACATAGTCGTACAGCTTCGGGCAGAAGTCCAACGCCGTGTCCATGTCCTCCAGATATCCGGAGATCTCCGTCGTCAGATTGCCCAGCTTGGAGATGTCGTCCTCCTCCTGGAATCGATCGATGGCCTTCTTCGAGACGATGTAGGTCTTCGCCACGAGCTCCTTCTCCTCCAGGGTCAGTGTGTCAAAGAATCCGTTGACAAACTCAAAGACATACAGCCATTCGTTCGGCTGGTCTTTGTTTCGGACGCTGTTCAGCTTGTCGTAGGTATGGACCGGAAAGGTCAGCAGCGGATCGTAGACGTGGTTCTTGTTGAACTCAAGCTCGTCTGTTGTCAGATACGCGTAGACTTTTCCATCGTCCCCGATGGTCGGTACAAATCGCATGATGGTCTCCTTTCGTTGAATGTTGATGTTTCTATCGGCGTCGAATGCCTCTTAATAGGGAAATATATAGACAAACCCAAAATGGCGGGTCCCGTCCGGAGATAAACCGGACGGGACCGTATGAACTAGACTTGGGAGTCATGAAGGATCAGTGCTGTGGCTGATCCGCCACGTCTTTCTTCGGAAGCGGATGGGTCTCATCCAGCTTCTGACGGAGGTAGTCCTGCATCTCCGCATCGGACAGGACATCCTTGAAGATCTCGAACTTGTTCTGGAGGAAATAGATGGCGAGGGTCTTGTACCACTCCTCGTCATTGGAGTTCCGGGTATTGAGCATGGTGGCGCGGATGGCGTACATGGTCGTCCTGTTCTTCGCGGCGACCTCCTTGTCCTTTTCCCGGGTGTCCCTTGCTTCCGCCGCCAGGATGAATTCGCATCGGCTGAAGAACATCGTGATCTTTTTCTTGTATTCCGCCAGGTAGGTGGCTTTCAGCGTGTCGTTTCCTTCCGCCGATATCTTGCGGATGTACTCGTCCGTGTCATTGATGTATTGGTAGACGACGGCTTTCAGGGTGAGCAGATAGGTGACCGCCGGGTCCGCCTTGTACTCATGGATGACTTTCTCCGTCACATCCAGGCCCTTCCGGTTGTCGTCCGCGATCTTGCGGATCGTGGCGAGGGAGTTCAGGATGAACTCGTAGTCCGGACAGGACTTCTTATAGTCCTCCCGGGTCATCCGGACGTCCAGGATCTCCTTTGCGACATTCGTGTCCAGGAGGGAGACAAGGTTGTCGAGACCGGATATCAGATCGGAGTAGATCAGATGGGTCCGTTCGTCGTACTTCATGCAGTCGGAGAGACGCTCGACTTTCGGGAGGAACGTCTTCGCCGTCTCATTGGCCAGATTGTCCGGATGAAAAAGCTCCAGGATCTGGTTCGTGTAGTCGGTGGCATAGTCGGGAGCTGTCGTGTGCTTGTGGATGTACTCGATCGTGTCCCGGTATTTTGTCCAGGCGGTGGCGCCGCTCAGGAAGGTGATCGTCAACTCCCGGACGGCCGCGTCCCGGTGCTTCATGTAAACGTCCTTTTTGTCAGGGAGTTTCGTCTCGACAATCGTGTCGAACTCCTTGGCGAGCGTCTTTTTGAAGTCGTCCGTGACATCGTCCGGCGTTTTCACCGGATACTTGGCGATCAGTTCATTGAAGCCAAGCCCGATGATCTCTTTGAGGACGTGACGGTAGTCCAGCACGTCGCTTGATGTCATCGGGGACAGGGAATAGACCTTCTCTCCGACCAGGACTTGGAAGTCCTCCGGCTTCACGTCGTCCCGTTCCGGGATATCAACGGAATATTCCTCAAGTGTCTTTGAATGGATCAGGATGTATTTCATGTGGGGTGTCTCCTTGTGGAGTGGATGGATAGAGTCGGGGCCTGGCGGTAGAGACATGATGGATAGATGGATCAAGGCATGAGAGCATCTTCCAGGCCCCTTGGAACGTTCAGGAGGTAACATGTCAAAATGGCAGGAAGCAGGAGGAGCGTTCCTGTCAGAGAATGACGGATGGCCTGTAAAAATAAACGACAACAGGAAAACAGGCCCGTGGCATGTTATGAACGCTTCGATCCCCCATACCTTTATTTATGATAAGGAGTACCCCTCATGAGTGATTTGACCTACTCATCCGAGATGGTGATGTACCCTCTGTTCTATCGGCAGAACGTCCTGAGAAAGCTTACGGACTTCAACCGTGTCTGGAACAAACGGGACATTCGGGAGCT
>Ga0310694_10007210_pt1 | contig 10464 bp, 11 predicted proteins | sample 174DNAGHGhighgp2_FD_203884 | JGI IMG/M metagenome (GOLD analysis project Ga0310694, IMG submission 203884) | Sheep rumen microbial communities from Palmerston North, Manawatu-Wanganui, New Zealand - 1742 DNA GHGhigh gp2 (v2) (version 2) | ecosystem: Host-associated > Mammals > Digestive system... | reverse complement strand
GTATTACATTGAGGGTAAAATTCAGCTTCTCAGCTTCTAACCGATTGGATTTCGAGCCTGTCAGATAGTGCGACTCGCCGACAATCAATATGCGGTGCTCGCTATCAAAATACTCATTGCCAACCCATGGTAACCACTTTAAATTTTCGATTGCCAATAATTGGCAGTCGATATCTAAAGAATACAATTCACTATTTGCGTTGTTCATCTTCATATAGTGCGGTAACTTTTTTGCTTTCTTTCCTCATTCGGTTGGCAAGCCATGTAGGCTCTATAACTTGCAGAGCCGAGCCTTGTGCGCGAAGTTCCTGCACAAACTCAAAATTTGGTACTACAAAATACCGGAATATAGAATAGTCCTCATTCCGTTCTTCTTCGTGTTGTGAATCGTGGATAGGCAAAGTGCGCAGATAATCGGCTTGATGCTTATTGACGCGGACGGAAACAAACTCCGGCTTGTTTTTTACATCACTTACTCCGACCAAATGGGCGAAATACGCCTCAGCGTCAAAGTTTGCAGGCAACCTGTAATGTTTGCCGGTCGGTTGTAGCTCTACGATGCGGTCCAACGCATACATCCGAAGTTCAGAGACTTCAGACTTGCCTAACATATACCAGCGTTGCCTATACACCTTAACACAATACGGTTTGACGGTAAAAGTAGCAGGATGCGACTTGCTGAAACTCTGATAGGTCATCTTGAGTACCACCTTATCCCTCATCGCCTCAATGATCGGTGCCAGAAAATGCTGCCCGGAAGGAATCTTCTCGAACAAGATCTGCCGGTTGAGATCCCGCCTTTCGCTGACAAGCGTGTTGACGGCAAACGTGTTCAGCATCCACGCACGAACGTCATCGTGCTTCAGGTCGTCTTTGTTCTCAATGTAGTACGCGCTACCTCGCGAGCGATCACAAGCAATAACGATCTGAAACAGATCCTGAATAGCATTTTTCCAGTTATGAAAGGTGCGCTCGGGAATATGGCTTTCGTTGTGATGATTGAGCGTCGTGTTGCGCGCCCATTTGTCATCAATCTCCTGACGAGTGATGTAACCGGCTGAATAAATGGTTTCCGTCAACCAGATATAGGAGCGAAAGAGCAATGCGGTATTGAGTTTGGACATTGGCTGTTACTTCAATTTTGTGGCAAAGATACCGCTTTCTTTGATTTTCATAACCCTCATTGCGTCCCTGAGAATCGTCTCATGGTCGAAGGCGAGTTGGGGTAGGGCGTTCAGCGGCCACCATTGTGCTGCAGCTGCATCATCGGCAGCAGTGGCTTCCGGCATAGTCGTCATTGCGGTATATGCTGCTGTGATGACGCGTCCGCGTGGATCGCGTTCCACATCGGAATAGATACCCACTAACTGCATGCCGGTCAGTTTGATACCTGTCTCTTCTTCCAGTTCTCGCTCGGCGCAACGAGCCACCGTTTCATCCATATTGAGGAATCCTCCGGGGAAAGCCCAGCAACCTTTGTAAGGCTCGTTACCGCGCCGAATGAGTAGCACAAACACTTCTCCTTCGCGTTCGGCAAAGAGTACGGCGTCTGCCGTCACCGATGGACGCGGGTACTGATAGGCGTATAAGCCGCTTGATGTTTTTGTGTAGTCTGTCATTGTAATTCTGTCTTATCTGCGTAATTGTAACTGCGTAACCAGTTCGTCGGATATATTGTTGCCTAATTGCCGGCATACATCCTGACTCCAGCGTTGCGCCATTGCGATGCGTGCTGCCGGATCGTCAATGCCGTTGCGTATAGCATAGATATATCCGGCATTGAAGTTGTCTCCGGCTCCTACTGTACTGACGGTCTCGATAGGCTTAACAGGATACGTAGCGCAACCTTCCGGCGTATAAACGCGTATGGTACGTGCGCCGTCCGTCAGGATCAGGGTGGAGCAGAACCGCCGTACAAGTGCGTAGATAGCATCGGCATCGGTCAGGTTGTACAGATACCCGAAATCTTCCATCGACCCGCGCACGACATTTGCCAGCCGCATGTTCTCCTCGATGTTAGGCATCACATCAGGGATATCTGCGATATGCGTCTTGCGGAAATTGATGTCATAGTACAGCCACGCTCCTACGTTGTGCGCTTCGCTTAGCATCGAACGAACGGCTGGACGGATAGCGGGATTGATGGCAAAGAACGAACCGAAAAGAACCATATCATCTTCCTGTATATGTGGCAACTCGCCATCCAAAGCCGCAGACGCATGATCCTTGTAGAAGATATACTGCGCATCGTTGTGCTCGTCCAGAAACGCCAGCGTGACATGCGATTTTGTGCCCTTGCGACGGCGAACGAACGCATCGGACACACCGTTCTCGCGCAGAAACTGACAAGTCATGTCGCCGATATGGTCATCGCCGACCTCGGTCACCATGGCACACGGCACGCCTGCACGACCGAGCGAAATGATGCTGTTGAACGTCGAGCCGCCGGGAACGGCTTTTTGCGGTCGGTTATCCTTGAACAGAATATCCAAAACCGTCTCACCGATGCCTATTACCCGTTGTCCGAAGGAGTGTTTATTCATTTCTTATACCGGATTGTTTTTAACTTTGCATACTCATCGATTGGGCTGCTATAAGTTGATTGATTTTCATAATTTCTTGATTATTTTGGCGGGATTACCGGCAGCAATGGAGTTCGCGGGAATATCGTGCGTGACGACCGCTCCGGCGCCTATCGTGCAGTTGTCACCGATCGTTACACCGGGCAAAATGGTCACATTGCCGCCTATCCACACATCATTGCCTATCGTCACAGGTTTAGCCCACTCCTGACGCGTCTTGCGTTCGCGCGGGTCGGTGCTGTGACACGCGCAGTAGATATGCACGCCCGGTCCTAAGAAACAGTCGTCACCGATCGTCACGTACGCCTCGTCCAACACTGTCCATCCGAAGTTCGCAAAGAAACGCTTGCCCACGCGGATATGCTTGCCGTAGTCGCAATAGAATGGCTGGTTGATGAACGTATCTTCATCCGCCTGACCCAATATCTCGCGAATCATCTTGTTTCGTCCCGCAAAATCCGTCGGCAGCAGGTTGTTGTACTGCTGACACAGCACTTTCACGTGGTTGAGATCTGCCAATAACTCTGCGTCACAGGCGTTATACATTTCGCCTGCCAGCATTTTCTCTCGTTCTGTTATCATTTTTTCTGTATTTGGCTTTGACAATCTCGTACGAATTGCGGATGAGCTCGCGCGTCAATTCGTCCGGCGAAGTATGCGGATCAAGTCCTATCCAGTGTTTCGGCGACTCGTTGTACGGATTGCCGACACAATCATACTCAGCCTTCAGTTCGTCTATCCGTTCCGGCTGGCACTTGAGCGAGACGACCTGAAAATCATTGATATCGAAGAAGCAGAACATGTGCCCGCTAACGTAGAACACCAGCACTCCGTCACCGTTCTTGAACTTGACGAATGGGAACTTCTCCTCCACATCCGCGCCTAACGATAGGCAGTAATCCCTATATTCTTCAATATTCATAGTTTTTTTGTCATCATAATCTGAATGGCAAGAACCGCCCTGTACACCGGCAATAGGTTTCGTATTCTTCGCCAAAGTCTCGTCGGAGACGTTTCTCTTCGGTCAGCACTTGCACGAACATGATCGCAAAGAACACACACCACACCAATACCGCCTGCCATGTCCAAAGCCAGACGATGAACGATGCAAGATAGATCAGCGTTCCGGTCAGCATCGGATTGCGGTTGAGACGGTAAGGTCCGTCAGTCATCAGATGTTGTGTGCGCGGAGCCACTTCGTGCCCGAACGCATCCATCGGGTTGCCTTTGCCGCGACGTTTCATATAGACGATAGTACAAACGCTGAGCGATAGCCCGCAAAGCATCAATACTCCGGTCAACGATGCGCGCAACGCACCAATATGTTTCAATGCCGGCATACCCGACGCCAGCCACATAAGCGTTGGCAATAGCACCACAAACAGCACTCCGCCAAGCACATAGCCTGCTATATCACGAAGTCGTTTCATATTGCTGCTGAGTTATGTTTGCGTCGTATCTCATCAGTCTATCTTTACGGCTGTGCCGCTGACTGAGATCATGATCATGCCGTTGGCTTGACCCATTGTCTCATAACCGAAGCTGACTCCGACAATGGCGTTGGCACCAAGTTTCTCGGCACGCTCACGCATCTCTTGCTGCGCTGTCTCGCGACCTTCAAGCATGGCTTTTTCGTAACTGTCCGTACGACCTCCGAAAAAGTCGCGAAGCGACGCACCAAAATCTTTCAGGAAATTCTTATCTCGCATAGCTCGAACGATTACTACATTCCGAAAATAACCTCTCCGGATACAAGTCCTTTGTACTCCTTAATCGTGTGACCTTCAATGGTCGGTGTAGTAGTAATTATCATAACCTTCAAAATGTTAATCGTTCCAACTTCAGCTGGTTCTTTCTAAATGGTTTGCAAAGTTACGAAAAATTTCTGATATTTGCAAATATTTTTTACATTTTTCTACAACTACCGCTCTACGCGCTTCCTACGCGCTCCCTACGCGCCTTCGAGATGCTATCATTATGCATATTGCATGCTATAAGAATTAGGGCATTATTATGATTTTATTATGTTATTATTACCTGTTGGCGGAATTAAAAAAAGTTAAAGTTTCTAAATGGAAACATTATATTTTAGTCTGAATCGGTTTTCATTAGGCTGTTCTCGGTAGATGGTCGCGTGATGGTCGCGTGCATGACAAGACAATCACCTGTTCATCGAAAGGCGTCAGAATATACTATCAATACTTTGCGTAAAAATACTCACATGAGCACATCTTGGAATAATATCACACATGTTGATAGCATTTTGTGCGCAAATTGGTAACACTTTTTTGCCAAAACATTTGCAAATTTCAAAAAAAAGTTGTACTTCGGCCCTCCCGTAAGCGGGTTCCCGCCGAAAATACGTTCGCATTTTGCCGGACATATGGGCAGGTGCAGGCATTTTTTTTGAAAACGGGACTAACGTCCCTGCATTATTAGGATATAGGACAACTTTTCGTGAGCAAGCTCCCGACAGCCGTCCTATATCCTAATAATTCGCGATAAATCGCTTTTTTTTCAAAAAAAAATGCCCGAACGCTTGCATATGTGCGAAATTTGTTGTATCTTTGCAGCGTTTTTTGAATATAGACCGCTACGCTGATAGAATATAGACCGAATTACTATTAGCGGGCACATACTCAATCTATACTCTATCAGTGAGCATAGCGAACGGTCTATACTCTATCAGCGAACGAAGTGAGCGATCTATATAACGATCTTTGATCAACATATTAACTAATTTATTAACTAAAATTTATTATTAACATTATGAAAAAATTATTTACATTTCTTCTCGCCCTCACAGCAAGCGTGGGGATGAGTTTTGCTCAAGCGAGCATTGTGAGCAGCGGAACAAAAGGCGGTATGTCATACACATTCTATGACAACGGTTTGCTTGAAATTAGTGGAAGCGGTGCGCTGCCGGGAAATGCGTTTACTAACTGGGACGGAGGTTTTGGCGCCTCGGTTAAGAACATCCGCTTTGCAAAAGACTGTGAAGTATATGGTCTTGACTATCTGTGGTTCGCATGTTATACAGAGAATTCACAATTAGAGACGGTTGAGATTAATAGTGTAGCTCCTATTATGTTTTCCGGAGCTTCCGGTGCTGGTATTTTCTATAGGCAAGACGGCGCTGTCACCCTTACCATTACTGCACCGGCTATAGTAGACGTAGAATCAGAAATTATAGACAATTATGGAAGTCCGGTGAATATGATCTTCAATATGCCAGCTACAACGGTGTTTGAGAAAAAGTGGTTTAGCGGCCTTAGAAATAATTTTGCGGTCACTATCCCGACCGGTGCTAAAGGTCATATCCCTGCCGGCTATGTATTTAAGAATCCATATGATCAAAAAGACTATGAAGATATGGTGGCACATGGCATGGAAGACATGTTCTGGGAAATGCATTCGTATCTTACAGAAGGTGTAGATTATACCTTCGTCGGCGAAGAATCCACCTTCGTGATTACCGCAGAGAACGCAAGTCAGATTTTCGGCCAAGCAGCGGTTTCTTTCCAAGCTCCGACAGAGGCAAGCAATTCTGAATGGGTGCTCTGGCGGAAAAGTGATCTCAAAGAATTCCCGGATATGTCTTCCGGTGACCAGAAGGTTTGCAAAGATGTTACGGTCAAGGTCAATAACGGCGTTTATAATACGGATTCCGGTTATGGCTTACACCTTAAGAGTTTAGCTGAAGACGGAGTACAGTTCGTGGCTCCTGAAGGCAAAGTATTTAAGCGCATTGTTATTTTGAATGGATACGGCACATTCTCGGATCCTAACTGGTCGTACGACGGCAACTACAAAAAGTGGTCGGGTTCTGCCAACACCGTTGGTTTCGAAGGAGATATCTGTGGCATATCGCTGATAGAGTTTGAGCTGGGTGAACCCGGCGACGATCCCGAACCGGTCGCAGAGTACGCTGAGATTATCTTTACAGAGGCTGTTGCTAAAGACGACCTTGCTGCGGATGCAAGCTTTGGACTCTTGGGTACGGACTTCTCTGTAACCATCACTGACACCGACAACAAGATGTCGATTGATGGTAACTCATGCCGCTTTGGTGGCGCTGAGGATTACAAATCGTATTCCCACCGCCTGAAAACCGGTGGCAAGTCCTCATCGAAGAACTTTATCACGCTCAATATCCCTGCGGCAGGTAAAATCCGCTTGGCTGTTCGCAGTGGTAATAACGATGCTACGGATCGTAATCTTGTCATCACGCAAGGCGAAAAGGAACTCTACAATGCTGTCATTCAAGAGTCGATGGCCACAGAAGTCACCGAGGGTGAAACTCAAGTTAAGGTTTATCCGTATGTAGAAGTAGCTGTTGCTGCCGGTACGGTACGCCTGACTTATCCGGTTAACGGTTTGAACTTCTACAGTTTTGGCTTCATGGAAGACTCCACAGCGACTGGCGTTGACGAAATCGCAAATGGCAAATCACAAACGATAAAAGTTATCCGTGACGGTCAACTCCTCATTGAGAAGAACGGCAAGATCTATAATGTACAAGGCGTCGAAGTAAGATAAACTCTTCCGATCTATTGATCACTTGTTATAACAGAACTCCTGCCTGCTCATCTTCCGAGCAGGCAGGAGTTTTCTTCCTTTGTCTGTTACGCCCGTAATAATCGTGCCTTTGGCTAAGAATCAGGTGCAGACATTACGCATGGCGCGAATAGATGCGCGCAACGATGGCACCGCTGATGTTATGCCAGACGCTGAATACTGCCCCGGGAATGGTGGCTAAGGGGAAGGCAGCAAAATGCATCACAGCCAGCGAGGTAGCCAAACCGGAGTTCTGCATGCCGACTTCTATACTGAGTGCCACGCTCTTCGGGCGTTGCAGACGCAACAGGCGTCCGACCAGATAGCCGATACCGAGTCCGAAGAGGTTGTGAAGCATTACCACCAGCACGACAAGCAGACCTGCGGTCATAAGCCGGTCGGCGTTATGCGAAACGACAATGCCGACTGTAAAGGCAACGGCGAGGGACGAGAACGCCGGCAGGTAAGGCGTGACGCGTTGCGTAATCTTGGGAATAAAACGTTGGCACAGCAGTCCGCAGACGATGGGCAGAATAACGATATAAACGATGCTGAGTAGCATTCCCGTTGTATGCACATCAACCATCGTGCCTGCCAACAGCCAGACAAGCAGTGGTGTCAGGATCGGCGCAAGCAAGGTAGATGCAGCCGTCATGCCCACAGAAAGAGCCAGGTCGCCTTTTGCCAGATAGGTGATCACATTCGATGCCGTTCCACCCGGGCAACAACCGACAAGGATGACGCCTATCGCCAACTCTTGCGGCAACGAGAAAACCTTGGTCAGACCCCATGCCAACAACGGCATGACGGTGAACTGTGTGAGGCAACCGATGAGGATATCTTTCGGACGACTCAGCACTATTTTGAAGTCATTCGCCGAAAGTGTCAATCCCATGCCGAACATAATGATGCCTAACATGGGATTGATAACCCACGTGCCGATCCAAGCGAGTGAAGAAGGTACTATAAGACTTAGTGCCGCTACTATCAGCACGATTACACCCATCCATTTGGCTATAAAATCACAGATTCGTTGCATTGTGCTTACTGTTCAATCATTAAAATCCGTTGCTACTCCGGTCTATCTCAGCAGCAGGTCTTTCAGCTTGATTTGCTGATGGCGGTACTGGCGTTCTTTGAGAGTAACTTTACCGTTCGTGCTGATGGCCTGCTGTGCACAAGCATGAACACAAGCCAGGCATACGGTACAATGGTCTCCGGTGACAGCGACCTGAACGGCTTCGCCTGTTTGAGCGCTTGCGTTGTTTGAACTTTGCTCTGTTTGAACGCTTCGCGGTTGGAGAATTATATTGTTCATCGGGCAAACACGTACACACGTACCGCAACCGTTACATTTGTCGGCATTCACCTTCGGACCCAGGTAATGAATCATTCCTCTCTCCACAGCCGGGCGGCCGAGTAGCCATGACAGCAAACCAAACCAACTGTAATGCAGCGTGTGGCTTTCGTTCTGCAGTTCGCGGATGATCTGCTCCATACGAGCCGGCACTCGTTCGTACTTACCCAACTGCTTGTTAGGATTACGCCCGAACGCAAGTGCACTGTTGTCGGGCATACTCACCTTGTGGCTGTATGCCAGTTCGATACCTTTCTTGCGCAGTAAGCGCCGCAACACCCATACGCAGTTACCCGCCATACTGCCGCACGTGATGACCGTAAAGACGTACGATTGCGGACTGATCTTCAGTCGCGCTACCATCTCCGGCATAGCGGGTGGCAGATTGAAATCGTAGGTCGGAAAGACCAGCCCGATACGTTTTTCGCCTGTCAAGTCCTGCTTAACCGCTTCAGTCAGCAGCATAAGTCGTTCGTTGAGCCGTTCTGCCAGTTGGCGTGCAATAGCGAGGCTGTTGCCTGTTGCTGAAAAATAAAGAATCATATTGTCTTATTCCTTTTGCATAAATTAGTCACGATATAGAAATTGATAAAGCTCATCCGTAATCCCCGCCGATGAGTGTGATGGGGTAGATTGTCTCTCATAATCATTCAACCATCTTGATCACTTTGGCAGGGTGGTATCAATCGTCATCATTTCGTATCTTGCCCTTGAACTATATAGTGCTTATCGTTGTGGCGGATATGGAGTTGTCCATCACGTAGTATTTTCTCTGTGCTCTTTTGCGATGAAGCGGGTGCTCCGGGAATTCCGTCCGGCAGTTCCTCAATCAGGTCGGCGATGAACATATCGATTTTCTCTTTGGACACATGTTGCATAACCACGACATGCGCCAGCTCACCGCCAAAACAGTCGTCGTAGCCTTGTGCTAAGGTGTATTTGCTTATCACGCGTTGCGAGGGACGACGGAAGAAAACGGTATTGCTGTACTCGTTCACCCAGTTCGGCCAACCGATGGAGTCTAACTGCTGCTTGAGATAATCGCGTTGTGCAAGCAGTTTGGCTGCCTGATAAGTCCATCCTGTGTGTCCGATAGACTTGGTAAGCCACCAGAACTTGAGCGGCTGGAGCGCGTCACGCGAGCAGTTGATCATCCGCATGTTGCTGTTCAGATAGGGCACGTTGTAGTCCACCTGGTTGTCATAGATCTCTTTGGTGCAAATGAACAAGCCCGAAGGCGAGTCAAGACCGAAGAACTTGTGCCCGCTGACAGAGATGGACTCATAGTGCATGGTATCGCGGTTGACGAGTGCTCTGTACGGTGTGAAAGGCAGGTAGCCACCGAAGAGAGCCGCGTCCACATGGCGATAGACTGCCGGTATCTCGGGGTGTGACGCCAGTACAGCGTTCAGCGCTTTTTGGTCGTCAATAGCCCCTTTGAAGGTCGAACCCATCGCATATACCATCAACGCCGGACGGGAGGTCACAAGCACCTCTTCCAGCGAGTCTGGGATCATACGTCCCATACAGTCACTCGCCACAAGGTACATCTCCACATTCTGCAAGTGCGCCAGACGCATGTTCGAGTAGTGCGCTTCGTTGCTCACGTAGAGCACGGGCTCCATGCCGGTATGGTTGCGTAAGTAGTTGACCCCGAAGTAGATACCATGATTGTTGCCGTCTGTTCCGCTATGCGTCACAAGTCCCCACACATCTTCCAACTTGAAGCCATACAGCGGCGCAAAGAACTCAATCACCTGACGCTCGAACTTCTGTGTAGAGAGTGTCGAAGGATTATCGGTCATGGGATCTCCGGCGTTGTTGAGGTTCACTACATCCATGCCGGAGTCCAGATACCATTGATAGAATAGCGCCAAGTTCGACTCCTGGCTCGCCGGATAGCCGATCGTGGTTTGTTGGGCTTCTTTCCATGTCTGCACCATGGCGTCCAACTCAGGATAACCGGAA
>Ga0310694_10007207_pt1 | contig 10467 bp, 1 predicted proteins | sample 174DNAGHGhighgp2_FD_203884 | JGI IMG/M metagenome (GOLD analysis project Ga0310694, IMG submission 203884) | Sheep rumen microbial communities from Palmerston North, Manawatu-Wanganui, New Zealand - 1742 DNA GHGhigh gp2 (v2) (version 2) | ecosystem: Host-associated > Mammals > Digestive system >... | reverse complement strand
AAATTGCATCCGGCTCCAGATCCTCCGCCTGCTGTTCGCAAACAGCCTGCTTTGCGTCGTTCTTAGCGGTCTCCGCCCAGTCGCCGAGCGTGTATTCCATTGTGTAGGCAGCAGCCTGTTCGACACTCAGCACGGTCTCGGCGTCCTGCTGGGTGTTGCCGCTCTTCTCGTCGATGAAGGTGACGACGTTGCTTTCGGGTGTGAGCCCCTCGCCCTCAAGGGTATGCGAGCCGAACTCGCCGAACTGCGGCCAAGCGTTCTGGTTCATGAGCGCCTGTGTCCAGCGGGTGGGAAGAAGACTGAACTCGCCTTCGCTATAGTCAAAGACGGTATTGAGGAACGCCACTTGTGGTTTGTTGTTCCACGCGCGACCGAGACTCATTTTGGAATGCGCGCACCGGATAGTACAACTCTCGAACACATAGCCTTTGTCCTTGGCGTCGGCGTTGCTCGCCGTGAGAACATCTTCGCCGCTCGCGCGTTTTTCGCAGAAGAGGAGGTTATTAAGGAAATAAACGCTGCCGTCGCCGCAGATAAAATCGACCGTTCCGTGTATCTCGCAGTCCGCCATGAAATGCAGGCCGCCCACTTTGTTGCTGTAATAGGTGTCCTGATAACTGAGCAGGCGCACGTTCTTGCAAATGGTTTTGCTGTTCTTCGCCCACAAGGCTACCGCGCGACCGTTGTTGGTACGATAATAATCCAGCGCGTTCTGTATGGTTAAATCCTGCAGGTAGATGTTCGTACCCGTCAGGTACAGTGTTGCCGTATTGTTAATCGACTCGGTACGGTAGTCCGGTGCATTGCGGATGATGGTTTTGTCCATTGACTGTCCGATAAGCGACACATTGCTGGCGCTGATTTGCGACAGGACGGTCTCTCCGAGGTCATACACGCCGTCGGGGAGGAACACGCGTGCGCCGTCTTCGAGCGTTTTGAGCGTGAGAACGAGCGCAGCCGCGTCGCCGGAAGAAAGGATGATATAGCCTGTCTCGTCTTTCTGAACGAACTCCTGCACGAAATAGAGCGCCACGGCTTGCAGGCCTTCTGCGGGTGTCTCCATGCTAGTCTTGCCGTTGAGTTGGGTGAAGGACTCCTTGCCTCCGCGTTTCTCCATAATGACCGCCTTACCGCCTGAAAGGACAAGTTTGACCTGCTCGCCATCCACCGATATCAGTTCATGATCTTCGGGATAGAAAACAGGCGATGTGAGGTCGTAGCTGTAGTACCGTCCTGTCTCGGCGACCTCGACGGGTGTCACGAGCGCGTTGAGACGCAGGTCGGCGTCTATCGCCTCTCCTTCCTCATGACGCTTGCGGCTACCGTCGTACCAGCCACGGAAAGCAAAGCCCTCAGGAACAGTGAGGTCCGCCTCGCTGAACGCGAAGGTCAGCGTCTCTGTCTCGTTCTGAATCGTGTCGCCCAGACGATTGCCGTCCTGGTCAAAGTAACTGATCGTATATTCGGTCGGCGAGCCGTCGTCTTCCGCCATGCCGTAGATGGCCATTTCGGTCATGTAGGCGTTCTGCGCGCCGTTGAGGTTATACCAGCGCAGCTGTACGTTCTCCTTGTTGACCGCTACGTCCACCTGCGTTCCCGCCTGCTTGCAGTAGTCCGAATGAACGGTTGTCCACTCGCTCTCGCCTTCTACGCGGTATTGCAGTCCCCATCCTCGCTCGCCGCCCGTGGCTGCGTGCACATAATGCACTTTGGTAATGCTCTTCAACGCCGTTGTTTCGATGTACGGCGTGGTTTTCTTGTCCGCCATGGCATAGCCCGGCGTGATAAAGTCCGCCGTGAACTTGGCGTTCGTGCCGTCCGGAGAAATCTCCGTCTCACAGAAGGAGAAGGTCAGTTCCTCGTTGCTGTACTTGGTAACGGCTTGCTGCGTACTGACCGAGGTGCCTTTGGACACCTTTGTCCAGTCTTGAAAATTCGTCGAGTACAGTTTGCACTCTTTCACTTCCTGTGCCATCAGCGCACCGGAGGCCGCCAATGCCAAAACTAATCCAATTCGTCTCATAGTATTTATCGTTTGTTTGAGTTTGTTCTGCCAATAAATCGTGCGTTAGCGGGTGCCTTTTCCCCCAATTAACACCATTTGCGGTGCAAAAGTACAAAAAAAAATCCACATGTGCAAATTTATGTGGATTTTTTTGGTTAAACCGTTAAATTGTTAAGCCGTTAAGCCGTTATTTCGGGATTTTTTGGATTTCGATATTTCGATAATTATCAATTCATCATTCCATCAATTCATCATTCGACTTTCCTCCCTTGTACATCGTACATTGTTCCGTTGTACATCAAATAGAGTACGCCGTTGCGGAACAGTTTACGAATGGAGAATTGAGAATTGAGAATTGAGAATTGCTCCAATCCGGTCGGTGTCTGCTGCTCTTCCGCCTGCACGTCAAACTCTTTCCATTGCGCAGCATCCTTATAGGCTTCGACGGAGCTCTCCGGCACATAAAGCGGGATAGCTCTGTCAACGTCCTCGAACGCCCCTTCCCCGCATGCAGGCGGCGTGAGAGCATCGCAGCTGATGGCCTGCACGTTGGAACAGCCGTAGAAGGCGTAGTCGCCAATGCCGGTAACACCTTCTTCGACAGCTATGCGTTGAATGAACTCACGGAAAGGATACCACGGAGCTATCTGTTCCGGAGACTCGTCTGCCGGTAACTTGTTCTGTCCTTCAGGCAGCAGGTGACGCGGAAGCGAGAGATTATTGTTGAAAAGAGCAGGATTAATCCAATTGGTCATGTCTCCTGTACCGCTGATGGTGAGCACCACTTCGGTATCGGACTCCGCGCCTTGCTCCGGCTCAGTCGTTTCAACATCCAGCCAGTGAACATCTATTTCCCATGTAAGATTGTATTCTTCTGCACCGCAGTCCCCTGCGGCAAGAATAAGCGGCTCTGAAGGTTCGGAAAGAGGCTGTATATTGAAATCTTTCCATACCTCGGCGGCTTCGTACGCACCAACCGATTGCGCCGGCACATAGAGCGTTATGTCTTTGAGTTTCTCTTCGCTGTCCATGCCGGAGAAAACACCCGGTCTGCATACCGGCGGCGTGACAGCAAAACAGGTTACAGAGACCAGCGAGTTGATACTATGTGTGAAGGCATTCTCCTCAAGCTCTTCAAGGCCGTAGCCAAGCGTGATAGTGGTCAATCCGGTGCAGTTGGAGAAAGCCTTAGAACCGATTGTTGTTACCGCATGTGGGATGCTAACGGAAGTCAGCTTCTCGCATTTGTTGAAAGCACCGCCCCCAATACTCGTCAGGCTGTTGGGGAGAGAGAGCGATTCCAGATTGTATAAATATCCTCCGAACAGCGAGCTGAGACCTGTAATTCCTTCTTCTACTACCACGGATGTGATATCCTCGGTGTAGTCGTCCCACGGATAGGCAAAGCCCAACTCATCGACAGGAGTAATAATACCGTTACCGCTTATTATCAGTTCTCCCTCGCAGGATAGTTGCCATGCGAGCCGGTCGTTTTCACCGAACGTGCCGGAAGTAGAAGGAATCTCAAAGCTGCTCCAGGGTTCGGTATTGCTATACGCCTGAACGGACTCACACGGTACCCTCAACGTGCATTCAGGAACACCTTCGAATGCTCCTTCGCCACAAAGCGGCGGCGTGAGAGCATCGCAGCTGACGGCCTGCACGTTGGAACAGCCGTAGAAGGCGTAATCGGCTATGCCGGTAATACCGGCCGGCAGAATGATCTCATTGATATATGATGCAGATGAAGCCCACGGGGCATTGTCTCCTTCCCACTCCATGTCTCCGTTGCCGCTGATAGTGAGCACGCCGTCGCTATAATTCCATTCGAGGTTTTCTCCGCAAGAGCCAGCAGCGATCGGCAGTTGGAAACTGCTCCACGGTTCGGTAGCACTATATGCCGCTATAGATGCATCGGGAACATGCAGTGTAATCTCCTCCGTATTCAAACCGGTAAAGACTTCGGCTTCGCAGGCAGGAGGTGTGGCGGCGTTACACGTAATCGTTTGCACCCCCGTGCAATAATAGAACGCATAGCCTTCTATGCTTTCGACGTTTTTGCCTATCGTTACATCGGTCAACCCGGAGCAATACTGGAACGCACACCCTCCGATACGGGTAACACTGTTGGGAATGGTTACGGATTTCAGTCCGCTCATGGAATAGCAGCATTTATACGGAATCGATTCCACTTCCTCCCCGAAAGTGAAGGATTCCACTTGCGAGCCGAAATCATAGCAAGTACCATTCCTGGCATTCCATATAATGGATTTCAAACCAGGGCATTCTTTGAACACATTGTTTCCGAAGCCGGTGACGTTTTTTCCAATGGTCACGGTATTCAACGCGGAGCATCCCCAGAAAGTGGCATTGGGGATGGTGGTAATGCCGTTTCCTATCGTGGCAGAAGTCAGCCCGGTGCAATAATAGAATGCATTCGGTTCAAGAGTGGTGACGCCGTCAGGAATGGAGATCGATTCCAAGGCTATGCATGCAGCAAAGGCGGCGTCTCCGATGCGGGTAACGCTGTTAGGAATCGATACAGAGGTCAAACGAACACAGCCATAGAACGCATCGTCATCAATGCCGGTGACACCGTCAGGAATGGTTAAGGAGGTCAAACCGTAACAATAGTAGAAAGCCCCGCCGAAACCGGTTACGCCGTCAGGAATGGTGTATGCTCCTTCTTTGCCTGACGGATATTGGATGAGTGTCGTCTTGTCCTTATTGAATAACACGCCGTCCACGGTACAATAATTCGTGTTGTCTGCTGCCACATCAAATGAAGTTATCCCGTCGCACCCGGCAAAGACTCTCTGACCAATGCTTGTGACATTTTTTCCGATAGTTATGGAAGTCAACGCGCTGCATCCGGCAAAGGTCTCGTCTTCAATGCCGGTGACGCCGTCCGGGATGGTTAGGGAAGTCAAAGCGGCACAATTAAAGAAAGCTTGTTTTCCAATGGAGGTGACGCCCGCGGGGATGGTCAAGGAAGCCAAGGATTCACACCCCAGGAAAGCTCCTTCACCAATACTCGATACGCTGGCAGGTATCGTTACGGAAGTCAAACTTTCGCACATGCGGAAAGTATTCCTTTCAATGCTTGTAACACCGTCTGGTATGACGACCGAAGTGAGGCTGCTGCAGACATTGAAAGCAGCACTGCCGATGCTCGTGACGCTGGCAGGAAGATTGATGGATTTCAAACTGACGCAACTCCAGAAAGCGTTGTCTCCAATGGTAGTGACGCTGTTGCCAAGGGTGGCGGAGGTCAAGCCTTCACAATTACCAAAAGCGCCCGTTCCAATGCTTGTGACACTGTTTGGAATGATTATGGAGGTCAAGTTATTCATGTATTGGCAGCAATTGGCAGGAATTGATTCCACTTCCTCTCCGAAGACGAAGGATGTTATCTTGGACCCCACCCCGAAGTCATAGCGCTCGCCATTCTTCGCGTTCCACGTAACCGAGGTTAAATTACTGATGTCGAAAGTCGAACCGGGAATTGTAGTGACGGATTTACCAATCGTCAAAGAGGTCAAGGCGGAGCATTCGGCAAAAGCTAACGTTCCAATGTCGGTGACACCGTCTCCTATTACGGCAGAGGTCAGCGCTTTGCACCCCCTGAAAGCATAGTTACCGATGCGTGTGACGCTATTAGGAATCGCAATAGCGGTCAAGGCGGTACACTTATAAAAAGCGTTTTCTCTAATTTCAGTGACACCTTCGGCAATGGAGACAGCGGTTAAAGCCTTGTTTTCATAGAAGGCGGACGTTCCGATACGTGTGACGCTGCCGGGAATGGTGAGAGAGGTCAACGCGCAATCCATGAACGTATCTCCGAACGAGTTGACTCCGTCCGGTATGGTGTATTCCTTGCGCGCGTTGCCGGAAGGATAGTGAATCAGCGTTGTTTTGTCCTTGTTAAACAAGACTCCGTCCGCCGAAGCGTAATTCGGGTTTTCGTCATCCACTTCGATTCCGGTCAGGGCTGCACAGCCTTTGAAGGCATAGTTACCGATGTTCGTCACGGAGGCGGAAACAGCAACAGAGGTCAATCCGGCACAATGGTCGAAAGCCCTTATTCCAATGCTCGTGACGCTGTTGGGAATGGTTACGGAGGTCATGGCGTCGCATTCTCTGAAAGCATATGCTCCAATGCTTTTGACACCGTCTTGAATGACAACGGAGGTAATACTTTGACGTAGAGAATGCCACGGAGCGATGGATGCATAGGTGTCGTAGTCGTTCATGTTTGCGTTTCCGCTGATAGTGAGGACACCGTCCGTCAAGTTCCAGTAGAGGCTGCCGCCTGTGCCGCTCTCGGCGACCAAGGTTGCAGCGCCCGCGATGAGTGCGAAGAAGAATGTAAAAAGTTTTCTCATATTCTTTATTCCTTATTATATATTATTTATATAGTGACCCTGCGGGAACCCAATCCCGCAGAGCCTTTGTACTTGGTACTTTGTCCTTTGTGCATTACCTGACTTTCTGTCCTTGTACCGTATAGGTTGCATCGCCACGGAGGATGAAGATTTGTCCGTTAATGCACACCTTTTTACCTTGTACTTTGTCACTTGGTACTTCCTCCACTCCAGTAGCCTTGCCCTTGACTGTAATCTCGAACTGGGGTCCTTCCGCCCAATCGCTGATGGCATGGCCGAGCACATCGGTTGAGCGCACGAACCATGTCATTGTGTAGGTGCCGGGATTGATCTTGTAGGTGTTCACGATGTCTGACAGCATTCTTGAGATGAGGTTGAGCGTCATTGTGTTCTGCGAGAACAACTCCTGTTCATCCGCGACGACGCGGAGTTCGTACGAAGCGGCACCTTCCACTTTGTCCCAAGAGACGGTGATCAGTACATCTTCTTTCTCCTGCGGCGTTAGCAGCACATTGAGGTTGGTGGGCTTATAGTCGTTCTCTGCGTAGAGCGCGGTCACGGTCAGGTCCTCGGTCACATGGTCGAACGCTTTGTCCCAACCGGTGAAGTGGAATCCCTCCACAGCGGGTGCTTCGGGTGCCACAGCTGCTCCGCCGGCCAATACCTCCTGCTTCTCGATGGGGTTGCCTTCTTTATCCAGGAAGATGACGGAGTACGTGCGCTGAACGGCTTTGAAGGTAGCGGTGTAAGTAGCGTTGCCGGTCACAGCGGCTACCGCCGGATCCCAACCCGTGAAGATGTAGGAGTACATCACCGTAGCGTCTTTGGTCGGATCCGCATGGCTCGGCGTCTCGCCGTAGAGGTAAGTCGCTTTGTCTATCTCAGTGCCATCGTCCATCTTCCAGGTGACGGTGTAGCTGTTCTTCGTCTCTTTGAAGACAGCCGTGTAAGCGGCATCGCCGGTCACCTTATCCAGTACCGGACTCCATCCGTCGAACGTGTAGGTGAACTCAGCCGTAGCGTCACGCGTGGGTTCCGAACCTTTGTACGAAGGCGTTGCGTCATAGACATAGGTCTCTTTGTTCAGTTCGGCGCCGTCCCAGTTTTTCCAGGTCACGGTGTAGCTGCGCTCCTCGGCTTTGAAGACGGCCGTGTAAGCGGCATCGCCGGTCACAGGCACAATTGTCGGAGTCCAGCCTGCGAACGTGTAGGTGTACTGCGCCGTCTCGGTCTTGGTCGGATCACCAATGCTCGGCGTCTGGCCGTAGAGATAGGTCTCTGTGGTTATCTCCGAGCCGTCGTCAATCTTCCATGTGACGGTGTAGCTGCGCTTGGTCTCTTTGTAGACGGCCGTGTAAGCGGCATCGCCGGTCACCTTGTCCAGAGCCGGTGTCCAGCCATCAAAGGTGTAACTGAACTCAGCCGTAGCGTCGCGCGTCGGGTCCGAACCTTTGTACGAAGGCGACATGCCGTATTTATAGGTCTCTTTGGTCAGTTCGGCGCCGTCCCAATTCTTCCACGTCACGGTGTAACTGCGTTCCTCGGCTTTGAAGACGGCCGTGTAGGTAGCATCTGCGGTCACGGTCCCTATCGCCGGTGTCCAGCTGTCGAACGTGTAGGTGTATTGCGCCGTAGCGTCCTTGGTCGGGCTCGCATGACTCGGCATATCGCCATAGACATAGGTCTCGCTCGCAATCACGCTGCCGTCGTCCATCTTCCACGTCACGGTGTAGGTCGTTCCCGTAGCGCTGAACTGCGCTTTGTAGGTCGCGTCGCCGGTCACCTTGTCCAGCGCCGGACTCCAGCCTGTGAAGAAGAAAGTGTTCTCTATCGTGGCGGGTCGCGACGGCGTGGAGCCTTTGTACGAAGGCGTTTCGCCATATTTGTACGTCTCATGCGTCAGTTCGCTGCCGTCCCAGTTGAGCCAGGTAACGGTGTAGCTGCGCACGGTAGCTTCAAACGCCGCGATGTACTCTACATCTTCGGAGACGGGTCCTACTGCCGGACTCCAGGTCAAGAACGCGTAGGTGTACTGCGCCGTAGCCGGTTTGGTCGGATCCGCATGAGTCGGCGTCTCGCCGTAGAGATAAGTCGCGTCATCGATCACGGTGCCGTCATCCATTTTCCATGTCACGGTGTAACTGCGCTTGGTCTCTGTGAAGGCCGCCATGTAGGTCACATCGCCTGTCACGGCGGCTACGGCAGGACTCCAGCCCTTGAACGCGTAGCTGAACTCGGCCGTGGCGGGACGCTCGGGTGTCGAACCGCTGAACGCCGGTATCACGCCGTATTTGCAGGTCTCGTGCGAGATCTCCGCACCGTCCCAGTTGACCCATGTGACGGTGTAGCTGCGCTCCTCGGCTGAATAAACCGCGGTGTAGATGATATCGCCGGTCACGTCGGCTATCGCCGGATTCCAGCCGCTGAAGGTGTAGTTGTATTGCGCCGTAGCGTCTCGCGTCGGGTCTGCACCCTTGTACGACGGCGTAGCGCCATATTTGTAGGTCTCATGCGTCAGCTCGGTGTCGTCCCAGTTGTTCCAGGTGACGGTGTAGCTGCGTTCCTCGGCTTTGAAGGTAGCCGTGTACTCTGTTTTGCCGGTGACGGGCACCACAGCCGGACTCCAGCCCGTGAAGGTGTAGTTGTACTGCGCCGTAGATGGTTTGACCGGATCCGCATGGGTCGGCGTCTCGCCGTACGGGACGGTCTGGTCCTCAATCACGATGCCGTCGTCCATCTTCCATCTCACGACATAGTTACGCTTCTGCGCTTCATAGGCTGCCGTCAAGGTGATATCTTCGGTCACCTCTGCGGTGAAAGGCTCCCAACCCAAGAACGGATAGTCGTATTCTATCGTTGACGGGCGCGTAGGTTCAGCACCTTTGTACACCGGTTTGTCGCCTTCCGGGTAGCTCTCTATGTCTAACAAGGTGCCATCCCAGTCCTCCCAACGAACGGTGTAGGTCGGTATGATCTTGCGGTAGAGTTGCGGCAGGGTGTACGAAATATATTCATACATACGGAATTCGCTGCCGAACTGCCGGATCGCATAGTCTCTGCTCGAAAACTCTTTCTCTATCAGCACATGCTGGCTTCCTCCGTCAGAGATAGTGAAGCCGGAAGGTGTTTCCGAGGTCGTGATAGAGTTCCCTTTCTGCATATCGATGTACGAAACGCCGTCTGCCAGCAGGATCGAGAACTCGGAGGTGCCGAGCGGTGCAATCGTCACGTTGCAATCGGTTCCTTTCGGCACATACGCATAGTCGCCAATATAGCTTATTACGCCGGACGAAGCGATGAGGTTTTCACCGCTCACTTCCGCATGGGCTTGGTCGTCATCAAAGACGATGATGTATTCACCTTCCGTGATGCTCTCTGTGCTGAGACTCAGGTCCACTAACTTGTAAGCTTGGTCGTCGAGCTCCTGGAAGAGCGCACGAATCTTCCAAGCACCTTGTGTAGCAAAAGAGGCAATATCAGACCAAGAACCCCCGTAATATCCCCAGTTCGTATTAGCTATGTAGGTTGCAGTCGTGGATATGGACATCGGGTAAGAATTCTCCGACGAGAAGATGATCCATACATCCTGAGTCGGATCCACCATGATAGGTGAAGCCAAGGTCAGCACATGGAAGCGGTCAGCCTGCTCCGGCGTGAAGGTCTCCGTATAGATATTGTACGCGGGATCGGGCTCGGTGCCTCCGTTATAGATAGTCAGCGTGATATCTTCCGTAGCTTTGCCTTTCTGCTCATACAGCGCCACCTTCGAGAGTACGATGTTTGTCGTCAGGGTACCGGCGGGAATCTTGATACCCCATTTAAATGCATCGGATTTCACTCCTAAACTGGAGGAGCAGATATGGTCATCATAGTAGAACCAGTCGTACCAATCGGCTGCGTCTTTCAAGGCAGCAAATGTATCTTCGGCATCGGTCAGGGTAGTATAGTAGGTACTTCCGACCATGTTTTGCAGTATGATGGAGAGTGCATCGTAGGCAGTACGCGCCGCTTCGATAGCCTTGCCGCTCGCCAAAGTGACCGTACCGATGGCATCAATCAGATCCTTCACCGCTTGTA
>Ga0310694_10007205_pt1 | contig 10467 bp, 5 predicted proteins | sample 174DNAGHGhighgp2_FD_203884 | JGI IMG/M metagenome (GOLD analysis project Ga0310694, IMG submission 203884) | Sheep rumen microbial communities from Palmerston North, Manawatu-Wanganui, New Zealand - 1742 DNA GHGhigh gp2 (v2) (version 2) | ecosystem: Host-associated > Mammals > Digestive system >... | reverse complement strand
AAAAATCTATCGACACACAATGTTGAAATTTTATAGTAAATAAAGATAGATAAAGACTGTTTATTGATTTTAGTACTGCGTACCTTGAACCTTCTTTCGCTAAACTGCTCTTCCGAATAAATTCGACGATCACTTTATCAAAACAAGCTTCATCTCTCACGAGATAAAAATCAATAATCAGAGATAAACTAAGATAAATTTTTTCAACGCGCGGTGTTATGCAGATATCATTAAAGCGAATAGTAGATACCCATCCTGAATGGCTCAATAGTCTCAAGCAGAAATGTTTTGCTATAAATGGTTGTTTAGTACAAGTTCACGATGATTTAGGGCCGTTCTTAACGGAGTATATGTACCAAGACGCGCTGCAGATACTATTGGATGAAAAACAGATTCCGTATCAACGCGAATACTACTTCCGAGTAGAGTATCGCGGCAAGCAAATTGCCCATAAGCATTATGTGGATTTCTTGGTAGAGGATAGTATTATTGTGGAATGCAAAGCGGTTGAGAAACTTTGTTTGGAGCATAGGCAACAGTTGTGGAACTATATGCGATTGACCGGCAAACAGGTAGGTGTGCTTTATAATTTTGGTCCTAAAATGGGACAGTCCGAGCATTATTACTTACATTCCGATGGCACGATGTATATGTTTTAATTTATAGTAAATAAAGATAGATAAAGACTGTTTATTGATTTTAGTACTGCGTACCTTGAACCTTCTTTCGCTAAACTGCTCTTCCGAATAAATTCGACGATCACTTTATCAAAACAAGCTTCATCTCTCACGAGGTAAAATCAATAATCAGAGATAAATTAAGATAAAGACATCGCATAATGAATATTAATGATATATACACGCTGCATAGTTTATCTATGTTTATCGCTTTTGAATGGTTTTGATACGTAGGTGTTAGTGGATTGATGATAAAAACTATCCGGAAATTTATTTACGAGGAGGTTTTATCAGCAAGACACGGGGAGAGCGAAGCTCTAAAAACATTCAAAAGTATTTATCTTGATTTATATACAAAAAACAAACGATAATGAGAACAATTGAAGGATTTCGCCTACGTAAGTTAGGCAACGAATACATTTTAGTCGGCGAATCGATGGCGCTCATCAATTTCAACAAGATGATCACCCTCAACGAAACCGCCGCTTTCCTTTGGGAGAAAGCCGCCGAACACACCGCATCCCACGGCTCTTTTGACGCTTCTGACCTCTGCAAAGCCCTCTGCGCCGAGTACGAAGTCTCCCCCGAGCAAGCCATGACGGACGTCACCTCTACCATCTCCTCCTGGCTCGAAGCAGGAGTAATTGAAAGATAGACCTCTCTATTTTTTTCTTTATTTAAAATTTGGCACTTTGGATATGTTTTAAAACATAAAAAAAGTGTCATTTTTTAATATTCGGCTATATATCCTTATTATTTAACGCGCGTAAGAGAAAAATATTTGCTCAATTCAGAGAAAAATATTAATTTTGCACCCGATTTTGAGTTGAAAACACATAAAAATGTGTGGAAATGCTTAAAAATAGTAAATTTGCAAAGTTGAGTTTGCAAAATGGCAAAGTGGCAAAGTGTCACTGCAAAAATTAATAATGCAATTTAAGGTATAGAAAGATATGAAGATTTTTACTTTGTTACATAAATCAACCGATAAAGGTACGATAAACATAGGGAGAAAGTCTAGGATTATCCCTATGAAACCATTATTTAGCCGCTACTGTATGTTCACAGTAGTTATTATGCTGCTCCTCGGTGGTTTCACCACGCGCGCGTGGGGTGATGTTGTGCCCGTTTATAATGGTGGAACATGGTATTCGTTGTATGATGACACAACAGTTTATACCAATGAAGGGAAAACCGGTTTAAGTAACAATAGGAATAATACAAAATTTCATACTGTATCCTTAGTTCCTCCGACAACAGGTGCGTCAAATAACTTAACTTTACAATGGAAGAAAGGCTCAAAATGGCCTGGCTGTGATATTTGGGTAAATGGTAGCACGATTGCAAGTAGTGGAGCTACTAAAAATGAGCACTTGAGTTTAGAAAATGCGAATGCTACAATTGAAGTTGATGCGACTTTTTTTGAATTGGGAATACATGTGTCTTCAAACACGGGAACGGTTCAGAATTTAAAAATCCCTATGGCGAAGCATATTCGCGTGAATGATGGGACTACTGAGGGCGCATCTGTTGGAAAAACAAGTGTTAGTAAAACACTGGACGCGATAGTATATGGAAATACTTCTGCAGCGTATCATATTAATCTGCGTTCGTTCTTGATGCAAAACAATGGTTTACGTTATGTAAGTAGTAATCCTGAGTTTCATTTTGGAAATGACAGAACAGGACGTGCTGATACTACCATTGCTGTGAAAGCAAATGCTTGTGCCTATGGTAGCGGTGCCTCTGGATACGATTGTACAAACGCATCCAAGGTCGGAATTCTTGGAAACCCTGATTCCTATGAAGTAGATGTGTATTTTACTCCATCAACTAATGATTTAGAAACGCATAGCACCACGATAACTATTTATGATGGAGCTACTGCTCGTGCAACAATCACTTTGACAGCTAAAGTTATTCCGACGTATTATTTCAAGGCAACGGCAGTTGCTACGGATGGTTCGTCAACTTTGGACATACCGGTTCGTGCTTCGTACACTTCCGGCGACTATAGTGCATCTACAGCCTCCACCAGTGTGACGGCGGCTACGGCTGATGTGGCAAGTCTTACGAAGACGGCATACTACTATGCACCGGCAAGTAGTGGCGATTATCAATTCCAAGGTTGGTATAAAACGGCGGCATGTAATGGTACGCGTATCTCAACGGAAAATACTATTTCTTGCACGATAACGTCTAATTCGCTAAACTCGGCTTCGCCGGTGGATAGCGTGTTCTATGCGAAGTATTTACAAGAAATCCGAGCTGAGTTTACAGGAAGTGACCAAACGTTGAATGTAGATGGTTCGTATGACGGTATAGGTTATACTCGTACAAGTGCCGCAACGGCTTCGGACGACCCGGAAGATAGCTTCTGGTATGAGATTATCGTTGATGAAATATCTGACGTGACGACCGGTAGTGTGGATGATGACGCTGTTATTGCATATAATCCTTCTACAAAAGTAGTAACAGCTATCAATGCAGGTACTGCGCGACTGATTTTGCATCAAGAGGCGACCGGATATTATGTGGATGTCGATAAGACATATACGTTTACAGTAAATAAATACGTTACCACTCTTGATGGTTATGTTGCACCGATGTTAGTAGATGCAACGCCGCAGATTGGAAGTTATAAGGCGGAGAATACATCCGCAACTTATCCGTCGGAGGGAACGTCGAATGATTTTTATTATACGATTACTAACACCACTTTACACACACCGACTGTAGTAACCGGTTGTGATGACGGACATGAGGAAGATGTAATTGGTTTTACTCCGAGCGAGCATAGAATTCGTGCCTACAATGCCGGTACGGCTAAATTGACTATCGCGCAGAAAGAGACGTATAAATATACCGGAGATACGTTGGAGATGAATATTTCCGTAGGCAAGCACACTCCTGTATATACATGGGATGGAGATGTAGAGACGAAGTATACGTTTGAGTATCCGTTTAATTCGACGCATAGGGAGATCTTCTCTACGAGTAGTGGTGAAGAGGTGGAATATACGGCAGTGTCAGATAGCGTTTATACGGCGCTGATGGTAGGCGATACGCTCTATGTGTATAATGTAGATGAAATCGCGCATATTACTATTAGTCAGCCGGAAACATATAAATGGAACGCGCACGAGAAGACCTATACCATTAAACCGGTGAAGGAAGCAAGTAATCATGTTCCGTTTACTTATACACAAGCGATGTTTAACAGCGGTAGTATTACTTCTCATTCTGCAGCTACTTCTGTAGGCTGGGATGATGGCGCTGCATGGGTGACGAGAAATAGTGATGAGGCGGGTGCTACACATGCTTGGGATGATAAGTATATAGACATCGCTATTGAGGGTATTCCTGACAAACTTAAATTTAAGATTGCGAGTACGAATGCAGCCACAGGTGAGTATTGGTATGTTAAAGAAAGTGCGGATGGTTCCGATTGGTCTGGCGATGAAATATGGAACGATGATAAAGAAGGAGATAGTTTCTCTGATGAGCAAGTGGTTTCTTTACAACCCTCCACTCGATATGTCCGTTTGTGCTATTCGGGTAATCTTTATGGTTATTTTAAGGATATTAAAGTTACAGAGAGATTCCTCTTTGAGACCGATCCGAAGGACTTGTTAGATTTCGGTTTGCAAGGACAGAATTACGGTAAACAGGAGAAGACGTTTAACTTCAACCACATCAATGCCGGTCGTGTGATCAATGTAACGATCACGGGTACGGACAAGGACTACTTCTCAGTTGTTCCAACTACAGTAAACGGAACCGGTCGCGATATAAGTGGTTCGACCACTTTGCGAGTGTCGTTTGATAATAAGGAGACCGCGCGCGAAGAGGATGAGCCTTATCTGGCTAAAATCGAGATTACTGATAACCAGGGACATAGAGATACGGTTAATCTATCCGGTTATCGTCATGGTAAGAGCTTCCCGCAATTCACGTTTAACCCGAACCATGTGCCGTATTATTTCGGTAATACGATTTATAACGTGGTATCATCGACCAATACGGAGACAGGTCTTGATATAACGAGTAGCGATAATACGATTGCTGAGATTGCCGATGGCAAATTGTTTATTAAGAATAAGGGTTCTGAAGTGACTATTACGGTTCATCAGGCTGAGATAGGTGACTTCCGCGAGCATACAGAGACCTTCAAATTTACGCCTCGCGCGATGCCTCCTTTGTCTGTGCCGTTTATGATGGCAGATTCGATATGTAATAATGCTTCCATGGTGACGAAAGGCTCTGACTGCGGTTGGACAGATGATGACTGTCTACGCATAGGAGGTAGTGATTGGGAGGCATATGCTGCCGGTCGTTATTGGGACTCGCGTAAAGAGGTGGTTGTTGAGTTTGGCGGTGCTCCGGATCTTCTCACTTTCCAGGTTAAGAACACATATAGTGCTATTGTATGTCGTTGGAAGGTGGAGGCATCTTATGATGGAGAAAACTGGACGGAGGTCTTCTATCGTTATCAGAGTTGTAAAGACTGGACTTCTTTCTCCGTTCAATTAGACAATGAGGTTCATTTCTTACGCTTCTCGTACGGAGGTAACTACGCGGGCTATTTCAAAAACATCAACGTGACTGCCCTTGATGGTATCAAATATATGTTGGCGCCGAATGGTCTATATCTAAGTCGTGGTAAGGCTTATGGTACGCAAGCCGTGTTGGATGAGTTTGGTGTGCCAGTACGCGTAACACGTTATACGAGTGATAACGTGAAAGCGAATGAACTGATGCAAGTTCAATTCATGGATAACCGTCAGTATCTCTACGAGGCAAGTTCCGGAGATGTATATACGGATAATGAGACTTCTGCTGAATCCTCTCGTAAACTGTGGAACCAAATCGTAAGTGAAGGTAAAGTAAAAGTGAAGAGTGCTAATGGTAGTAACAAATATATTACGATAACTGCTGATAGTGTACTCACTACAACCAGTGATGCAGCTACTGCTACTGCATGGACTATCGAGGATTATACGTTACACGCAGATCGTATTCAGACCAAGTTGGATCACAAAGCAGCTGCCGCTGCTGATCACGATTTCGGAGCGGAGATCAATACAATGGCCAAGGTACGCAATATGTTGGAAACGGAAGATTTCGACTATACTGAGATAGATATAGAGGATGTCTCGCCGTCCGAGCAGAAAGGCTTATATCGTTATGAATATCCGGATAGCAGAGGTACATTCTCTGTATATGATCAAGTTATTACGTCGCTTGAGCCGGGCTTCTACCGTTTGACCGTTCAGGCTTTGTATAAGTCCGCGCCGTCTCCGATAGATTGGCAGAACCATAGTAATGGCTTTGAGAGCGTGGTGGGATATGCTTACGCCAATGACTTCCAATATCCGATCAAGACGGTTTATGATGCGACAGGTCGCCGTGCAGTCACTTATGGCGCCGGAAAGAAAGACACTCTATGTGGTGGATATTATTACCCGGCAGACTTAGCTGCAGCAACGGACGCATTCATTGATCCTGAAACGTATAAACATGACTTGTATGTATATATTCCTGCCGATGAAGGAAAGACGACAGGTACGTTGCGTTATGGAATCAAGAATCCTTCTTATGTACCTGGCGTTTGGATGGCTTATAGTAACTTTAAACTGGAGAAGATAGCCCGTAAAGTATTTATCTTCAATGGTAATGAAGGAAGCAGTACTGTTTGGGACGAAAATACTAACTGGGAATATCAAGGAGTAACTCCTATATCGACACCGGGCGAGAAGAATGCTGTCGTTATTCAAAGTGACGTCGTAGTAGCCGGCGAGTTCAAGGTATATAGTATGACTATTGAAAACGGCGCGACGGTAACGATTGCTCCGGAAGGAGGTCTCTCTATAGGTGTCGGCGGTGTACATGGTGCAACGCGAAACAACCTTAAACTGAAAGCCAGCAAAACGGGAGGAAATGTTGGACAGACGGGTTACTTGCGTATTGACCCAGAATGCCCGGAGGATATCGAAATGCCGAATGCTACGGTTGAGTTATTCAGCACTGCGTATTGGAATAAAGCTGGTGGAGAAGATGCTCAATGGCAGATGGTCGGTGCTCCTATTTCTGATGCAGGTGTAGCTGCGAAAAGCGTTTATGCGAAGAGTTATGTGTATAGCTGGGATGAGTCGGCCAATGATTGGGTCAATAACCGCTTCAGTATGACGTTTGAACCCTTTGTCGGCTTCGAGACGACGCAGAATAAAGTAGCGAGTGGTGTAACGGCTGAATACAGCGGTCAATTGGTATCCGGTAGAGAGGTTATTCGTAAGAATCTCGCATATACAGATGCAGAACATGGCTACAACGCGTTGGCGAACAGTTTCGCCGCCCCGATGGCGATCGCTAATTTCCGTAGTACGGATTTCGTCAATGCGGAAAATACCATTTATATCCTCAATGCGGGAAGCAAAGCGCAATCTCTGGATCCGGAAGATGGATATGATGCTGCGGGACGCTTCTTCGATATCCCTGTTGGAAGTGCGGTGTCGATGGCTGCTTCGTTCGGTACGCCGCTGACCATTCCTTCTATGCAAGGATTCTTCGTGAAGGCAACCGGTTCATCTGCTAGTCTGGATATTGACTATAGTCGTTTGGTTTGGGACGTAGAATATACCGGTAGTGTGGTTAATAATCCGCTCCGTGCTCCGAAACGCAATGTCGCTAAGGAAGAGGATGAGGCCGGCTCTTTGCAAATGACGTTGTTTGCTAACGGCGAAGTGGATCATCTGTACGTGTTGGAGTCAGAAGATCGTCTGCCTGAGTTTGAGAACGGATACGATGCCCATAAGATGCTGAATCCGGGAATGAATATATTTGCCGTTGAAGCAGAAGATGAGTTAATCTCCGTTGATGCAACCAATAGTATTATAGGAACGCGCGTTGGCGTACGTACGGGAGAAGAGACCGCTTATACGTTAATCTTCAGCCATCTGAAGAGTTATGACGATTTAATGCTGTACGATGCAGAAACCGGTGACGAGGTGGATATCAACGAAGGTGCGATGTACACGTTCTTCGCTGAGCCGAATAGTGTTATTACGGAGCGCTTTGAGATTGTAGAACGTGAGGCTCCGAGCATCACTACCGGCGTAGATAACGCGGATACGAAAGTTAAGGTACATAAATTTATTAAGGACAACCAAGTATTTATCCTCAAGAACGGAGTCCTCTATAACACCATGGGCGCGATTGTGCGCTGACAATTCCCCTCGAGACGAGGGCAAGTTAAAGGAAAGGTAATAGTTTGAAAAAGGTAATTACAATAATAATCTGTTTGCTGTGTGCTCTTACTGCGTCTGCAGTAAGTTATGCTACGCCGTATAAGGGTTCCGGAAGGGGCTTTATCCATACGACGCTTCATAACTCTCAAAGCCACAGCAGTATCGGCAGTTCTACCGTTTTAGCGCAAGCGCCGGTAGCTGCCATCAGTTCAGTGAATAGCAGTAGAGGCATTTCGTCCTCTAATGTCTCCGTGACCCGTGTGCAGAGTGGTATTTATACCTCTGCATCTTCTATCAGTGGAGGTGTGACTACGTATGATTCCGGGCATTCGGGTCGGAAGGTAAGAAAATCACCTGTTCACCCGGGCAATCCTGACGACGATGAGTGTCCTGGATGTATATACGGTGACGATGGAACATGTATCATTTGTGGTCATGATCCTATGGATGGCTTGGACGACGATGGGGAATGTAGTGGACATTGCCACGGAGAATGTGACGAAGATGGTTGCCATTGTGTGCCGCTGGAATTCAATTGTGCAGTAGCACTCTTCATGACCGTGTTGGCTGCCGCTTATGCGCTGTACAAGCGGCGTGCCTCGCACCGAACGGTGATGTCCGTAATGGTCGCGAGATGCTCGCGGGATTGATCGCTAAGAGGTAGGGGAAAAACTCACAATAATCGATATGCGGCTAAAAAAAATAAATTTAGCCGCATTTTTTGCGGCTTAAATTTGCATATATGCCGCAAATGTAGTATCTTTGCAGCGAAAAGAGGATAGAGATGTCGTATTAAATACGACGGCAATAGACAAAGTGAGGGCGGCATAGAATGCCGAGGCAATAGACAAAGTGAAATGAATAATGAGAAATGGCATTGGCAGGAGTCAGGAACGGCATGGAGGGGTATAGGAATATACCATGTGACGCTAGTTGTGCCGAGCCGCGAAACTTTGTTGGGGAGATTGAAGATACCAGAAGATAATCCTGCGAAAGCATATGTTGAGCGAACGGATTTAGGGGAGAGTATCGTGAATGAGATTTACCAATTAGGGAAGATTCATACAGAGATCAGGATCCTTCAATTTTGTTTGATGCCTGATCATTTGCATTTTATTATTCATGTTACACGCCCGATGAAACTGAGTATTCGTCGGGTAATGCAGGCTTTCTGGCAAGGAGCAAAGCGAATAGGGAGAGCGTACACTTTGTCCGTTGTTTCGGCATTAAATGCCAAGTCAATTAACAAAGTAGATGAAGAATTACACGATGCTTTCCCGATTTTTACGGAGCAACCGTTTGTACGTCCTTTATCGCGGAAAGGGCAGTTGCAGACCATGTACCGCTATATACAAATGAACCCGCATCGTTTGGCAACGAAAAAGCTGAAACCAGGATATTTCTGTGTGCAGCGAGGTGTAGAGATCGGCGGGCGGAAGTATGATATAGTTGGTAATGCGGCGATACTGACCGCAGAGCGACATATGCCGGTACATGTGCGGCGAGTGATGGTAGAGGCGGCAGTGCATGGAGATGATACAGCGTTGAGGGATTATATGAACGCGTGTGTGCTGGCGGCAAGGGAAGGGGCTGTGATGGTATCGCCATTCATAAGCCCGGACGAGAAGCGTATACAGACGAAGTTGTTAGAAGAAGAACTGCCGTTTATATATATCGCAGATAATGGATTCGGGGAGTATTATAAGCCGGTAGATGTGTTGTTTGATGCGGTTGCCGCCGGGAAAGTGTTGATTCTGAGTCCATGGGAGTATGACCCGAAAAAGGGGCATGTGACAAGGGAGGAATGCGTGGTGATGAATAAGATGGCGGAGGAGATATGCGAGGGATTGGCGGGAGATGTCGTAAATACGACGGCAATAGACAAAGTGAGGGCGGCATAGAATGCCGAGGCAATAGACAAAGTATTACTTTAGCCCCTTCGCCCACTTGCGAAGATACGCGAACCACTCCTCAGCACTTGTTGCCACGGGGTGGTTTTCTTTTGTCGCTCCTACACAAGTTAAATAGAAATGTGCGTGGCACAATTTCGATTTTCGATTTTCGATTTTCGATTTTAGGAGGCAGAGGTTGTTGGATTTGTCGTGGACGAGGGCGCCCGCATATTCTTTGGGAATAAACACACCTAAACCAACCGTCTCTTTGGCGTACTTGGCGGAGTCGTTTACCGGCCAATCGGTACCAAAGGACACTAAGAGTGTCCCATTTGGTAATTGGAGATTGAAGATTGAAGATTGGTCATTTGCGCCTTTGGCGGGAATGGTCTGCACGCCCGTACAAAGTCCCTCTACCGCCTCGCTTACGCTTACATCGCACCGCATATCGCGATGACCCGCTTTCATCGTATAGCGCGTCATCATCTCTACCGCTTTGCCTTCTACCTCCCATCCCTTGACGGCTACCTCTATCGTAGCTTGGTCCTTTTTACTCGATACAATGCGTTGGCTTCGTTCGGCGACAGGCTCGATGTGCACTTGTTTCTTGCCGTTCCAGTATTTCACCGAACCCACGCCTACCGTTCCTGA
>Ga0310694_10007204_pt1 | contig 10468 bp, 10 predicted proteins | sample 174DNAGHGhighgp2_FD_203884 | JGI IMG/M metagenome (GOLD analysis project Ga0310694, IMG submission 203884) | Sheep rumen microbial communities from Palmerston North, Manawatu-Wanganui, New Zealand - 1742 DNA GHGhigh gp2 (v2) (version 2) | ecosystem: Host-associated > Mammals > Digestive system... | reverse complement strand
ACGATCTATATCGTTTATCTGGCCATTCTGCTTGTGGCGCTGATCGGCGTATTCAAATGCGTGCTGCCGGTAAGAAGAAACGCGGGGAGGCTGCGCAGAGGCATCCGGGCGCTGGAGGGCAGTACGGGAGATACGCGCCCCGTATGGCAGGACGTGCAGTTTCTTGGCCGCAGGATGCAGGGCCCGTGGAAACGCTTCCTGGTCAACGCCGCCCAATTGGACGCCAGGGGCCTCAACTGCAACGTGGAGGATTATATCAACGACGATACGGTGATTTACTCCGTCGGGCATACCCAACTGGCGGAAGTGGTGCCGGGTCTTTTGACCAGCCTTGGCATCCTGGGCACCTTTATCGGCCTGATGATGGGCCTTTCCGGCCTTCAGCGGGGCACAACGGATCAGCTGGTCAGCGGCATTTACGAGCTCATCAACGGCATGCAGGACGCCTTTGGCACCTCCATCGCCGGCGTCACCTGCTCGCTTTTGTTCAATATGCTCAACCGCACCGCGTACGGCAGCGCGACCCGGGCCATCGACGATTTCAACGACGCGTTTACCGACCTGGTCATGCAAAAGCCGTTGGATGACAGCGTGCAGATGATCTGCCAGCAGGAGGATCAGGCCGCCATGATGCGCCGGATGGGAAGCGAATTGTCCGCCCGGGTCAGCGAAGGCATCCTTTCCTCGGTCGAGCAGTCTCTGACTCCGGTGGCTCAAAGCATGAACCAGTTTATTCTGGGCCAGACCAAGGCGCAGATCGACGGGGTGAACAATATTGTCAGTCAGTTTGTCGCTCAGATGAACCATTCTCTGGGCGGTCAGTTTACCCAGTTGGGCCAGACCCTGACGCGGGTCAATCAGTCCCAGGCGGTGAGCAGCGAATCGCTGGAGCGCACCATGGCTGCGGCGGATCAGATCCTCAGCGGCATGAATCAGCTGCAGTCGGTGACTCAACGGGTGATGCAGCGGTTCGACGCCTATATTTCCACCCTGGAACAGGCCCAGGAAAACAGCGGCGCTTTCCTGACCCATGGTTCTCAGGTGCTTTCCGGCATGATTACCGCTTCCCGGGAACAGGAGGCGTTTTTGCGCAGCATGAAGGATGCCCAGGCGGATCTGCAAAAAACCATGCAGGAATACGCCGTATGGAGCACCGGCGTGCTCAATACCGTGCGGGAGCAGAACGACGGCGCCATCAACGCCGCCGGGCAGATCAGCAGGCAAATGGACGCTTCCGGCAGCAAGCTGGCCGAAACATACGCGGCCTTTGTTGAAAATATTTCTACCGGCTTTTCCCGGGCGCTGGGCATGTTTGACGAAAACGTTCATTCCGTGCTCAAGACCATGGGCGAAAAACTGGAAGAGCTCAAGGCGCTCTCCAGCCAGGCGCCGGATCAGGCCCGCCGCTATCAGCAGGAAACGGAAGGCTGCATCACCGCCATTTCCGGCCTGCAGCGGGCTTTGGCCGATATGACCGCCGCGCTGCAAACAAATACGGAGGGCAAGTGATATGAGCAGCCTGACGCGCAGACGGTCCCGCAGGAGAGACAGGGGCGGCGACGGCGGCTCCCATTGGATATCTTATTCCGATATGATGGCATCTTTGATGATGATGTTCGTGCTGGCTGTGGTGGTGGTGCTCTATCAGCTGTCCCTGCAGGGGGACGCCCTGAAAGTGCAGACGGACCTGGTCAACGAGCAGCAGGTGGAATTGGATAAGGCCACCATCGCATTGGTACAGCGGGAGGATGAGCTCAAGGAAGCCAACGCCACCCTGGTGGGCAAGCAAAAGGAGCTGGCTGCTATCCAGATCCAGTTGGATCAGCAGGAAAACGACCTGCACGCCGCCCAGTCCGCCCTGAAAACCAAGGAAGAAGAGCAGGCGCTGCTGCAATTGGCCCTGCAGGAGCAGGCGGACAAGCTGGCCGCCATGCAGACCGTGCTGGATGCCCAGAAGGCGGAGATGCTCACCTACCAGCAGCGCATCGACGATATGATCGGCGTGCGCACCAAAATCATTCAGGAATTGAGTCAGGCCCTCGCCCAAGCCAATCTGGCCGCCAAGGTGGATTCGGCCACCGGCGATATTGTGCTGGAGAGCACGGTGTTCTTTGAATCCAATTCCAGCACCATCAAACCGGAAGGACAGCAGCTTTTGAGCCGTTTCCTGCCGGTATACCTGGGCGTGCTGATGCGCAGGGAATATGTGGACTACGTGGGGGAAATCATTATTGAAGGCCATACCGACGATCAGGGCGCATACATGACCAACCTGAAGCTGAGCCAGAACAGGGCACTGTCCGTGGCGGAATACTGCCTGTCTATCCTGAACAGGAGCCAGTCGGCCACCTTCCAGCAGCTGCTGACCGCCAAAGGACGCAGCTTCTCCGATCTGATCCGCAATGCGGATGGCTCGGTAAACCGTACCGCCTCCCGCCGGGTGGAGTTCAAATTCCGGTTGAAGGATCAGGAAATGATCCAGGAAATGAACAAAATCCTTTCCCAGATGGAATAAACCAAGGAGGTTCAGGTTGAAAAAAACGGCCATTGCACTGATGATCCTTCTGATCGCCGCCGCCGGCGTTGCAGGCTGGGGCCTGACGCACACCAACCTTCTTGTGATCGGAAAGGGCGTGCAGATTTCCCGGGCAGATCAGCGGCTGGAAGAGTTTAACGCGCTGAAGGAAGCGGTGAAGAACCAAAGCCTGCTGGGCACCAGGGTCAAAAGCGGCGAAATCGGCGAAGCGGGGGAATACAGCTATTTCGTTTACACCCTTCGCCTGAAAAACGAAGGCCTGGTGGATGCGGAAATGGTGGAGGTACAGATCGCGCCGCTGAGCCAGGACGTGCTGTTTTATGGGGAAACGGGCGAGGTCGTAATCAAAGCGGGGGAAACCCGGGATGTCTGGTGCGTGCTTTTGACCCAGGGCCAGCCGCATCCCGTGCGGGATATTTATGTGACGTACTATCTGTGGGGGCACCCGCAAGAGGTGAAATATACCTATGAAGACAATTCGTAAATACCTGATTGCGCTGATCCTTTTTTCGGCGCTGTTTTTGCATGCCGCTGCGGCGGAGGAAGACGCTTTTTCGCCGGCGCATGAGTTGCCCGACGGCTTTTGCTACGTACACGAATTGATCCCGGATGTGATCCTGGATATCCGTTACGCCGGGGAGCACAACTTCGTGGGCGGCGTGATCGACGGCTACGAAGCGCCCTTTGCCATCATGACGGAAAAGGCGGCGGAGAAGCTGAAGGAAGCGGCGGACGAACTGCGGGAGAAAGGCTTCCGCGTCAAGATATTCGATGCTTACCGGCCGCAAAGCGCCGTCAGGCATTTCGTTCGCTGGGCCCAGGATGAAAGCGACAAAAAAATGCAGGCGGAGTTTTATCCTGATTACAAAAAGAAAATTCTTTTGGTGGATCAGGGATACATCGCCCGCAATTCCAGCCATTGCCGGGGCAGCGCCATTGATATGACGCTGACGGATATGGAAGGCAACGAACTGGACATGGGCACGGGCTTCGACTATTTCGGGGCCCTGGCCTGGCACGGAGCCAAGGGAATCACTAAGGAGCAGGAGCAAAACCGGCTGCTGCTCAGGGAAACGATGGAAAACCACGATTTTCGCTGCTTTGCCCACGAATGGTGGCATTATCGGCTGATCAGCGAACCCTTCAAAACGGGATTTGATTTCCCGGTAAAATAGACGCAGCCCCCTCAAATGCATAAAACTGTCCGCCCCGGCGCACAGTAAAAGCAGGATGGAGGGGCATTTTTATGCAGATTCGTACGGACCTTGCAATGGAATCCTCCGGAGGGGCTGAAGGACTTCCGGGAATCAGCACCTGTACAAGACAGCTGGACGGCCTGGAGGAAACGGTGGTCACCGTGTCGTCGCCGGAGGCGGCCAGAGCGCTGGACAAGCCCTGCGGCCGGTATGTTACCCTGTCCCGGGGTGATTTGATTCATGCGTCGCCGGAGGATCGGCTCCATTTGTCCCGGGCCGTTGCTGCGGCCATCCGGGATATGCTGCCGGAAACAGGGGATTTGATGGTTGTGGGCCTGGGCAACCGGCATATCACCGCCGACGCTTTGGGCAGCCGCGTGATCGACGATCTTTTGATCACCCGCCACATGAAGGAAATCACCCAGATGCCGCTGCGGGGAAAGCTGCGGGGCGTGTGCGCGGTTGCGCCGGGGGTGCTGGGCGTAACGGGCATGGAGACGGCGGAGATGGTGCACGGCATCGTGGAAAGGGTGCGTCCCGCGGCGGTGATCGCCATCGACGCTTTGGCCGCCCGGGCCAGCAGCCGCATTTGTTCCACGGTGCAGATCACCGATACCGGCATCCGTCCCGGCAGCGGCGTGGGCAACCATCGGGTAGGTCTGACGCGGGATACTTTAGGGGTGCCGGTGATCGCGGTAGGGGTGCCTATGGTAGTGTACGCCGCGGTGATCGCCAGAGACGCCCTGACCCTGCTTTTGCAGGACATTGGTCTTGACGGGCAGGAACATATGGATGCGGTGGAGCAGCTGGTAGGCAAAGCGGCCAGGGAGGGCCTTGGCGATATGGTGGTGACGCCCCGGGAAGTGGATGAGATGGTGGGCCAGGTGTCCCGCATCCTGTCCGACGGGCTGAATATCGCGCTGCAGCCGCAATTATCCGAGGAAGAAATTTTTCTTCTTTCGCATGACCGGATGTAGTCCCGCATACACTGTATACGGGGTGATTGCATGAATGGAAAAAAACGCAGGATCATCTGCTGGATGGTCCTGTTTGCATTGGCGCTTTTCCCGCTTGCAGGCGGCGAAGAGGATGGGGAGGATGGGTTCAGCCTGGAGGTGGTTTCTGTTGCCGCTGCCCAAAGGCCGCAGCGGCGGGTATATATTTACCATACGCACACCCATGAGGCCTATGCGCAGGACCCGGACGATCCGTACCGCCCAACGGAAAAATGGCGCACGGCGGATGAGAATTACAACATGGTCCGGGTGGGAAAAGAACTGGCGGAGCATCTGCGTGCCGCCGGGGTTTTTGTGACGCACGACACCACGGATTATGAGATGCCGCGTTTGTCCACGGCATATTCCAGGTCGCTTTCCGGCATCGAGGCAGCCGCTGCGGAAGGGTACGATCTGTACCTGGACATTCACCGGGACGCCTATTCCAAAGGCAACGGCCCCAATACCGTTTCCGTTGACGGCCGGGACGCCGCCCGCGTGCTTTTTCTTATCGGCCAGGGCAGCGGCAGCGCGCTGGATGAAAAGCCCGACTGGCAGCAAAACGAAAAAGCAGCGCTTATGATCGCGGGCTTCATGAATGAGCGCGTGGAAAATATGTGCCGCGGCGCCGCGCTGAAATCGGGCCGGTACAATCAGCAGGCGGCGTCGCCCAGCATGCTCATCGAGGTGGGCAATAATCTCAACACCCTCGGGGAAGCCCTGCTCGCCACCGCGCCCCTGTCCGTGGCCATCTGCCGGTATTTCGACTGTCTGGACGCCCTTCCCTGATTCGTTGCAATTTCCTTTCCGCCATGCTATAATGAAAAGGGGAAAGGAGGAAGAACCGTGAGGAATTACTCGCTGCGGGAAATGCGCAGGGAATATGCATGGAAGCTCAGGCAAATCAAAACGATTCTGCTCTCTTTTTTTGCCGCCGCGGTCATCTTCTTCTGGATCCTCTATATCCGAAAGGGAGAGCATACGCCGGCGGACATATGGTTTTTCGCAGGTCTGCCCGTGGCCGTCGGCGCGTTCGTGATGGGGCTGTACATGGTGCTGACAGGAGAAGGCTGGCTGCGGAGGCACACCCCCTTCGGCCAGGCCCTGTCCCGCCTTGGCGACGCGCGCCAGATTGAAAAACAGATTGATCTGGAAGCGGCGGGCGCGCTGCCCTATGATTCCGTTTTTCTGCTGCGCTCCTTCCTGATTCTGTATCTGCCTTACAAGCCCGGCAAAGGCCCCGCCATGGTGGCGGCCCGGCCCTATGCCGCCGACAGGATCGACCGGGTGGCGTTTTCCCGGGCCGGCAAGGAAGCTTTAGCCATGACCGTATTTGCCCTTGGGGAACAGGAACAGGTGCTGCTTCACGCCGGCGAGGAAGCCCGGGCCGTGCTGGAATGGATCAATACACAGGGGATTAAGACGACATGGAACAACTGAATTCATTTTCGCCCATCGGTATGTTTGACAGCGGCGTGGGCGGCATCAGCGTGCTCAGGGAAGCCATGCGGCAGCTGCCTGCCGAGCGCTTCATTTTCTTTGGCGATACGAAAAACGCCCCTTACGGCACCAAGACCCGGGAGGAGGTATTGCTGCTTTCCCGCCGGGCCGTGGATATGCTGATAGGAGAAGGCTGCAAGGCCATTGTGATCGCCTGCAATACCGCCACCAGCGCGGCGGCCGCGGCGCTTCGCGCGGAGCATCCTTCTCTTCCTATCATCGGGATGGAGCCGGCCCTGAAGCCTGCGCAGCAATTGCACCGGGACGGCATCGTGCTTTCTCTGGCTACTCCCGGCACCATTGCCGGGGAAAAGTATGCCCGGCTGTATTCCCTTTACGGCGACGGCGTGGTTTCGCTGCCCTGCGGGGGGCTGATGGAATTCGCGGAACGCGGCGAAATGGACGGAGAGAAGCTGCACGGCTTTCTTGCCGGTCTGTTTGCTCCTTATGCGGATAAAAAGGTGGAAGCGGTGGTGCTGGGCTGCACGCACTATGTGTTTTTGAAGAACGCTATTTCCCGGCACTTTCCCGGCGTGCCCCTGATCGACGGGAACGAGGGCACGGTAAGGCAGCTGCGCAGACGGCTGACAGAAGAAAATCTGCTGTGTTCTGAAGATCGGCAAGGCGGCGTCCGGCTGCTTTCTTCCGGAGGGGAAGAAGCGGTGCGAAGAATGCGGATGCTGCTGGAAACGAAATAAAAAAGCGTGACTTTCTTTTCCGACCGTGCTATAATCCCTGCGGACGGTGAAAACCGCCGTGCCAAAGCTACGACAGGAGTATGATTTATGCGAATCAAAATCACCTCAGACAGCACCTGCGATCTTTCTCCGGAATTATTGGAGCGCTATGATATCACCCTGACGCCTTTGACCGTCATCAAGGACGGCAAGGCCTTTATCGACGGCGTGGATATTACGCCCAGGGATATTTTCGCTCATGTTGAACGGGGCGGCGCCCTGTGCTCCACTTCGGCCGTGAACGTGGATACCTACGCGGAACTGTTTGAAAAGCTGTCCCGCGAATACGACGAGGTGATCCATATCAACATCGGCTCCCTCTTTTCCGCCTGCTATCAGAACGCCTCCATCGCCGCGTCGAAGTTTCAGAATGTGCACACCGTGGACAGCATGAACCTGTCCACTGGTCAGGGCCATCTGGTGATCGAGGCGGCGCAGCTGGCCAAGGAAGGCAGAAACGCCATGGAGATATGCAGCCATCTGAACGAAATGCGTAACCGTGTGCAGGCCAGCTTTATTCTGGACAGGCTGGATTATATGCAGAAGGGCGGCCGCTGCTCCGCGGTGGTGGCTCTGGGCGGAAAGCTGCTTAAAATCAAGCCGATGATCGCCGTAAAAGACGGTACCATGGGCATGGCCGACAAATATCGGGGCAAGTTTGAAAAGTGCGTGGAAAAATACGTGAAGGACTGCCTCAAAGACCGCAAGGACCTGCGGCTGGACCGGGTGTTTATTACCCACACCTGTCTGGACCCGGCGCCTGTCCAGGTGGCGAAGGAAACCATCCAAAAGTACGCCAATTTTCTGGAAATCCATGAAACCTTTGCCGGCTGCACCGTGTGCTGCCACTGCGGCCCGGGCACCCTGGGCGTGCTGTTCATCACCAAATGATTATGGGGACAGGCGGCCTGGAATAAGCTGGAAAACCGGAAAAAAGAAAATTTTTTTCCGAAAACCCCTTGCATTTTCCCTTGGGCTTTGCTATAATGTACAAGCTGCTTGAGAGAGCAGCCTGTGCGCCCTTAGCTCAGCTGGATAGAGTGTTTGACTACGAATCAAAAGGTCGTGGGTTCGAATCCCCCAGGGCGCGCCAGGAAAATCCTTGCAAATCAATGGTTTGCGGGGTTTTTTTTTCGAGCGTTTTGCAGTTTGTGCCGTTTTGTGCAGCTTTCGGGGGGCACTTCCAGTACGACTGGCGCTTCTTTTTTTGTTTTCCATCGTTTTGACCGATGTTGTGATACAATATATCAGAAGGGATGAAAGGAGGGAGGAAGAAATGAAGCAGGCGGCGAAGCAGATCGTTTTCTGTGCGTTGGCGCTGATTCTTTTTTGCGCTGTATGCCGGATTACCGTATTCCGTACCTATACCGCCCATATCCCGGTTCATCCCGCATGGGAAAACGAGCGCCGCGAGACTGGACGCGGGCCGCGGATCGAAACGGACGCAGAGATCCTGCGCCTGGGGGAGGAAACCTGGCGCGGCGGGTATGTGAGCGTGCCCGTTCATCCCGACCATGCCGGCAACGCGGACCTGAGGCTGTTGGACCAGAATGGGGAAGAGCTTGCGCTTCATCCGCTGCGGGTGGACGCCCTGGGCACGGTATATGACCTGCAGTCGGGCGGCTTCACGGGAGATACAGCCGTACTGATCGCGGTGACGGCGTTCTGGCTGACGGTCAGCGCCATCATGCTGTGGCATTATTCCCGGGCGAAGGGTGCCGCTTATTACGCCTATTCCACCATCTATTTTGCCGGCTTTTCCCTGTTTTCCCTGGCCAGCGGCGCGCTGATGCTGCGGGTCACGGTATCCCATCTGCTGCAGCCCGCATCCTTCAGCATGTTTGCGGCATATGACGTCATCAACGGGGCAAGCAAACAATTCATGCTTTTGACCATGCCGGCGATGATGCTCTTCGCGCTGGCCATGGCTGTGAGCAATATTGCGCTGCTGAGGCATGAAAGAGTGCGGCTGCAAAATGTATTGGGCCTTTGTGCGGGCATGCTGCTCATGGCGGGCGAAGTGGTGGGGCTGATGCTGTTTTTACAAAATTTTTCCGGTTCTGAGTGGCAATTCAGGATAAAAAACACGTTGGAAAACGTTTATGCTACGGTGTTTGTTTATTTTGAGTGTATGCTGACGGGGTCCGTGATCTGCGGGATCAGGGCGGCGCGGCATCAGCCGGAGATGAACAAGGACTGCATCGTCATTCTGGGCTGCTGGTTCCGAAAAGACGGATCGCTTCCGCCGCTTTTGCGGGGCCGGGTGGACCGGGCGCTGGCATTCTGGCGGATGCAGAAGGAAAAAACGGGGAAAGAGGCCTTCCTGATTCCTTCCGGCGGGCAGGGAAGAGATGAATCCATGCCGGAGGCCGAGGCTATGCGGCGGTATCTCGCCGCCCAAGGCGTGCCGGAGGACAGAATCTATCCGGAAACCCAATCGGCAAACACCTACCAGAATATGGCGTTTTCCAAAGTGATCGCAGAGGAAATCAGCCCCGGGGGAAAGACCGTTTTTGCTACCACCAATTACCACGTGTTCCGCAGCGGCATTTGGTCCAATCTGGCTGGTCTGCACGCGGAGGGCATTGGCGGAAAAACCAAATGGTGGTACTGGCCCAATGCCTTTATGCGGGAGTGCGTGGGGCTGATGCGGAAAAGATGGAAGCAGGAAATACTGCTGCTGGTGCTCCTGGTTGCGTTTTTCGGGGCACTGTCCATGGTGCTGGGATGAAGGAGGAAGCATGAACACGGAAGAAGAAACAGAAAAACTGCTGGACGAAATATACTGGGTAATCGACCCGCTCCCGCGTCAGGTGCCGCCCGACAGCGAAGGGCAGTATTTCGCCGTAGAAAGGGAATGGCTGAAAACACCGCATAACACCGCGCTCCGGCGTCGGTTCCTTGCCATCCTGCTGAAGCTGAACTGCTATTTTGACCTGGCGGCGCAATGCCTGAACCGAGGCGGCTATGTGCTCAATCCCGCGCCGGAAACGCTGGGGAAATGGGTACTGGATGGCGCAAATAGCCTTACTATCCTTTTCCCCTTGCAGCACAGCCTGTTTACGTTGTACAGCGGCGATGCCTGCATGGCCGTTCACGCGCCGTCTGATGATTTGCTGGAATTGCTGCGCTGTCTTGTTCCATCGGAGGGCATGTTTCTCTGGCAGCCGCCGCAAGCCCGATAAAAACAGAGGAAAGCAGACTTTCCTCGCCGAACAAGCAATGTTCCGTGCTTTGCGCATTGCGCGGAGCGCTGGTAATGATAAGGAGGAATATCCATGACCAAACGACTTGTATCCCTGGTTCTTGCCATCATCATGATGATGGCCGTCGCGCTTCCTGCCGTGCTGGCGGAAGATGACACGCCCGACCCCCACGCCGGTTACTATTACGTGAAAACGGAAAACGGCAAAGGCCTGAACGTGCGTGACCGCATCAACGGCAAAGTGGTGGGCTCCCTGAAATACGGCACCCGCATCCACGTGGATTCCTTTACCACTCCCC
>Ga0310694_10007202_pt1 | contig 10469 bp, 10 predicted proteins | sample 174DNAGHGhighgp2_FD_203884 | JGI IMG/M metagenome (GOLD analysis project Ga0310694, IMG submission 203884) | Sheep rumen microbial communities from Palmerston North, Manawatu-Wanganui, New Zealand - 1742 DNA GHGhigh gp2 (v2) (version 2) | ecosystem: Host-associated > Mammals > Digestive system... | reverse complement strand
CAGACATTATACCGGCCAATGAATATCAAATGGTCGGCGAACCGACATTAAGTCATACACGGCTGAAGATATACGGTCAGGACAAAGCAATAAACAGAGTGGACACGTTGTACACGGAAGCAAGAGTTTTGACGGAGGTATGCGATACAGCCAAGGTGCGCCTTGCTTTGGATATCCCTGCAGAAATGCGGGCGGAAAGAGACAGTGTTGACCTTTGTATCATCACGGAGCGTTTCACGGAGAAGAAGTTCACCATTCCCGTTCACATCGCGAATGTCCCTGCCGGATATACCATGCGTCTCTTCCCTCCTGAGGTAGATGTCAATGTGCGTGTCGGTATCAGTCATTTTGCCGATGTGCAAGCCAATGACTTGCGTGCCGTATGTGTGTACTCGCCTGAATGGAAAGACAAACTGGATGTCGAATTACATTATACCAATCCGTTTATCACTGCCGCCTGGACCTATCCTGCCGCAGTGGAATATCTGTTAATAGAACAATGAGGAAGATTCAAATGGTTGACCTGCAGTCGCAGTATCTGCGCATCAAGCAGGAGATCGATGCGGGTATTCAGGAAGTGCTGAATACTGCTGCGTTTGTGAAAGGACCCAAAGTGACTGAGTTCCAGACCCATCTGGAGCAATATACTGGTGCCAAGCATGTCATCAATGTAGGTAACGGAACCGACGCGCTGCAAATAGCGCTGATGGGATTGGGTCTGAAGCCGGGAGACGAGGTGATCACCCCTACTTTCACTTTCATCGCGACAGCGGAAGTAGTTGCATTACTGGGTTTGACGCCGGTGGTGGTAGATGTGGAATGGGAGACGATGAACATAGATATTGAGGCCGTTCGTCGTGCCATTACTCCCCGTACGAAAGCGATTGTACCGGTTCATTTGTTCGGTCAGTGCGCCAACATGGAGGCGCTGATGAAACTCGCAGAAGAGCATCATTTATACGTAGTGGAAGATGCCTGTCAGGCTATCGGAGCGCAGTACACGTTTTCTAACGGAGAGACCAGACAGGCCGGCACTATCGGTCATATCGGTTGCACATCCTTCTTCCCGTCCAAGAACCTGGGATGTTACGGAGACGGAGGTGCTATCTTTACCAACGACGATGAGCTGGCTGCCAAGATGCGTGCGATCGCGAATCACGGAATGGTTGTTCGTTATTATCACGATATGATTGGCGTGAATAGTCGTTTGGACAGTATTCAGGCGGCTGTATTGGATGCCAAACTACCCCATTTGAACGAATATATCCAGGCTCGGCAGAAAGCCGCTGATTATTATGACAAGACCTTCCGGGGAAATGACAAACTGCTTATACCCGGTCGTGATGCCCACTCTACACACGTATTCCATCAATATACCTTACGCGTTATTGGCGCTGACCGTGACCAGTTGCGGGAAAAACTGGCGGAACGTGGCATTCCGGCGATGATTTATTATCCCGTGCCTCTCCATCAGCAAAAAGCGTATCTCGATCCGCGTTATAAAGACGGCGATTTCCCTGTCGCAGAACGCCTGTCGGCTTGCGTGCTCTCTTTACCTATGCATACCGAATTGGACGATGAGCAGTTGGCATATATCACGTCAAACATATTGGATTTAATCGGATAAATTATGCAAAAAGTCGGCCTTCAGCAAAACATCACACAGACGACCAAACTGTCGCCTACACAGATTCAAGTGATTCGAATGCTTGAGTTGCCTTCCATTGAACTCTGTAAACGCATCAACGAAGAGTTGCAGGAGAATCCTGCCTTGGAGGAAGGATGCGATGAGATAGCTGCTCATGACACCCCGGAATCGTTCGATGAATTCGACGAGAATTATATGCCGGATGATGGCTATGATGACGGACGACAGAAGGACCCGCTCCAAAACGAAGATTTCAACTACGAGCAATATATTTCGGATGATGAGACGCCGAGTTATATGCTTCATCAGCAGTACAGCCCCAGCGATGAAGATACCCGCGAAGTACCTATTATCGGAGGGAGCAGTCTGATTGAGGAACTGAAATCCCAAGTCTATCTGACCAACATGACCAAACCCCAACGGCACATTGCCAAATGGGTACTGGGTAATATTGATGACGACGGATATCTGCGTCGCTCGACAGAACAACTGGTGGATGATCTGATGTTCCAGGAGCAACTCTCGATCACCGACGAGGAGATGGAAGATATCGTGCGACAAATCAAGCAGTTTGATCCTCCCGGTATTGCGAGTGCCAACCTGCAGGAATGTCTGTTGACGCAACTCCGCCGCAAACCGCAAACAGAGTCCGTCATTCTGGCCACTACTATCTTGGAGCAGCAGTTTGAGGCTTTCTCCAAGCATCATTTCGATAAGATTATACAACGTGTCGGGTGTACCGACGAGCAGTTTCAGTCGGCCGTGCAGGAAATCATACACCTGAATCAAAAACCGGCTAATGCATTTACCGGTTCCGTGTATGAGTCACAACGCGAAACGATCATTCCGGACTTCACCATCGAAGAGCGCGATGATGAACTGTTTGTCGTACTGAATACGGGCGATATTCCGGAACTGCACGTGAGCCGTGAATACAGTGATATGCTGACTAAGTATTCCTCCATGCCGAAAAATGCGGAGACGCGTAATGCCACTCAGTTTATTCGTCAGAAACTGGATTCTGCAAGATGGTTTATTGATGCCATCAAACAGCGTAATGAGACGTTAATGAAAACAATGACGGCTATCTTGCGCTTCCAATATGATTTCTTTTTGGACGGTGAAGAGACAAGTTTGAAACCGATGATTCTGCAAGATATTGCAGATCGGACAGGATATGATGTATCCACTATCTCACGGGTAAGCAATAGTAAATACGTGGCTACCCGGTTTGGTGTATACCCGCTCAAATATTTCTTCTCTGAATCCATGACGAATATGGAAGGGGATGAGATATCCACGCGAGAAATAAAGAAGATATTACAGGAACTGATTGATAATGAGGACAAACGTAATCCGCTGACAGACGACCAGTTGGTTGCTTTAATGAAAACCAACGGATATGCGATAGCACGTCGTACCGTCGCCAAATATCGCGATCAATTAAATATACCTGTTGCGCGAATGCGCAAGACGCTATGAACAAAGCGCTTGATATAACAGCAAAAGTCCTGAGCACTCTGCTCTACCCGCTTTTTATTCCTACATACGGTATAGGATTGTATTGTTATGTTTTTATGCGCGCATATCCCTTACCGTTGGTTTGGCCACTCGTTGCCATCATCGGCACGTTTATCCTGACATGTATTCTTCCTGTTACTGCGATTTGGATTATGATTCGCCGCGGTGATGTCACGGATCTGCAGATTAACGATGCCGGAGAACGAACCATGCCCTATATCTATGCAGTGTTAGGTTTCAGTTTCTGGTGTTATCTGATGATTTCCATCTTGCATGTCCCGCTCTATATCGGTTTGGTAACCATTGGCGCATCTCTCGCTATCGGCATCATCACGCTGATTAACCGGAAATGGAAGATCAGTGCCCATCTGACGGGAATGGGTGGTTTGCTAGGAGGTATAATGGCTTATTATTTGGGAATAGGCATGATGCCGAATTGGGGGCTGTTGAGTGTATGGCTCTGCTTGTCTTTGGCGCTAATGTTCGCGCGCGTACGCCTGAACGCCCATACTCCTGCACAAGTGAGTGCGGGTTGGTTACTGGGTATCGCGTGTACATTTATCCCTTATTGCATCTATCATTATGCGGCGTAGTATTCGAATATATGTTCTGTTAGCGATGCTGGCTGCCTGCATTCAGTTACAGGCTCAGACAACGCTCAGCGATGAGGCACGGCTGTCCCTGCTTACATGCACGCCCGGCACTGCGCTCTACGAGCGATACGGACATACGGCGCTGCGTGTCTATGACCCGGTCAATGATATTGATATTTCTTTTAACTACGGGTTGTTCGATTTCAACACGGACCATTTCTACTGGAAATTCGTAAAAGGGGAAACATGGTATCAGTTAGGCGCTTCATCCACAAAATGGTTCATGTTCGAGTATGAGTCGGCAGATCGTCCTGTGTATGAGCAGGTATTAAATCTCACCCCGGAGCAACGTGAGGCGATATGGCTGGCTTTGGTGGAGAATTACCAACCCGAGAATCGGTATTACTTGTATAACTTCGTTTTTGATAACTGCGCCACAAGACCTTATCTGCTGATTGCCAACGCTTTAGGTGATACAATCATCTCGGATTATGTCGGTTATACCGGGCAGACTTACCGTCGTTTCATACGCCATTATACCGGTGCCTGGTCATGGGAGAATGCAGGAATCAACTTGCTCTTCGGTCCCAAAGCCGACCGTCAAATGCTTTCCGGACAACGGTTGTTCTTACCGGAGGAATTGATGCTTTTCATGCAATCAGCACATTTGAAGGACAATACTCCTTTGGTCCGCGAAAGTTATATAGCTCCCTTCGATTCTGTTCATACACCTTGGTACGCTTCGTGGCCGGTGGGGTTAGCCCTCTTCTTCATGGCGATGATGCTCGTCAGTATCTATGACCGAAAACGCCAAAAATGGTCATGGTGGGCAGATATCATCGTGCTTGTCCCTTATGTGATGCTGCTTGTCATCGTCACTTTCCTGACGTTTTTCTCATGCCACCCGCTTGTTGGTTTCGGATGGCGTTTACTCATTATTCCAATCACTCATTTATGCGCAAGACTTATTTATATATTACGCTGATAGTTAGTTCATTATCCGTCATGCTTTCCGCTGCGCCCCGTTTGACAGTGGTAGCCGTTGTGGACGGATTGACGACGGAAAACATGGCCATGTTACGCTCCTATTGGCAGCAAGGCGGATTACGCACACTTAGCGAGGAAGCGTTTCAGACCACTATCGCATACCCGCATTTGGTATACGGAGGAAATGAAACGACAGCAACACTGATGACCGGTGTATCGCCGGATAGGCACGGATACACCATGGATACCTATTTCATGCGTCGTGACCGTAAGTTGCACACCATGCTTGAAGACGAATCGGTGCAGGGAATAGGTACTAAACAGCGTTTCTCGCCGCGAGCCTTGTTGTCACAAACACTCACGGACAATATGCGTCTGTTATATCCGAATGCCAAGATCTACGCGATAGGTATACACCCGGAGACGACGGTCTTGTTGGCAGGACATGCCGCGAACGCGTGCTGCTGGCTGGATGTCAATAACCAGCAATGGGTGGCAACGGCCGCTTATAGCGAAGGCCTTCCGGAAGCTGCATATAGCCAGAACCAGAGTGGTCGTATCGCCACATTGGCGGCACGAATGTGGTTGCCGCGTATGGATATTCCGGCTTATAACAACCCTACTCCGCAAGAACGCAAGAAAGGATTCTCGTATGAAGTCGGAGAGGTGCTTGCACACGCTCCGGAGGCTAATACTTTGGTTATCGAGTTGGCTCTCGCTTTGCAACAGGCCGAGAAAATGGGCACGGACGCCACGCCGGACCTGTTAATGCTCCAATTGAATACGCTAAGCCCCACCGCGCAGTCAGACCGTATCGCGAGCGCCGAACACGAAGATATGTACTTGCGGCTCAATCAAGACCTGGGTTACCTCATGAACCAATTGGATAAACGAATCGGTAAAGCTAATTATCAGGTGCTGGTTATCGGTCGGCCGATATTGGGTATAGACGCACAAACGCTGACCGATATTCATATGCCGGTTCAGCAATTCAACGTGGATAGGGCGGCGGCCTTGACCGGCACGTACCTGATGGCCTTGTATGGCCACGAACGTTGGGTGGATGGCGGATACGGACAATCGATTTACCTGAATCGCACACTGATTGAGCAAAAAAGGATGAGTCTGGAGACCATCCAGCGGCAGGTAGCCAATTTCCTGATGGATTTCGAAGGAGTACAGATTGCCATGCCGGGATACGAGGCCATGCAGTACCCCTTGTTAGGTTCGACGCTTTGTAAAAAACATATCGGAGATGTGGTGTTCTTGTTACAACCCGGGTGGCAACTCATGCGGGATGACAAACGCGCCATTGACCGGGTCATTGAAGACAACCCCACCTCGCCGCTTCTGTTATGGAGCGGTACCGTGCGTTCGATGCCTCAAGGAACGCTCGATGCAACGGATGTAGTGAATTTAATCATTAATCAATAATATAAAACATGATCTATCACGAGATTAAAGTTAGTTATGAACGCCAAACGGGCGAAGACAACCCGGGCAAAGTAAAAGAGATTTATCTCATTGACGGCGCAGTCAGTTTCGCGGACGCGGAAAACTGTCTGATGGCGGAAATAAAACCGTTCATCTTCGGAGACTGCGAAGTACAAAGTTGCAAACGGAGTCAGTTCTTTGACGTATTTCCGAATGAAGGCGGCGAATATTGGTACAAAGCCCGCGTGGAGATGATTACGATTGACGGCGACAAAGAGACACGCAAGAATCAGTCCTTCCTGGTACAAGCCAACATGTTAGACGATGCTGTTTTTGCCCTCAAGCAGGCACTCAAATCGTATGATTGCGAGATTATCTCCATCGCCAAAACACCGATAATGGATATTTTGCACGCTGTTCATTAATGCCGCTGCAGTTTGACATAAAAGCGATCATCAAACGCAAAGCTCCCAATGCCCGCGTTCCGAATTTCCTGGTTCGCTATTTGGAGCGGATCGTGCATGTCAAGCAAATGAATGCGTTCTTGCGTGTACACACGACGGAACGGGATTACGAGTTCATTCAACTCGTTTTGGATGAGGAATTAGGTTGCACAGCCTCTATTGACGGCACAGAAAATATACCTGCGGAAGGGAATCCGGTCATCTTCGTTTCAAATCACCCGCTGGGTGGCCTTGACGGAATGATTATTGCCCAAATGATTCATAAATGCCGCAACGAACGTTCGCTTAAAGTCATTGTCAATGAACTGCTTATGTTCATGGAGCCTATTGCTGACTTATGGGCACCTGTCAACAAAGTGGGTCATCTGAGCAAAGAACAGGCCGCCGAGCAACAACGCATGTGGGAGTCGAAGGTAGACGTACTTACTTTCCCTGCCGGCGCATGTAGCCGGCTACAACGCATAGATGGCAGATGGCAGATACAAGACTTGGAATGGCAGAAGAATTTCGTTCAGCGTGCCAAAGAGTATAAACGGGATGTCATTCCAATATATTTTGAAGGACATAACAGTCGTTTTTTCTATGCATTGGCTTATATCCGGAAACTGCTGCATGTCAACAAACTGAATATCGAAATGTTATATCTGGTAGACGAGATGTATGGCGCTCATGGAAAGCATTTCAAAGTGCATGTGTTGCCTCCCATCCCTTATACCACCTTCGATAATACAAGAACACCCAAACAATGGGCACAATATGTAAAATCAATGGTCTATGGAACAAATAATACCTCCTGTTGAAACATCCCTACTCCTTCAAGAGTTGGAAGGCCATCTGCTCCGCCCCTCTAACAAAGCGGACAATCTCATCTATGACATCACGGCACACGAGTGCCCGAATGTGATGCGCGAAATTGCTCGTCTACGGGAAATAAGCTACAGGGATGGAGGCGGAGCTACCGGTAAAGAGATGGATATTGATGAGATGGATACAATGGAGAAGCCGTACCATCAACTCATCGTGTGGGACCCGCAACACCAGCAGATTGTCGGAGGATACCGATATCTCTTCGGCTCGGAAGCGGAGATTCGCAATGGACAGCCGCATATCACCTCCGCACACCTCTTCCGTTATTCCGAGCGTTTCATTCAAGAGTATTTGCCCTACTCGATTGAGTTCGGCAGGGCCTTTGTGCAGCCCGTGTATCAGACACGCGAAATGGGCGTCAAAGCACTCTTTGCCTTGGATAATATATGGGATGGTATTGGGGCGTTGGTACATAACAACCCTCAACTGAGATGGATGTTCGGCAAAGTAACTATTTATCCCACCTACAATGCCACGGCGCGGGAATTGATATACGCGTATTTGAATCGCTATCATAGAGGAGACAGCGGCCTTATCGCGCCTTACATTCAGGAACCGTTGTTGCCTGTTGAGACACCTTTTGAGGGAGATGATGCACAAGCGAATTTCCATATCCTTCAACACGCTGTACGGGAACAAGGTACGGTAATTCCACCTATGTTTACCGCTTATCTCAACATTACCAATGAGTTACAATTCTTCGGCAATGCCATCAATGACGAATTGGCAAATGTGTACGAGTCCGGTATAATGGTGGATCTCACACGCGTATATCCGGAGAAAAAAGAAAGGTACATCACGCCCTATATCCAATGGTTGGAAAATAAATGACCGATAACAAATCACAAATCATAAACAATCTGGAATGTATTCGCAGGGACATTCCGAATACGGTAACACTCGTATGTGTCAGTAAGTTTCAATCTACGGAAGCGATACGGGACGCATATGAGGCCGGAGAACGTCATTTCGGAGAAAGCCGCGTACAGGAATTGCAGCATAAAGTTCCACTGCTTCCCAAAGATATTCACTGGCATTTTATCGGACATCTGCAAACGAATAAGGTGCGTGACCTGCTTAAGTTACGCCCCTATTTGATTCAATCGGTGGACTCCGAACGACTGCTGCAGGTCATCAACGAAGAGGCGGAAAAACAAGGATTCATTCAAGATATTCTTCTTGAGGTTCACGTAGCCAAGGAAGAAACAAAAACGGGCTTCGCGCCGGAAGACATTGCTCCGATTATAACTACCATACGCGACAACCTGCATAATATCCGCTGTTTGGGTCTCATGACGATGGCGACAAACACCGATAACGAAGAGGAAATCAGGCGTTGTTTTTTATCCGTTCGCAATATAAATATCGGCGACACCCTATCCATGGGCATGAGCGATGATTATAAGATTGCCATTGAGTGTGGCGCTACCATGGTACGAATCGGTTCGTCTATTTTCGGAGAAAGGGTAACTCAGGCAACATCCATCACGCACCGCGCCTTGCCGAAAGCGGTGTTCTTCGATCAAGACGGTGTCCTCTTTAACTCGATGCCGTATCATGCCCTGTCTTGGGAGTGGGCGATGAACAAGCACGGACTTCCTTTTACCAAGAACCAGACCTATCGGAATGAAGGTCGTACGGGTGCTGCTGTCATTCAGGAAGCCTACCGGCTTATTCACAATGAAGATGCCCCGCAAGAACTGATAGAAGCCGTTTATCAGGATAAGTCCGACCGTTTCATTCAACTGACTGGAGGCCAACTGCCGGAATTAATACCGGACATTCGCAAGGTGTTGGGTTATTTGCGTGATAACGGAGTGCAATGTTGGGTGGTGACAGGTTCCGGACAACGCTCTTTGATAAATAATCTGGAAAATACATTCCCGGGAATATTCTCCGGTTTTATTACGGCTTTTGATGTCGTGCATGGCAAACCGAATCCGGAACCGTACCTCAAAGCATGGGAACGCTCGGGATTCAAAAAAGAGGAGTGCTATGTGGTGGAAAACGCTCCTTTAGGCGTTCGGGCAGGCAAAGCGGCGGGCCTTTTTACGATTGCCGTCAACACGGGTATTCTACCCGACTCTGTGCTTGCAGACGAGGGAGCAGATATAGTATTTCCCAACATGGCAGCATTATTACAATGGTTAAAACAATGAATACAAAGACACATTTTGCAATAGTCACCGGCGCATCGTCCGGAATGGGCCTTGAGTTCGCCAAACAACTTGCTCAAAGAGGTTATAACCTGCTTATCGTCAGCAACGAGGAGGCGATTCATACATGTGCCAAGCAACTACAAGCGACCTACCCCCAATTGCTCATTGAAGGTTTGGTCCTTGATTTGGGACGGCAGTCTTCTGCGCGCGAACTATATGATTACGCGCACACGCATGAGATAGAAGTGGAGGTGCTGGTGAATAATGCCGGTGTCTATCACGACCGCGATATATTAGATGACAGCGAGGGGTTCACAAGTCTCATCATGAATCTTCATATGTACACCCCGGCAATGTTATGTTATCTCTTCGGACAGGACATGAAAGCCCGCAGAAAGGGTTATATTCTCAATGTCTGCTCCGTAACGGATAAGATGGCGGCACAGCGTCTGGGCACCTATGGAGGCACAAAAGCTTTCCTCAGTCATTTCACCCGCGCACTCCATATCGAACTGAAGCCCTTCGGCGTCTATGTGACAAACGTACGTCCGGGCGCCGTGGATACCGGGCTATATAATATCAAACCCGTTTATACGAAGATCGGCAAAGCGCTTGGTATCATCGTTAGTCCGCAGACATTGGTACGCCGCGCGCTACGGGCACTTTTCTACGGCAGAAGTCAAACAACAGTGCCCACCGTTTTCTGGCGAGCACTGACATTCATTATTACGCTTATTCCGACTTGCCTGCTAAGGCTTATCAGACGGTTGGGATTATTCTAAGATATAATCCACAG
>Ga0310694_10007201_pt1 | contig 10471 bp, 7 predicted proteins | sample 174DNAGHGhighgp2_FD_203884 | JGI IMG/M metagenome (GOLD analysis project Ga0310694, IMG submission 203884) | Sheep rumen microbial communities from Palmerston North, Manawatu-Wanganui, New Zealand - 1742 DNA GHGhigh gp2 (v2) (version 2) | ecosystem: Host-associated > Mammals > Digestive system >... | reverse complement strand
ACAACACGAACTTCTGGTTCCGCCGCACCTTCCAGCTTGACGAAGTCCACAAGACATCCAAATACGTCCTCAATGTCCTGCACGACGACAGCTACCGTATCTGGGTGAACGGCGTTCTTCTTGACCAGGCAGAGAACTGGACAAACGGCACGAATGCAGTAAAGCTGGAGATTCCCGCAGCCAAGCTCAATGTGGGGATAAACGTCATCGCTGCCTACGTCCAGCAGAACTGGGGCGGAAAGCTCTACGACTGCGGCTTGACGGAAGAGCCTGACTTCTACGAGGAATCCGATGACGATGCCGACCCCACGAAGCTCGTCTTCAACGAAATCATGGTTGGCAACATCGACCAATACATCGACTATTCTTATAACTACGGCGCATGGGCAGAGATATACAACCCAACAGGGCTGAGCATCTCACTCGACGGCCTCTATATCACCGACGACGAAAACGAGCCGAGGAAGTTCATGCTCCCCAGCGGTACGGGCGTCGTAAAGGCTCACAACTTCAAGGTCATCTACTTTGACCACAACTCTGCCGACGGCACATTCGGCGACACGGCATACAAGCAGGTTCGCTTCAAGCTTGGAAACCAAGGCGGCGACCTCTATCTTTACGATACTGACGGCAAGCAGTTGGCTTCGGCCAGTTATCCCGAATGTATTGCCCGCTGCTCCTGGGCAAGAACAGAGGACGGCGGAGAGGAATGGAACTGGACGGGAGAACCTACGCTTGCAGCATCGAACAACGGGAGCGACTTTGCCGACTTCCGCCTCGAGGCTCCCGTCGTTGATACCGATTCACGCCTCTTCACAAAACAGTTCACCGTTCAGGTCAGCATCCCCGAAGGGACAACCCTCCGCTACACGACAGACGGCACGACGCCTTCCATGACAAACGGAGCCACAAGCGAGAACGGCATCTTCAACATCACCGAGACAAAAGTCTTCCGCTTCGGCCTCTTCCAGGAAGGAATGCTTCCAAGCCCTGTCGTAACAAGAAGCTATATCTACCGCGACCATGGTTACTACCTCCCCGTCATCTCCATTGCCACCAATCCGAAGAACCTCTACGACAACAAGATTGGTGTCTATGTGGACGGCACGAATGGTGTAAGCGGACGCAATCATGGAGCCTCCAACATCAACATGGATTGGGAGCGGCCTGTCAACTTCGAGTACATCACGCCCGACGGCGAGATGGCCGTCAACCAAGAAGCAGAGTTCGTCATATCAGGAGGCTGGAGCCGCCACTATGCTCCGTCGTCCTTCAAGATAAAAGGCACTAACCGCTACGAGGGCAAGAAGACCATCGACTACTATCCCTTCTTCCCCAACAAACCCTACAACAAGTTCCGCCAGATAATGATTCGCAACGGGGGCAACGACAACAACTCGCAGGCTCACGGCCGTGTTCGCGATGCCATGACCCAGCAAGTCCTCATGTCGAGCGGCTTCTATTGCGACTGTCAGGACTACCAGCCGGTTCATGTGTTCTTCAACGGCACCTATCTTGCCCAGCTCAACCTTCGCGAACCCAACAACCGCTATCATGGATATGCCAACTACGGCTATGACGACGACGAGATGGATGCCTTCGAGTACTCCAACGGCTATTTCCAGATGGCTGGCACGAAGGATGCCTTCAACCGCTGGAAGAACCTCGCACAGAACTGTTCATCGTCGAACACATACGAACAGCTCAAAGAACTTGTTGACATCGACGAGGTTGTGAACTTCTTCGCAGCCATCAGTTACATTGGTTGCAGCGACTGGATTTGCAATAACAATAATGTGAAGGGCTATCGTTCCCTACCCGACGGCAAGTTCAAGCTGACGCTTCACGACCAGGATTGGGGTTGGAGCAACAGCAACGGCGTGCAGCTCCTCGAAGGCAACTACGGCAACGAACTTCTCTCCATATATAATAACATGAAACGCGGGAGCGAGGACTTCCGCCGTCGATTCGTCGATGCCTACTGCATCCTGCACGGCAGCGTCTTCACCAGTGAACGATGCTCCGGCATTTGCGACGGCATCTGCCGTCTCGTGGAACCCGCTCTCTCTTGGGAAAACAAGGAGCCCTGGACATCCTATCGCGAGCAGCAAGCGGCTATGACGGGGAATTCGTCGCGCAATTCCCGCATTAACTCCTTGAGGTCAGCATACGGCCTTGGAAGCGGAATGGCTGTGAAGTTCAGTGCCAACGTGCCTGGTGCCGCTTTCCTCATCAACGGACAACCCGTGCCGACAGCCACCTTCAACGGTATGCTCTTTGCTCCCGTCACGCTTGAAGCCTCTGCTCCTGCCGGTTATAACTTCGTTGGTTGGAGCAAGACAGGCGGAATGACAATAAAGGCAATCAACAAAGGCGACAGTTGGAGCTATTGGGATCAAGGCTCGCTCGACGACACGAATTGGAAGACAGGCAATGCCGATGACTGGCCCCAAGGCCCGACTCCGCTCGGCTACGGCAAGAGCTCCATCGTCACCACCATCAGCTACGGCGGCGACAGCAGCCAGAAGTATCCCACATACTACTTCCGCAAGAACCTTACAATTGATGCCGAGCCTGCCGACATTGCTTCCCTGACACTCAACTTCACAGCCGACGACGGCTTCGTCGTCTATATCAACGGCACGGAAGCATGCCGCTACCTGTTGCCTGACGGAGACATCTTCTATGAGACCTACGCCACGACCTACGCTCCAGACAATCCAGACTCCGGCACAATCGACCTGCCCGTCAATCTGCTTCGTAAGGGAGAGAACATCATCGCCGTCGAGGTACACAACAATGTTCCCGGTTCGTCCGACCTCTATTGGGACGCAGAGATAAGCTATAACGTCACCTCCGGCACGGCAATCATCAGCCGCGAGCACGAACTTCACCTCTACACAGATGCCGACACAGAGATACAAGCCATCTTCACGCCCCTGCATTCTGCTTGTCTCGCAGAGGCAGGTTCGACGCCTGTCGTTGTCAATGAGGTAAGTGCCAACAACGGCGTGGCAGCCAACGAGTTCGGCAAGCGCAACGACTGGATAGAGCTGTACAACACTACCGACCACGACATCGACCTGGAAGGAATGTTCCTCACCGACGACCCGTCAGAGCCGGAGAAGTACCAGATAACAAAAAGCTCCCTCTCCCCGACTGTCAACCATCAACTGCCAATTGTCAATTCAACCATCATTCCCGCCCACGGCTACTACATCGTTTGGGCAGACAAGCTCGACCCCTTGCGACAGCTGCACGCAAGCTTCAAGCTCGCCAACTCCGACGAAGAGAGTGTCACACTCACCGCTGCCGACCATTCTTGGAGCAACACCCTTACCTACAGTTCCATGAACGGCGACGAGAGCGTTGGCCGCTATCCCGACGGAGGCAAACGCACCTATCTGATGACGCGCCCCACCATAGCTGCCACCAACACCCTCACCTATTATAGCGAGTGGCTCTACGGCTTCGACGAGAACTTCGACGAGGAGACCTTCCTCACCGGCATCACAAAGGTTTCTCCACTCGGGGAGACGGAAGAGGGGACCTACATCTATAACCTTGCCGGCCAGCGCCTCAGCAAGACACAGCGCGGCATCAACATCATAAACGGCAGGAAGGTGTTGAAATAATTGCCTGCTACCCTTCCGCCACTTTACGATTCGGCAGAGGGGAAAGCATGCTTCCTCCCGTATCTGTTGACCATCCTTCCGATGCATGGCTTCACGGCTTGGCCCGCAATAGCGAGAGGTTTACACATGCATTGCAAACGCGGCACGGTGCGTTTGACATCGCGGCACGCTAAGTTGCCCAACGCGGCACGGTGTGTTTGCCATCGCGGCACGGTGCGTTTATTAATAGTCCAAACAAAACTCTATAATATCTTTGCTGCGATGAAGAATATATTTATAATGTTACTCATTCTGGTGCCCATTACGATGGCTGCACAGAAGAAAGTGTCAAAACCCAAAGTAAGCTATAGCCAGATTGTAAAGCTGGCACGAGGCAAAAACCCGAAATCAGTATTAAAGGGAACAGGGCTGCAGGAGTTCTGCTACTCTTATTCTCATAAAGAAAAGTATCTCGGCTGCTGTTCGTATGGATACAATGTTCGGAGTGAAAATTATTTCAATGCCCTTGTCCCTCTTACAGACGATGCCTTCGGCATATCATATTCTGATGCCGGCAGCGGATGCTGGGAGATTGTATTCAAAGACGAGGCCCAATTGGAAGCATATAAGAAAGACGCTGTGAAGAATGGCTATGCTCCACTCTATGACCAATGGCAGACTTTCAGTGACGACGGAGTGGAAAAGAAACAGCTAATATATATAAGAGATGCGGACGAAGAGTTCTGCAATTGCATTCGGATTGTTTTCAATGGTAATTATTACTGCATACGCATTGGTTTGGAAGTAAATGATTTCTCCTCCCCGCAGTAGGAACGGTTACCTGCTGCGGGCAAGCCTATATTTCAATCTTATGCAAAATAATTCTCGAAATGTTTGGCTGTTTCGGGAAAAAGACGTACCTTTGCCGCGCTTTAAGCATAAAAATTATTTATTAACTCATTTAACGTATTATGAACCAATACGAAACCGTTTTCATTTTGACTCCCGTTTTGTCTGATGAACAGATGAAGGAAACGGTAGAAAAGTTCAAGGGCGTTCTCACAAATGCTGGTGCCGAAATCATCAGCGAGGAGAACTGGGGCCTGAAGAAACTCGCCTATCCCATCCAGAAGAAGACAACAGGATTCTATGTGCTCGTTGAGTTCAACGCAGCACCCGAGATCATCAAGACTCTTGAGACACAGTACCGCCGCGACGAAAGAGTGCTCCGCTATCTGACCGTTAAGATGGAGAAGTACGCTGCCGAGTACGCTGCCAAGAGAAGAAGTAACAAACAACCTAAAGAGCAGGAGGCATAAGACATGGCACAGCAATCAGAAATCCGCTACTTGACCGCTCCCGCTATCGACGTCAAGAAGAAGAAGTACTGCCGTTTCAAGAAGAGCGGCATCAAGTACATTGACTACAAGGATCCCGAATTCCTGAAGAAGTTCCTCAACGAGCAGGGCAAGATTCTTCCCCGCCGCATCACAGGCACTTCCCTCAAGTACCAGCGCCGTGTGGCACAGGCTGTCAAGCGTGCCCGCCACCTCGCCCTGCTGCCTTTCGTAACTGATTTGATGAAATAATAATTAGGTTATAAGGTCGTAAGGTTATAAGGTCGCTTCGCTTTCTGGCAATGCTGCCTCTTAACCTCAAAACCTCAAAACCTCAAAACCTAATAACATTATGGAAATTATACTGAAAGAAGACGTAATCGGACTCGGTTACAAGAACGATATTGTGAATGTTAAGCCCGGCTACGGACGCAACTATCTGATTCCGACAGGCAAGGGCATCATCGCCAGCGAAAGCGCAAAGAAGATTCTCGCCGAAGAACTCAAGCAGAAGGCCGTGAAGCTCGCAAAGATCAAGGCAGACGCAGAGGCTCTCGCAGAGAAGCTGAACGCAGTTAGCCTGACTTTCAACGCCAAGGCAAGCAGCACTGGCGTCATCTATGGTAGCATCGGCAGCCTTCAGATTGCCGACGAACTTCAGAAACTCGGCTTCGACATCGACCGCAAGATTATCGCCATTAAGGATGTCAAGGCTGCCGGTGAGTATGTCGCTACCGTAAAGCTCCACAAGGAGGTTGCTGCCCAGGTGCCTTTCACCGTCATTGCTGAAATGGAGAAGGTAGAGGCTCCCGCACAGGAAGAAGCTCCCGCAGAAAGGAAGCCCAGAAAGCCCAGAAGGGAGGAAGCTCCCGCAGCAGCAGAAGAGGATCCCGTAGCAGAAGAGGCCGAGGCTCCCGCAGAAGAGGAGAAAACTGAAGAGTAAACTATTTACTTTCATAACATGCAAGAAACAAAGGGGCACGGCCGCAAAAAGCCAGTGTCCCTTTGTGCCATTAAAAATCAATTCATAATTCACAATTAAACCACCCTTACGGCTAATTATGAATTATGAATTATGAATTAAAATTTAAGTAAGGTGAGCATCATCAAATGTCCCATTTGTGGCGGTCAGGTTTCCACAAAGGCAGAAACTTGTCCGCACTGCGGCACAGACATTGCCAGCCAGATTCGCGTATGCCCTAATTGTGGCTGTGAGTGTCTCGTAACGCAAGAGTTTTGTCCCGAATGCGAGAGCAAACTGGAAGAACTGCCCTCCCCTATCCCATCCCCTGAAGAAGAAGAGGAGGAGGAGGTAGAAGAGGAGGGGATTGAGAATGAGAACAGATTGAAAAGTCTTCTCATGCGGAAGCAGGTTTTGTGGGGAGCTGCTGCCGTAGTAGTCCTTGTCATGCTATGCACAGGCATTTACTTCTTCCACCAGTATCGGACAAATCAAAGGGAACAAGCCGACTACGAGCGGCTGGAAGGCACAACGAACCCAGAATACTATCAGAAGTTCCTCAATGACTATCCCGACGGCAAGCACTACGACGAAATCAAGGAGCGGATGCTTAACCTTCTGTCGGAAGAAGAGGATTGGAACGCACTTCTGAAAAACGTTAGCCAATCAGGTGTCAAGCAATTCATGCAGAGGCACCCGAACTCCATTCATCTGCGTACCTGTGAAGATCTGCTTGACTCACTCGACTGGCAAGCCGCTCTTGCCGCAGGCAACGAGGAAGCCATTACGAATTATCTGACGAATCATCCATCCGGCCGCTACGCCGGTGATGCTTCCGACAAGAAGAACGCCTTGCTGCTCTCAATGGTAAAGCCTAACGAGTTGAATACAATAAGAGGCATACTCAAGTCCTTCTTCAATAATGCCATCGGAATGCAGGACATAGATGCCGCCTTTGACGCCATTGCCCAACCGATTACCTTCAATGGCAGGCAGGATGCCAATGCAGAGACAATCATCGAATATGCGAGGAATAAAATGGAAGGCGATGTCATCAGCCTTCACTATGAAATAGGAACGGACATAAAAGCCCATAAATCGAACCTTCCCGACGGCGACACAGGCTATTCTGTGGAATTCACTTTGCATGAAACCGTCTATAAAAGCGACATTAGCAATCCTACGACGGAGCGCAAATATCATGTCAACACCACGCTAAACTACCAATATAAGATAATGCGCATGATCATACTATAAAATAATATGGCACAGAAAGAACTACAGCTCAAATACGGTTGCAACCCCAATCAGAAGCCTTCGCGCATCTTCATGGAGGAAGGAGAATTGCCCATCGAGGTGCTCGGCGGACGTCCGGGTTACATTAACTTCCTTGATGCCCTGAACAGTTGGCAGCTTGTCAAGGAACTCAAGGCAGCCACAGGTCTTCCTGCAGCCGCCAGCTTCAAGCACGTCTCACCTGCCGGAGCCGCCGTCGGCCTGCCTTTGACCGACACATTGGCTCGCATCTATTTCGTCGATGACATCAAGGTGCCGCTCAGTCCTGTTGCCTGTGCCTATGCCCGAGCAAGAGGCGCCGACCGCATGAGCAGCTATGGAGACTTCATCGCCTTGAGCGATATTTGCGACGAGGCAACGGCGCTCATCATCAAGCGCGAGGTGAGCGACGGCATCATTGCGCCCGACTATACAGAGAAAGCCTTGCAGATATTGAGAGAGAAGCGCAAGGGGACCTACAACATCATCAAGATTGACCCCGATTATGTTCCTGCTCCCATCGAGCGCAAACAAGTGTTTGGCGTTACCTTCGAGCAGGGAAGGAACGAAGTTAAGCTTGACGACCCTGCCCTCTTCGAGAACATTCCTACCGTCAACAAGGACTTCCCGGAGGCAGCCAGGCGTGACCTTATCATTGCCCTCATCACCCTTAAATACACGCAAAGCAACAGTGTGTGCTATGTCAAAGACGGTCAGGCCATCGGCATCGGTGCAGGACAGCAGAGCCGCATACACTGCACGCGCCTTGCCGGCAATAAGGCCGACATCTGGTGGCTGCGTCAGAACCCGAAGGTGATGGCATTGCCATTCATCCCAGGCATTCGCCGTGCCGACCGAGACAATACGATTGATGTCTATATCAGCGACGACTACATGGATGTCCTTGCAGAAGGCGAATGGCAGAAGTTCTTTACGGAGAAGCCCGAGCCGTTAAGTCGCGATGAGAAGCAAGCGTGGATAGCAAAGAACACGGGCGTAGCTCTTGGCAGCGATGCCTTCTTCCCCTTCGGCGACAATGTGGAGCGTGCGCATAAGAGCGGCGTTGAGTACATTGCCCAGGCTGGCGGCAGTGTCCGCGACGACCATGTCATTATGACTTGCGACAAGTACGGCATCGCAATGGCATTCACGGGAGTAAGATTGTTCCACCATTAATAAATGAATAATGAAGTTTGGAGGAGACGACATAGATGCTGTTATCCTTGATGGCATTACCTTTCGGGGCGGAGCTAAAGGCGGACCGAAGAAGGACGAGCCGAAGGTCAAGACCAAGGCAAAGAAAAAGCAGTACATAACAGGTGCGCACGGCAGCGGGGCAGCAAAGAAGAAGGCCGACATCCGCCGCAAAAGAGCGAACAGACACAAGTAGAAATAAATGGAAGCGAACATAGCGAGCGATAACTTCATCAACTTCCATAACTTCAGCATAATAACAAATAACATGAAAAAGGTTATCTTTTCCCTTATATTTTCCCTTGCAGCTGCGAATATGTCCGCACAAGGTTTAGTTCCCCTCATCTCGTCGTCATCGTCACAAACGGATGTCGAGCCTTTCGTGCCTGGCACTACGGTGGAGGGCGTCGCTTATTTCCTGCCTCGCACAGCATTCCGCGTCACCATCATTGCAGAGAAGACGACCATCAAGCCGGGCGACTTCCACAAATATGCCGACCGCTATCTGCGTATGCAGGACGTTCCGACGGAAGAGCGCGTTGAGTGGAGCCTCAAGAGCATCACGCTGGAACCTTACGGCAAGCCCGACCCGAACAAAGCCTTCAGCATCAAGCTGAAAGGCAAGACCGTGGCTCCTCTGGTAGGCCTCAGTCGCGACGGCATCATCCTGAGCATCAATTGCGATGCCACCGAATCGTTCCTGCCCGACCTTCCAAAGCCCGAGAAAGGCTCCGCTCCCGAGAATCCGCGTTCCTACATGACGCAGGAAATCATCGCGGCAGGCAGTACGGCGAAGATGGCGGAACTTTGTGCGCAGGAGATTTACGACATTCGCGACAGCAAGAACTCGCTTGTGCGTGGCGAAGCCGACAACACACCGAAGGACGGCGCACAGCTCAAGCTCATGCTCGACCAACTCGACAAGCAGGCAGCCGCGCTCGAGTCGCTCTTCAGCGGCACCTCGCAAACCGACACAGAGGTCTTTTCGCTCTTTTACGACCCGCAGGAGGAGACCGAGCGCGACGTGCTCTTCCGCTTCTCGAAGAAGCTGGGCGTACTGGATGCCGACAACCTGGCAGGAGAACCCATCCTTGCTTCTGTCAAGGCACTCGAAACCATTCCTGCAATGGTTCCGTCGGAAGAGACAGCCAAGAAGCAGGCAAAGCTGACCTCCGGCGTTTTCTACAATGTGCCTGTCCGCACGAAGGTAAAAGTCACATACGGCGACAAGGAATTTGTCAACATGGAGACCCCGATGGCGCAGTTCGGCACCGTGGAAATCCTCTCCAACACCCTCTTCGACAAAAAAACGACCACCCAAGTCACCTTCTTCCAGGAGACCGGCGGCACGAAGGACATAATGGAATAGCAGGCACGGCAACAAATACGAGTTGCCAGTACGCAATACAACATACAACGGTGTATACTTTTCGAGAAAGGAAAGCGTACACCGTTGTTCTTATATATAATACTTGTTTTATATCAAGAAATGCAAATTAAGTGTAATTATTGTTGTATAATTGTGCTATATATAATAAATAATGTGTACTTTTGTTGCGCAAAAGAGGAATAAATCTTTTATAAACCCAATTAATTAATACAAAAATGAGAAAGTTATTTACTTTAGCATTTGCGCTCGTATGCAGCGTTAGTATGAATGCAGACGACGCGTTGTACCTTGTTGGTGACGGCACTCACATCGGTTGGGAAGGCGATGTAAACCAGCGCCAATCAACAAGAATGAGAGAAACCAGTCCTGGTGTTTATGTATGGACGGGCTTTCTGAAGCATGGCAACGAAGGCTTTAAAATCCAGGAAGGAAGTAGCTCCTGGGATGTTCGCTACTGCCCCTCATCGGAGAATTTTGCCATTTCACAAACAGGTGGCACTGACACCTACCAATCAGCAAATGACTGGAAGTGGAATCCCACAGACGAGGAGTGGAAGTGGTACACTATTACGGTTGACAAGAACAATGGTACATTGTCTTGGCAGGCTGCCACTCCTACGCTTTTGGTAGCTGATGGGGAAGGCTATTTCAACATCGGCACACCGGAAGAACTGAATACTTTGGCTCTTATGTGTCGCAA
>Ga0310694_10007200_pt1 | contig 10474 bp, 8 predicted proteins | sample 174DNAGHGhighgp2_FD_203884 | JGI IMG/M metagenome (GOLD analysis project Ga0310694, IMG submission 203884) | Sheep rumen microbial communities from Palmerston North, Manawatu-Wanganui, New Zealand - 1742 DNA GHGhigh gp2 (v2) (version 2) | ecosystem: Host-associated > Mammals > Digestive system >... | reverse complement strand
TCGAGCAGGAAAACCACCTGTACACCATGCCCCGTTCGGAGCCTCTGACCTTCTATATCAGTTCTTTGTCGGCCTTCGTGGACGAGAAAGAGCGCTATCTGACGCAGGTGCTGGAGCGAAAGGCGGCCGCCCATACGGCCTGCTACGTGGATTTTGCCCAGGGCCGCAGCGAGATTGACCTCGCCCTGGGGCACAACCGGGAAGAGATGGGACGCATCCGCGACAATATCGTGGAGCTGATGGGCAGCAGCCGCTTCGAGATGGACAGCATCGTCATCTCGGCGTCGGCATCCCCGGAAGGAACTCAGAAAGCCAATGTTACGCTCTCGGAGAAACGGGCGGCGTCCGTGGCGGCGTACTTCGATACCTTTGTGCGCCACTACCGGGACTCCGTCCGCCGGAGCAGTTTCAGCGTCATGGTAGGAGCCGACGGACGGGAACGGATCGGCCATGAGGAAGGGACGGAAATCCGCTTCCGGTCGCGCTCCAACGGTGAAAACTGGCATTACCTGTCCGTCCTTGTAGACGAAGATTCGTTGCTGTCGGCCACCGACAAACGCTCCTATATGCAGTCGCTGGAGGTGGCCGATGCCGATGCACGGGAGCGGCTCCTGCAGGGGCAGGCCTATTACCCTTATCTGCGGGAAAAGCTGTATCCCCGGCTCCGGACCGTCCGTTTCGACTTCCATCTGCACAGGAAAGGGATGATCAAAGATACCGTGCATACCACGCAGCTGGACACCACCTACATGAAAGGCGTCCGTTACCTGAAGGACCGGGAATACAAGAAAGCGCTTACGTACCTGCGCGAGTACCGGGACTACAACACGGCCATCGCCTACGTGTCGCTGGACTACAACGCGTCGGCCCTCTCCATCCTGCAGGAACTCCCCCGCACGGCGCCCGTAAACTACATGCTGGCCCTGCTGTATGCCCGGAACCAGGACGACGAGAAAGCCGTCCAGCACTACATGAATGCCTGCCGGCAAGACCACTCCTATGTGTTCCGGGGCAACCTGGACCCTGAAATCTACGTACTCATCCAGCGCTATGGACTGAACAAAGAAGACGACTCATATTCAACCCTTTAATACCTATTTTTATGAAACACACCCTCTTTTACCTTGCGGCGGCTGCAGCCCTGCTCACCGCCTTCTCCTGCCGGAAAAACGTCTCCCCCGAGGCCGTATCCGATGTACCGACCGAAAGCTTGACCGTAAACATCTCCGTACCGGAAGAAAGCCAGACCAAGTCGGATTATACTTCCCTGAAAGACAACCAGATCAGTTCTGTACAGATCTTTGTATTCAATGCCCAGAATCTGTTGGAAACGGACCTGTTCAAGAGCATTACTCCCGTGAACAACAGCACCTCCGTCACCGTCAATACCATGACCGGCGCCAAGACCGTATATGCCCTCCTGAACCACAGCCGTCTGTACAAAACGCAGGGAGTGTATTCCCTGGCCGATTTCGAGGCAGAGCTCAGCAACTTGAGCGAAAACACCCCCACCAAACTGGTCATGTCCGGAAAAAACACCATTACGGTGGGCGAATATGACAAAAACAAAAACAGTAGCCAGACGCCTCAGACCATGGGCATCTGGGTCAAGCGCCTCGCGTCCATGGTTGTTCTGGAGAGCATTACGGTGGATTTCAACGGGACCTCCCTGGAGGGGGCATCTTTCCAGGTAGAGGATATTTATCTGAAGAATGTGGTGGGAGTCTCCCGGCTTGGCGTAACGGCCACGGCCAACGCTGCCAATTCCGCTTTCGGCATCCTGGAACCTACCGACGCCACGCTGGAGTCGGCCAGCAACTGGTATAACAAACTGACCAAACAGGCTTCCGGGGCGCCGGATGTGGTTTCCGATACCTGGACCAAAGTGTGCACGGTAGCCAGCCCCGCTTCTCCGACCAACCTGGGACGCTGCCTGTTTGCCTATCCTAACAAAACGACCACGGACAGTCACGGCGACACCTGGACGCCGCGCATGACGCGTGTGGTGATCAAGGCGCATGTAAAAAAAGCCGCTGTGAGCATCGACAAAACCACTTATTACGTGTTTGACCTGCCTGTATTGGAGGCCAACAAGGTGTACAGCATCCAGAATGTGAACATCACCATGCTGGGCAAGGACAATGACGACAAAGACGACAATATCCAGGCCGGTCGTGTGACACCGACCATAACGGTGGATCCCTGGACCGATACGGTGAACCTTTCTTACGAATTCTAACGGCCAAGCCGCAGGGGGATGCCATGCGGGGCCACGCCGGGTTCGATTCCCGGGTCCCCCTCCATTAAGATTCTGATTATGAAACGATTGCTACTGACACTCCTCGTGGCCACGCTGCCGCTCCTGTCCTGCCACCGCTGGGTGCTGGAAGACCGGCGGGAATGCCCCAGTTTTCTGTTTTTCGACATCCTGAACCCACCGTCCGACTTCCAGTCCTACACGCAGGTGTATACCAATGTGTACAGTCATCCGCAAGGGGCTGTCATGGACGAGGCCAGGACCTCCGTGCGGGACATCCGGGAAAGGCTTTTCTTCTTCTCCGTGCGCAGGGCGGATGCCGTAAAGGGTTACGGACTCATCGGAGAAGAAGGCCTGGTCTCCGACGGAGCCCTCTGGCGGGCGCCCCTGGGCAGCAATTATGTGCCGCTGTTCCGCTACTCCTACCTGGCCGAGGTGCAGGAGGAGTCGTTCATCGTCCCCGTGGAATTCACCAAGGAGTACACCCGGGTGAGCATCCAGTTCGTGGGAGTGGAGACCTTTGTATCGGCCCAGGGACGTTTCCCCTTCGACCTCCGCGTGCAGGGGAACACCTGCGGGATAGACGCCTTTACGGGCGTTCCCCTGCGGGGCGGTTTCGAATACAGCCCTCCGGAAGAAGGCATCGGCCATTTCGAATTCCTGCTGCCCCGGCAGGCCGACCAGGACCTGATGCTGGAACTCAGCGGCCGGGAATACATCAGTGAGCATGCCGGCGTGCAGCACCGCTTCAATCTGTACGATTTGCTGCTCCAGAAAGGAAACCTGACCTGGACGGAAAAGAACCTGCCGGACGTGCATCTGGAAATTGACTATGAGGAGTTCAGCGTGAACGTTTCCGTATTCCCCTGGACCCAGGAAGAACTGAAATATGAATTTTAAATGACTACGCTTATGTTACAGTCTATCAAAAAGATATTACTCGTTGGCCTGATGGTTTCCTGCGCCCGTCCCCTGCCGCCGGTCTCCGAGGAGCCGGAAGAAAAGGGAACGTGGGTGGAAGTACTCTTCCGCGCAGGCGGGGAGGCCACGAAAGACAGCGTATCGGGCAGCGGAGCGGAAAACGCCATCGGCCGATGGGCGGTCTTCGCCTTTGACCGGGAAAACGGCTGGTTCCGCTATGCATCGTCCCAGTCCGGCTCCGACATCCCGCTCAAACTGCTGGTGGGGCACTACTACCGCTGCTTTGCCATCGTGAACTACCCGGAGAACGGGACCGGAGCCTTCCTGCCGGCGACCGTGCGCACGGCGGAGGACCTCACGGAAAAAGTGGCCTACCTGGGCGACAACGGCGAGGGTTCCCTCCTGATGTTCGGAGAGGCCGGCCTCTTACCCACGGATACGGAACTCCGGACCAAGACCATCAACGTTACCCGGCTGGTGTCCCGGATAGACGTCACCCGCGTGGCCGTGGATTTCAGCGCCAAGCCGCAGCTGGCCGCCAAGACCTTCACCCTGAAGCATATCTATATCACAAACGCCTATAGAACAACCTGTTATGGAGAAGATTACACCTATATGCAGCTAAGCCATGCACGGGCATCGTGGTACAACAGCGGAGGCTGGCACCGGGGAGAAGCCGCCGAGGCGGGCATGGACGCCCTGCTGGGAAAAAGGGATATCAATGCCGTCATTACGGCCGATGCTCCCTACACCGTCCTCAGTTCCTTCTATGCCTTTCCCAACGCCACACCCGCCAGTGCCGACACGCATCAGCTGGATGGATGGGAAAAGCGCTGCACCCGGATTGTCCTGGAAGCCACTTTGGACGACGAGACCTTCTATTACCAGGTCCATGTCCCGGAAATGGCGCGGAACCATATCTATTCGGCCCGCGACATCGTTATCCTGGGGCGCGGGTCCCGGGATCCGGAAATCATCGATATGCCGGACGACGATGCCCTTCTGATCACCGTGACCTGGCAAGATGGCTGGGACCAGGAAGATGACGTAGAAATCTGATACAGCGTTACATATATGAAAAGATTCCTTTTGACAGCGGCCGTGCTCCCGGTGGTACTGGGAGCCTGCCAGCGAGAGTTGCCCGCCCCGGAGCCGGAACACCGGCCCCGCCAAGCCGCCCTCCAAACCATCTCCGTATGCCTGATGGCCGAAACCCCCGACAGCAAATCGGTGATTTCCGTCGATGCCGAAGAGTTCCGGAAAGCCTATCTGTTTGCCTTCGATGCCGACACCCGGGTCATTTTCCTGAGCGAGTCGGGACGGGCTCCCATTGCCGTAAAAACCACATCGGCCACCTTTGACTGGCCGCTTCCCTCCGGCCTGGACAGCAGCGGAAGCCCCCAGCCCATGGATGTCTATGCCATTGTGAATCCCGATACGGAAACGGAGGCCGCGCTGGAAGAATACCTGACAAGGACCGACCTCACGGAAACCCACCTGGAAAGCCTGGAATTCCAGTGCCAGGACGCCAGGTCCCTCCTGCAGCTGGAAGACGTGGGCATGCCCATGTCCGGGAAAATGACGCAGTGCATCCTGAACGAGGAGAACGACGCCCTGGAACTGACCCTGAAGCGCCTGTTTGCCCGCTATGACCTGCGTATCAATATCCGCGACTTTGTGACGGAGGGCTGGACGGTGAGTGCCGCCGAGGTACTTGCTGCCCAGAGCAATACCCGGGCGCCGTTTTTTTACACAGGCACCGATCCGGGCGTCCGGGCAGAGGGGGACCAGCTTTCCACCGTGGACTTCGCCACAGAGGAAGACATCCTGGCCCTGAACAGTTTCGGGGCCGATGATCGCAGCACGGAAGCCGTCACGCTGTACTTCCTGGAAAACTGCCAGGGGGACATCGGCCCTGCCAGCAAGTGGAACCGCGTGTTTACGGAACTGGGCCCCGAGGTGGCCCACTGCTCTTACGTAGACATCCTGGTAGAGGCCTCGGACGGCGTTACGGGCCGGAAGAAATTCAAATACCGCTTTTATCCCGGCCAGGATGCCGCCATGTGCGCCAATTTTGACATCATCCGCAACCGGCACCGGAGCATTACCCTGAAGCTGCATCCGCGGGAGGCGTCGGAGAACTTCCAATGGGTGTACGACGGTGCGCTCAAAGTGGCGCCCGGGGAATCCCTGCAGGTGCGGTTCGAGACTTCCCTTCCCCAGGACCAGCTCCGGTTCCAGGTTTCCCTGTCCGGACTGGCTACGGAAGAGCTTCAGGTAAGCACTTATGAATACCATGCCAACGCCAATCAGGCTTCGCCCGGCCATACCACTTACATGCCTCACTATGGGATAGTTACATTGACGGCACAGTCTACGGCCACCGACGGGCAGGTCTTTTCCCTGTATGGCGGGGACGGCGCCGACCTGGAAGATACGGCCAGTATCACCATCGACAGCAGCGTCTCGTTCTGGAAAGACGTGCACATCCTCAGGCAGCCGGCTTACCGCGGTCAGTGGATGGTGGTACAGCTGCCGGAAAACGTTTTCGGCGTGGGGCATAACTTCCAGGCCGGCATCGCCCATTTCTCGGCCGACGACGGGGTGCATTTCCACGAGCGCAACAGCGAATGGATTGATCTGGGCCGGAATGCCGATATCTTTGGCCTCAACGGGAAAACCGGCATCCGGAAACCGCATCTCTGGTACGACCACACGGCCAACCGGCTGTACGTCTATGCCTATACCCCGGACTGCGAAGCGGCTCATTACAACCGCTTTACCCTGCTGATTACCTGCGAGGATCCCGTAAACGGCGAGGAATTCGAAATGTACCGGAAAAACCTGGACTTTACCCAGCGGGACCTTCAGTTCTGCCTGCTGGAGAGGCCCGACGTACAGGATATCACCGTCCAGACCTGGATTACCGAAGAGCATGTCCTGAGCTCCGGGCAAGGCTATTATTTTGCCCTGACAGACCCCGGGATGGGCTATAAGGTCATTGACAACCGCTATTTCGAGTGGGGCGGCGACGGACAGGGGCACAGCTTCACGGGCCTGGGCGGGGCTCCCTACGGGCAAACCGGGCCCGGCTTTTACCGGGAGAACTTCTTCCTGGAATCCCAGGTGGAATACGAATGGGACGATGCCATCGACCAGCAGTTCCACGTCAACTATTCTGTCCTGCGTGACATAGACGCCTACGACTTCGATTTTTACGACCTGGACATCCTTCCCAAGCGGACGCAGGCGTTTCCCTATGACGAAAACAGGTATCTTTTGGTGGCGCATTCCTTCTTTCCCGGACAAGTGAGGCTATTTCCCGTGTGCGAGCTCATCCCCGCTCCCCGCAGAAGACTCGTCATCCAGGAGGCCGTGCCCGGAACCAACGATTATGCAGCCATGCATTGTTCCCAGAAAGAAGTGGCCTCCGGCAGCGAATGCTACCTGATGTACGGTTTCCGGCAAACCTATTATGTGCGGATGGACAATCTGCCGGCAACGCCTGCGATATCGGCCAGCATCCCTTCCGGGCAGGCGCCCTACCTGCAATACGCCCTCACGCCGGTCCAAAGCGGGCTGTACCGCCTGGACCTTTGGGTAGACCGCTACGAAAATCCCCGGTCCTACGAAGATACCGCGGTTCCCTATGATTTGCCGGGCGCCTGGGATCCCCTGGCCGGAGACAAACGGGTTACCCTGACGGTCCGGGCCACTTACCTGGACCGGGACTACGAGCAGCAGCTGGTCTGTACGGTGCTGCACAAGCGTTTCCGGATGGAAGTCGTCACCGAAGACAACAAGCTGAGCGTGCAGATGTGGAACCCCCTGGGCTTTGTGCTGGGTGCCAGCGCCCAGGCCCATCTCACCTTTGAACGCTACTGGCGGCGTCACCCGCTCAAACAGCTGTTCGACGGGCCTTACACGGAGACGCAGACCGCCACCCTACAATTCAGCAATGCCGACATAACGGGCCGATACCTGAATCCGGTGTTCCGGGAGAGCGTGGAACAGGCATCGGCCGACCTGAAAGGCATCCGCTGCGACTATGCCGTGAACGCCCATCCCGCCTTCCAGGCCTATTTCGGGACCGGGTCTGGCTTCGACCACCTGATCCTGTATTATCCGCATGCATGGGCCCGGGACCTTTCCATCTCCCTGACCCTGGACGAAGGTCCCTTCCACTCCACCGTCCCGGGGCTGTCCCTGTACGGCATCTCTTCTTTCCGGGCCGCCGGTTTCATCTCCTTCCCCAACTGCCCCGTCCAGATCCAATACCTGTACAGCACCTTGTCGGAATACTATCTGCAAGCCGGTCTGTTCGAGAATTACAACCTCACCTACTATGGCTATTACTTCCAGACGCCCGCCATGTGGACGGAATACACCAACATGCCGCCGCCGCTCCAGTTCCCCGACAACCGGCCGGAGCACCTGGGCGGTCCCGACACCATGAAAACGGTATCGGGTTACATCCACTATGGTTCCTACACGGATTACGAGATCGGGAACGCCGTGATAGACTACTGATTTACCACTTCTTGGAGAAGACCGAAGGGGACACTACCAGGGACACCCAGCCCCAGTTGGCCTGGTTCCCTGCATGCCCCAGATGGCACTGTTCTGCACGACCAGATGCATCTGCAGCCAGCTTTGCTGCCGATAATCCGCCACCAGACGGGTGCGGCCCAGCAGGAATGCCGACCGGTTTTCCGTGGACTGGCTGGCGCGGGGCAGTCCGCCACCGCAGATTTCCCCATGAGCCCATAAATCCAACCGTTGTAATTCTTCGTCTCAATGACGAATATGCCGAATATGGACACTATCAGGTGGTCGATCTGAGAACTCCCTTTGGGTGTCGGGATAGTCACGTTGTTAAGAACCCGGTATTGGTCTTTTGGTAGTCGGTCCAGCTTACCGGCGACGACCTTTTCTCCGACCTTGCCCTTAGACGGAATTAGCCATCGGAGCAGGAAGAATAGCCCGATGAGTGCAATGATTCCGAGTATGAGGGAGAAGGATTCCATTATTCAGACTGCTCGTAATAATATGAGTAGTCGATTCCCTTCATGAAGGTCTCCCGGTCGGAAATCTTGTCGGTAAGAGCACCCGAAAGAATGGCCTTGATGGGGGCTGGGTCAACCACACTGCGACGCATCGCTTCCAGATAAGTATTTTTGTCTATCCGGCTCCAGTCTACGCATTTCTTTAGGGAACGACGCAACATCAGGTCCAGCCAAATACGTGTACTCCTTCCATTCCCTTCCATGAAAGGATGCGCCACGTTCATCTCAACATACTTGTCCGCTATTTCGTCGAACGTTGTTTCCGGCATCGCCTCGATGGTGGGGAGAATCGTTGTGAAGTGCATGCAATTGGCGAAGGTGAATCCGCCCTTGCTGATATTCTTGGTGCGAATCTGACCCGCAAAATCATACAGGCCACCGAAGATGTATGCGTGGATCTGCTGCAGGCACTTTACCGTTCCAGGCTCCAGAGAATCCAGCACGCCGCTTTCAAACAAGTCATATGCCTTCTTCTTGCTCTGCCCGTCGATGGTATTGTCGCTGTAGGTGAACCAGTCCAGGAAGGCGTTTGCCCGGTTGGCGGGATAATGTTTCGCCAACGTCTGGACACATTCTGTATCAAGCGCATCCGATGCCCGCAGCTTGCCGTCCGGAGCCTCAAACTTGAAGTCGTGAGTGACACTCACGAGTTGAACTCCATCACCGCTCAATTTCCGCTTGAGCCAGCGCCAGTAGTTACCGGCCTTGACATAATCATCCTCATCATTGATAGCACGGATAATGTCAATAGCGGAGAACCACCATTTGGAATGATTCTCATCCCAAACGGCACGGACCTCGCGGTCATTGTAGAAGCGTATGGATTTCTTAGGCATAATCAAGTCTCTTTTATTGCAATTTACGAATAATCTGGCTCAAATGCAAGCCTACTCCGTCCTCATGCCGTGGCCAGAGCTGGCCAGGAGGTAGACTATGGCTTCTTCGAATTTCATAATGTGCAAATTTACAGAATTCTGTGTAACTTCGCGATATATAATTGACACTATATGAACCCCAATACAGAGTTTGAGCGCCTTACCCAGCGGATTTACCAGAGGCTTGTAAATAATGATGTTCTTAAACCTACGACTGTTCAGCACAATGTGAAGCTGAAGGGCAAATCCGGATGCGAGCATCAGATAGATGTGTACTGGGAATATGAGATTGCCGGCAATATGCACCGCGTGGCCATCGAGTGCAAGAACTATGATTCACTGGTTCCAGTCGGGAAAGTTCGCGATTTCCAGGGAGTCCTATCTGACCTCAATAATGTCAATGGTATCATGGTTTCTCACAAGGGTTTTCAGGAAGGCGCAAAGAAATTTGCTGCCGAATACGGCATTTCCCTAAAAGAGTTGCGCCGACCGGGATGGAATGAGATTATTGGCTCCATTACAACCGTTGTACAAGCCGATATCCGTCACACCCTTTACCTTTTTGATGACGAATGGGTTAAAGAGCATAACTTCGATCTGGACAAGATACGTAGTTTTTATGCGAGTTTCCAGTTTGACAAAGCGGATTACTGGAAAGCGGCAACTCACCTCCCCATTGAGACGAAGGATTGTTTCATCAGAAACGCTAAGGGAAAGATCATATCCTCCCTTGAAGAACTTGAGGAACAGCTCCCGGACAATCCAGAACCGGGCACAGAGATTATCTTTCCTTTTGAGGATGGCTGGGTAGAATCCCGCTACTGGGGACCGGTTAGAATCCGTGAAGTGAAGTTTGAATACGAAAGCAAGGTCCAGGAAACAACCATAAACCTTGCTGCAGATGACTTCGTTGAGGCCATTTTGGAAGATGCGCTGGGGGGCGAGACGGATTACGTACCAAAATACTATTAGTTGTTGAGAAAAGGAAGGACACGCACATAAGAATGAGATAGAAGAAACTAATGTGCTTCAGAACCCACCTTGAAAAAAGCACCCACGCTTTTCATTGTTTTTCAAAGAGCCCTTCAGGCCAGTCAAACTCTGCCTGGACGTAATCCCAGTTGACCGTTTCCTCCGTGAACGGTTCCTCATCCGGCCCGAGGAGTCCAGTTTGATTTTTTATTTGCAGTTCAGAAAATAATCACTATACTTGCAGAAAAGGGAGGCAAATCCGAAATCTGCGTAGTTCAGTCTATTAGCGTCGGTGAGTCGTCCTTTTTTCTTTGATATAATAGACATTTCTGGTTGGTAATTCCTTTATAATTTGCTGATTCATTGACTTTTATGCAAATTAG